>JAEEGK010027801.1_pt1 | contig 11392 bp, 9 predicted proteins | sample 8958771 | NCBI WGS metagenome assembly JAEEGK01 (sample SAMN16246547, study PRJNA631951) | gut metagenome | biome: gut microbiome; feature: rumen; material: SC-attached | host: Bos | place: Iran: Karaj | collected 2018-10 | reverse complement strand
GATGCTGGTATGAGTGTATCCGGCGGGATTGATGACTATGCCGTCGACTTCATCATCATAGGCTTCCTGTATGCTGTCAATTATCTCACCTTCGTGGTTGGACTGAAAAATATCAACGTCGATATCTTCTTCCTCACATGTCTCCTCAATAATATCAACAAGGGCTTCATAATCCTCTTTGCCATAGATATCAGGTTCTCTGATACCGAGCAAATTGATATTAGGGCCATTAATAACCAGCAATTTCATAAAAAGCCTCCATTGCAGATTCCGCTGCAGAATTCAGTTCGCCATTATTGTTTATTGTCCTATCAGCAAACATATTATATAAAACACGTCTTTCGGCATACATACGTGACAAATCACCGTTTACAGACAACGGACGTCCGTCTTTTGCCAGTTTACTGACATCTCTTTCAACAAATAAAACCACACCGTTCTGGTTAAGTGACGGCAGGTTTTCGCCTCTGGTCACACAACCGCCTCCCGTTGAAATAACCAGACCATTTTTCTTTCCCAAATCACTGAGGACTTCTGTTTCAACTTCTCTGAAACTGGCTTCACCGAACTTTTCAAAGTATTCGGGAATAGTCATATCAATTCTTTTTACTATCTCCTGATCAGAATCAACAAATTCCCTGCCGAGTTTCTTTGCAGCTATTTTACCTATGGTGCTTTTTCCTGAACCAGGCATGCCGATCAGTATAAGATTGCTCATTTTTGTATTGATCGTTCTTATGATCTTTTCAGTATCGATATTGCATTCAAAGCCCCATCTTTTGGCAGCTTCAACTGCCTGTACAACAAGCATTCTGAGACCATTGCAGGTATAATGGCCAACGTGTTCAGCATCCATAAGAAACTGTGTTCTGATCGGATTATAAATAAGATCGAGTGATGCCACACCGCCTATCAACCTGTTTTTGTCGACAGGAGACGTTCCGTTATTCGGATACATTCCGACCGGAGTTGCATTGATGAAAATATCACCGTCGAACGGCATATTCTCATAATTGGTTTCTCCGGTCCTTGAAACAACAGTTACATTTGCTCCAAGCTTTTTCATTACATACTGAACGGTTGCCGAAGCTCCTCCGCTTCCGAATATGTAGGTATTTTTATCAGCCGGATCAAAATCAAGCTGTTCAACCATTGAACGGAACCCGTCAACATCAGTATTGTCGCCAATAAGACCCCCGTCAGGCTTTCTTATGATAGTATTGACGGCACCAACTTCCCTTGCTGCAGGTGTAAGCTCTGCGCAGAACTTCATAACAGTTTTCTTATACGGAATCGTTACATTGAGTCCGGAAAAAGAACCTTGCTTAATGAAGTCCTCCACTTCATGAGGCTTTTTCTCAAAGAGAAAATATCTGTCGTTGCCCAGCATATGATGAATTTCAGGTGAGAGACTGTGCGACAGTTTTTCTCCCAGCAAGCCGAATGTCTTTTCCATTAAATTACCTCTGAATAACTTCCAAGATATCTGAATTCCTCGCACATATCATCCAGTTCATCGATCATCTGAAGGAATTCCTCAGAATAGATAGACGTTTCAAGATCGAAATAGAACATGAATTCGAATTCTCTCTCAGGAAGAGGACGGCTCTCAAGCTTAATAAGATAAAGAAGAAAATGACTTATCGAAATTATCAAAAAAATGGAATAAAATAATAGGAGGTGCAATTGATTTAGAAGCAAGAATTAAATATGATTTTAGAACTAATTCTCCTGGTCCTGGGAGATATGAACCTTTATATCAAAAGAATAGTAAAATTAAAAAAAGTCCTTCTTATGTTTTGGGAATGAAGACTAATTTAGATTCTAATTTTTCTATTGGAAGTGGATTAAATGTTGGTCCTTCTACTTATAATCAAGATAAAGTTGAGAAATTATCTCAACATAAAAAATTTCCTATTTATTCTTTTCAAAAAAGTTTAAGAAAGAATTTAAGTAATAAAAATTATTGTAAAAATGAAAGTTATTTTATTTATAGTGCTTTTGGTGAACAAATTATGACACAAAAACCTACTATGCCAAGAGAAAGTTTTACTAGAAGTACTAGAGAAGAAAGATTGAAATGTGGTATTTTTAAAAATATGATGCAAAGAACACCTTCTTGTATAAATATTGGTATGCCTAAATTTTAATTTTTTTCTTATTATTAAAAAATTTTTTTAACATCATTATTGAATTTTTATTTGTTTAATTATATATTAATATTTTTTTTAGATAATATATTTTTTAATTTTTAATATGATTTCTAATAAATTTAGAAATAAGAATCAAAATAGAAAAAATTATATAATGAAAAATAATGAAAGAGTTAATTTAAATAATTCAAAAGGTGATAATTCAAAAATGAGTTTTAATCATACTTCAAATACATTTAATATGGGTCTACCAACTTTATCCAAAATAATAAAAACAGAAGAAGATTTTTTATTTAAAAGTTTGAGAAAATATGAAAATGATGAAGATGTTATTAATATTGAAAATAAATTAGAAAAAAAAATTGAAGAAAATAATAATGATAAAAATCATTTTTCAAGAGAAAATTATATTTCAAATAGAGATACTACAATACCAAATAAAATAATAGATAAACAATATGATAAAATATCATTTTTAGAGAAAAATAATGATAATAATTTAACAAAAGAAGAAGTTAAAATTGAAACAACTAAAATTAATAATCAAAACAATAAATTAGAAAAAAAAAATGTTATTGAGAAAATATTTGGTAAAAAATGGTTATGTATAAAATTAATTATGCTAATCTTTATGATTATTTTCATTATTGTCTTAATTGTATTATTGTTAATTAGTGAGTTTTGAAAAAATAAGGTAATATATAAATTATATATATAATGATTTTTTGATTTTTAATAAATTAATCTATTATTTTAAAATTAATTTTTGTAAAAAAAAGAAAATGAAAAGAAATTTTACATTTAATAAATTTAGAATATGTAATGGGAATATTGATAATTTTTTAGAAACAAAGTTTAATAAAACATTTGATTTTCAAAATGAAAATTTTTTTGGAAAAAAAAGAAATAAAAGTAAAGGAAATATGAGATTAGTTATTATTCCTCAAAACGATAATTACTTTTTTACAACTTCTAATTTACATTTTAGTCCTCAAAAAAAAAAGATAATTAATAAAAGAATGAAAGTCGTTTTTAAAAAAGAAAATGAATTTGATAATTTAAATAAGGAAAATTCTAATAATTTAGAAAAAAAAACAATAAATTTTAATCAATTAAATGAGCAAATATTTGGAAATATAATTGAGAAAAAATCAAATTATAATTTTAAAAATATCAAAATTATAGAAGATAATAAACAAGATCATAAAGTTAAAAATTCAGATTCAACAATTTCACATTTATCTGTATTTCAATCAATAAATAAAGGAAGAAGTTCAATGAGTATTGATTTTAAATATTTATTAGCAAATAATGAAGAAAAAAATAAAACTAAACAAATTAATCAAGAATCTTTTGAAAAATTTAGGAAAAATATAAATGATTTATTAAATTTAAATTAATATATTATAATTAATTATAATAATATATTATATATTAATCATAATTGAATTTTAATTATATTTAACCATCAAAAAATTAAAAATACAAAGTATTTGAAATAATAAAAATAAAAATAAAAATGAATTTTCTTTTTAATTGGTTTGTATTTTTAATAAATTCAAATCATAGTCAAAGAAATATAATAAATATAATAAAAAGTATCTCAAGTTTTTTGAGACTTTTTTTATTACGTGAAAGTACTCGTTATTAATTTAGTAAATAATACTTTATTAATTCCACATAACGTACATTATAACAATTTAAATTTAATTTATTTTAACATAATTTAATATTAATATTTATTTAATTGTTATTATAAGAGTAATAATTTGAATTATTATCGTTTTTTTTATCATTAATTTCTTGTTGAACTTTCTTTAATCTATTATTTAAATCCTGTTCCATATTTCTTATAGACATAATAGAAATATAAAAACTATTTAAAATTTCATTCATTTCATTATCATCAACATATAATTTATCATTTGAATCTTGATCATCAAAATCATAACCATATTCATTTTTTTTATTAAAGAAATTATTATTCCCTTTATCTTGCATTTTATCATTCATTTCTTCAATTTCATTTCCAATATCATTAACTTTATCTGAAATAATATTAATATTATTATAAAATTGTTCATCTTTATCATCACCTTGTGGTAATTTATTACAATTAATTAAAGTTCTTTTTAATTCTCTATGCATAAATTCTAATTGAGAAATCATTTGATTTCCGTTTTCATTTATATCTTTTAATTTGTTTAATATGGAATTTGAATTATTTTGTAAATTTTCTCTATATGCTATTATTTCTTTTACAGAATCAAAACAAGAATTTAATTGTAAATCTAAGTTTTGAAATTTTTCGGTTAATTGACCCATTTTTGATTGTTGTTGTTCTAAAGTATTACTCCATGAATTAACTGTTTCTTCTATTGTCTTTTTTTCAAGTGCTGAAATTGTCATTTGATCTAATTGATTTAAATCATTTTGAGGTGGTTCTGGACTCTTAATATTTAATTTGTTTTTATCATCATTTATTTTATTTTGTTCATTTTGATTTATAGTAGTATTAATTATATTATTATTTTCAGTAGTTGATACCTTTTTATTTGCTTCTGAATTTGAAGGAATATTTGTTGGATTATTTGGTTCTTTATTTAAAGGATTTTGATTATTTGATGTATTAATTATATTGTTTGAAGGATTAGAAATTCCAAAAGATGGGACTTGTGTTTGATTATTATTTGTTGTTTGATTATTTGATGTATTATTTCCTAATATATTATTTGAAGTTGTATTTATATTATTAGGGTTAGTAAATGGAAAAAGATTATTTGATTGTATTGGATTATTTTTATTATCATTATTTTTATTTGTTTGATTATTATTAATACCAAATTGAGTAGTATTACTATTTGTATTTGAGGAGAATCCAAACAAATTGTTAGTATTATTTGTATCTGTTTGGGGCTTTCCAAATAAAGGGTTAGTATTATTATTACCTGTAATATTATTATTACCAAATATATTATTTAAAGTTCCAGTTTGATTTCCGGTTTTTACATTATTTGATAAATTCCCAAAGAGATTATTTGACATTTTTTACTTTTATATAAATTAAAAATTAAAAATTTAAATAAAAATTAGTTATATGTCTAAAAATATTGAAAAAAATTATATTAACAATAATGATAATGAATTCAAATCAATTTATGAAGAAGATTCAATTAATAAAGATGAATATGTTATTGAAAATTATCAATCACCAAAAATAATAATTATTTCAGTTATAATTTCAATAATATATAATTTACTTTTTGCAATACTTCTCATAGTTTATAATGAAAAAACAATGCCTAATAATTGTAATAAATTAAAATGGTGTAATAGATTTGTTTATATTGTATTATTTATTTCAACATTAATTACATTGATTTGTGGAATAATTCAAATTATGCATTATAAAAATTCAGAAAAAATTCAAGATATATTAAAAAAAAGAACAATATATAATTTTTCAGTTGGAACAATTCTTTTAATAATTTTAACCACGATTTATTCAATTACAAAAGATATTAAACAATGTGGTTCAATAAGAAAAATTGATTTAGCTTTAATTATATTTGAATGGATAATTCTTTTTATGACATGTTCATGTTTTTGGGGAATTACTGTTTATGTTTTATGTTGTAAAGGAAAAATATCTTCTTGGGATGGAAGTGGTGATGTTAGTGAAGAAGATATGAAAAAATATATATAAAATTATATTTGATAGAACTTATTTTTGTATGATATAATTATGTATTAAATAATTTATTTAAATTTTTAATTTAAAGTAAATCATTTTATTAAAAAAAATGAAAACTATAATTGAAAAATTTAATGACCCAGAAAAATTATTTTTTGAATTACAAAAAAGAAAAAAAGACGTATTTTTTTGGATAATAGCAATAACAATAATAACATTTATAACAATATTCATATCAAGTCATGATTATTCATTTCTTTTAGTATTATCATCGTTAACTCAAATGTTTGCATTTATAATAGTATTAATTAAAATATATACATTCCAAAACTCATCAGGATTATCAATAAATACTTTAATATGTTATGCATTATTACTTTCTGCAAGATTATTTACAAATTTATTATTTACTGGTTATTTACCAAGTGATAATTCGGGTGATTGGTTTTATCAATTAACAGAAATAATTTCATTATTATGTGTTTTATTATTAATATATTTAACATTAACAATTTATAAAGACACTTCAGATTATAGAAATGATAAAGTTCCATTTTATTATTTAGCAATACCAACTTTTATTTTAGCTTGTATTATACATACTTCTTTAAATGGTTTTTTACCTACTGATATTACTTGGTGTTTTTCTATGTATTTAGAAGCTATTGCTATATATCCTCAAATTCAATTATTTATTGTTAAAAAAGGACAAATTGAAACTTATACTAGTCATTATGTTGCATTATGTGGATTAAGCAGACTTTTATCATTAATTTTCTGGTGGGATACTTATCCTGAATTAAATACTGAAGAAGGAAATTCTATTTCTTTATTTTGTAATTATTGTGGTTATTTTATTGTTGCTTCACAAATTATTCAATTATTAATTATGATTGATTATTATTATTTATATTTTAAAAGTTTATTCAAAGGAGAAGCTATGAATACTATTAATATATAATATTTTTTAAAATAAATTTTTTATTCATTTTAAAAATAAGTTTTAAATTTTTTTTCATTATAAATAATTTCTTTTAGTTTTTAATTATTTAAGCATTTTGAAATAATAATTTTAATTATAAATTACTTTATAAATAATATTATTCAAATAAATTATTTTTTTTTATTTTTAGTTTAAAAATTATGTCAAAATCTATAAAATCAAATTTTCAAATTTATAGATTAATTGATAGAAGAATGAATAAATCTGTACATAAAACTCATGCAAAAATGATTTCTGATGAACTTTCTTCAAATCCATCATCAAATAGAAAACCTTTTTATTTAACTTCATTAAAAGGAGAATCTGCAAGAATAAATATTAGAAATGAACTTTCAAAAAAATTAATATCTCCTATCAGAGAAAATTATACTTATAGAAATAATATGAATAGAACTGAATCACCATTTCATAAAACACAACCAAATTTTAATTTAAATTTATTTTCAGCTAAAAAGAAAAAAAGTTATATTAAAAGCTTATTTAAAAATTTTTTAAATACAATTAGAGATAAAGTTTTTCATTTATTTACAGATTTTGAAAGTTATTTTGATCTTTTTTTAAATGAAAATGAAGTGATTAAAAATTCTGATTTATATCAATATGATATTTTTAAATCTATACTTGAAAAATTTTGTAAAAAAAATATGGTTTCAAAAAGTGATATTACAAGAAATAATACAAGTTTAAATATTTTAGAAGAATTATTAAAAGATTATATTATTTTATTAAATAAAAACACTTCATCAAATTGTACAAAATTTATTTCAAATTTTATTCTGTATTATAAAAAAATCATTCTTACAAATTATGAAATATATTCTGAAAAAATTTCAATTAAAGATGAAGAAATTAAAACATTAAGAGAAACAATGGATTTATTAAAAGAAAGAATAACTAATTATGAACATATGGATTATGATAAAGAAGAACAAAAAAGAATTTTTGAGGAGTCAAAAAAAAATTTAGAAAATATAATTGATGGACAATCACATGATATTGAAAATTTAAAAGAAAAAATTAATTTACTTGAAGGACAAATCTCCATTAAAGATTATAAAATCAAAATGTTAAGTTCTAAATATGACGATAAAAAAAATATATATAATATAAATAATTTAAATGAAGTTTATGAAGAGAAATTAGATTATGATTATTTATTAAAAAGTCGACTTGAAAGAATAAGATATAATAAATTAAAAAAGAAAATCCAAAATAATAACAATATAAATAGTCAAAATGATTATTTATAGTAAATTGTAAATTAAAATTAAATTACCTTATGAAATAATGTTATAATATTAAATTTATAATTTTTTTTATAAAAATATTTAATTAATAATTTTAACTTTTAAAAAAATTAAATTTTTTGAATCACAAAAAAAAATTTATACTAAATTTAATCTCTAATAAAGATATAAATTAATATTTATGAACAACATCCTTTTTTATTTTGTTGAGCCATATTTGTATTATTATCAATCTTCTCTTCTAAAACAATTTTATTAATTTTTTTTTTCTTTTTAACATTTTTCATTTTATTATGATAAATTTCCAAAGCTAAAGTGGTGAAAATTTCATTAATATTTAAACCACTTAAAGCACTTACTTCAAGGAAAATTCCATTATATTTCTTAGCAAGTTCCCTAGCATCATCATTACTAATACATTTATTATCAAGATCACATTTATTACCAACTAAAATAATAGTAGGATTATTTTCAGAAAATTCATTTAATTCTTTAAACCATTCACCTGCTTTTTTAAAAGTATCTGTTCTTGTACAATCAAATGTTATTACAGCACCATCTGCTCCTCTATAAAATATTGGAGCTAATGCATGATATTTTTCTTCTCCTGCTGTGTCCCAAATATTCAATTCAAATGTTATGTTGTTTATTGATATTATTTTTTTAAATGATGATGAGTTTATTGTTCTTTCTCCTATTTTTATAAATTTTCCTTGAATGTATCTTTGAAGTATTGATGTTTTACCTACCATACCTAAAATTTTTTATTTGTAGTTAGTTTTTTTTATTTACTTTACTTTCTCCTATTATTACTATTTTATATTTTGTTGATATCATTTTTTTGTTTTTTTTTTTTCTTTTTTTGGTTTGGGAATATTAATTTTTATATTTTTTTTATTTAATTTTTTTTTAAATAATAAATTATTTTTTTTAATTTTAATAATTAAGAATATTAAGAATGAAAGATAATATTGATTTAATAGATAAAACTATTTGGTTAAATAATGATATTATAATAAATGAAAATGAAAAAGAAGATAATAATATAAATTTAGTTGGGAAAGTTAGAGAATATAATAATATTTTATGTTTATTTAATATAGATGTTATTTATCCAAATAAAGAAGATAATAAAGTTTTATCTAATGTTGAATTACCAAAAGAATTATCATTAATAAATGAATTTAATGAGGAAGAAATTAATAAAATATTAGAAGTAGATGATTTTAATCATTTTGAATATAATATGTTTAATGAAAAATTAACATACTATATTATTGAAAGGTTAAAAAAAGGAAACTATTTTACAAAAATAAATAATAATATATTATTATCATATTTAAATCAAAATACTTTTAAATTTGAAGAATCAAAAATATTTAATGATTTTTATCAAAAATTTTTAAAAAATACTAATAAAGATTTAATATTATTTGGAGAACAATTAAGTGGAAAAAGTACTTTTTTTAATAACATTTTAAAATATTTTATTAAACAATTTCCTAATTCAGACCAAAATTTAATTGATGGATTTGAAAAAGGATATGAATTATATAAATTATTTACTGAAACATATGATAATCACTCAAGATGTAATTTACTTATTCAATTTATGATTCAAGATAATAAAATTCATTCAATTAAATTTATTCCTAATTCATTAATGCCTTTTACATATAATAATTTTTATAAAATTTTTCATATTTGTTTAAATCATATAAAAAAAGAGAATGTATTAAATCAAACAATTTCACAAATTTTAAAACCTGAAAATTTACCTGATTTTGAAGATTTATATTCATATATTTCATTTTTAAAAATACCAGATAATGAATATACATTTTTTAAAAATTCATTACTTGCAATAACTCATTTAATAAATGAAGACTATAAAAATTTCTTTACTTTATTATTAATTAAAGATTATGATAATAATATAAAACAATATAGAGAAGTTTTAATAAAATATTTATATTTTAAATTATTTGAATGGTTAATAAAAAAAATTAACACTTTTCTAAGTAATAATTTAAACCAAATAAAAAATATAAATAAGGAAAATAAAATCTTTAGTTTTTTTGATTCAATGAGCTATAGTAAAAATATATGTTGTAATTTATATGATATGATAGAAAATTATACTTATGAAAAGTTAACTTCATTATTTTATAAATTTGGAATTGGTAATATTTTGGAAGAATATAAAAGAGAAAGTTTAAATATTCAATATAATTTTATTGATAATAAAGAAGTTATTGAATTATTTGAAAATGAAGGAATTTTTGATATAATTAATTCTAATAAAGATAAATCAAAAAATGATAAATCAATTTATTTAAGTATTTATGAAAAATTATCTAAAAATATTGCTCTAGGGAATAAAGAAGAAAATTTTATTTCAATAAATCATTCTTTTGGTGATATATTTTATAAATATGATGGAATAATAAAAGAGAATATACTTTTTACAAAAGAAATAAATAATTTATTAAGTAAAAGTCAAAATACTATAATTAATAAATTTAATAATAATCAAAGTGAAGAAACTATGATCAATTATTATTTGAAACAAATTAAAGAATTATATTCAATATTCTTATATTCTAATTGCTATTTTATTCAAAATTTTCATTTCCCTGAAAAAAATATTGAAAAAGAAATATATCATCAAATATTTCCTTATTCATTATCAGAAATTATTAATTTTAATAAAAAAAAATTTTATATCAAATTTACAAATAAAGAATTTATTTCTATAGTTAAACATTTTTCAAATAATATTAATAACTTAATTGAAGGGAAAAAAGAATGTATTACTTCAAATAATACTATAAAAATAAAAAATTTAGTTATTGAAATATTTACAACTTATCTTGTTGAAAATATGGATTTAAATAAATTATTAAATAATGATGAAATTCAAATTGGTTTATCTTCAATTTATTTAAAAAAAAAAGGATATGAATGGATGAAAAATTATCTAATTTATACCAAAAAAATAAAAATAATTCAAAAGAATTATAAAAATTATATTTCAAATAAAAAAGAAAAAATAGAAGAAGAAAAAAAAGAAGAAGAAAAAAAAGAAGAAGAAAAAAAAGAAGAAAGCAAATTAAAAGATGAAAATGTTATATCATCAATTATAAATAATCAAAACAAAGAAAATAAAATTGAAAATAATAAAAATAATGAAAAAAATGATTTTGTTAAAAAACCAAAGAAAAAATCAGTCTTAGATATTTTAACGAAACCATCAAGTGACTTAAAAAAAGAAGAAATTGAAAGAAAAACAATA
>JAEEGK010027798.1_pt1 | contig 11394 bp, 12 predicted proteins | sample 8958771 | NCBI WGS metagenome assembly JAEEGK01 (sample SAMN16246547, study PRJNA631951) | gut metagenome | biome: gut microbiome; feature: rumen; material: SC-attached | host: Bos | place: Iran: Karaj | collected 2018-10 | reverse complement strand
ACCGCCCGGGAGATGGTGAAGGCGCTGGATTTGGATACCGCCGCGCTTGACATGAAGGGATACAATAATATTTATCACCATCTGATGGAAAACATGCCGAAACTGGATTCGGCTGTCACGTTGAATATTGCCAACGCCATGGTGGTGAATGAAAAATACCCTTTGAAAAAGGAGTTTGTGAATGAGTCCAAGGCCTATTATAAGGCCATGGTGGAGAACATGGATTTCACCAGGTCGGACAATGTGGTGGCGAAAATCAACGGCTGGTGCAACAAGAATACTAACGGTCTGATTCCGCAAATCATCGACAGGGTCACACCCGACATGACAGCCTGCCTGATGAATGCCGTCTATTTCAAGGGAACCTGGACTGATCCGTTTGAAAAAGAACTCACGAAGCAGCGCACCTTCACCGATGAGAAGGGCAACCGGCAGGAGCTGGAGCTGATGGCTCAGAGGGAGCGTCTTCGCTATATGGAGAACGGGCGGATGCAGTGTCTCTGCCTTCCATACGGAGAGGGAAATTTCCGCATGTATGTTCTTCTTCCCAAGGCCGGTTATAAGGTGGCTGATCTGGTGGCCGCTCTGAATACCGGTCAGTGGACGGCAGTCAAGAAAAAAATGCAGCGCCGCGATGCTGATGTGTGGCTGCCCAAGTTCGAGACCAAATACCATAAGCAGTTGAACGAAATGTTGAAGGAATTGGGTATGAAACGGGCCTTTTCGCAGCGTGCGGAGTTTGGCGGCTTTTCGGAGATGCCCTCCTATATCAGCCTGGCGCAGCAGGATGCGATTATAAAGGTATATGAGGAGGGGAGCGAGGCGGCCGCTGTGACAAGCGTTGTGGTGGAATGTTTTGCATTAGAAGAGGAGGAACCTGAGCCGCCGGTCGTCTTCCATGCTGACCATCCCTTCATATATATGATAGAAGAAAGGGAAAGCGGTGCCATCCTCTTTATGGGGCGCTACAATGGACAATAGGTTAGAGACGCACGGCCGTGCGTCTCAACAGGCCGTGCGTCTCAACAGGCCGTGCGTCTCAACAGGACAAGTAAAGACGTCATACCATGGCGTCTATATATAAAAAACAAAAACAGTAACACATGCAGACAAAAGAGAAAATCTTCAAAGGCAAAACATTAGCCATCCTATCCGGCGGCGGCGACACCCCCGCCATCAACTCCAGCATTGAAAATGTGCGCCGCAGGGCGCTGCTGCTGGGCTTCAAGGTGTATGGAATCCGCAAGGGCTGGAAGGGCCTGCTCGGTGAAGGCGACGTGGTTGACCTGACCAACGTGCCTTATAACGGCGCATACGGCGGCACCGCGCTGCGCTCCAGCCGCACCAATCCTTTCCCCACCAAAAAGAATCCGGAGGACCGTGTGCCTCAAGTCATGAAAAACCTGGAACGCTACAAGATTGACACATTGGTGACAATCGGCGGTGACGACACCAACGGAGCGGCCAAACGGATATATGAACGTGAGGGCATTCCGGTCATCGGCTTCCCGAAAACCATCGACAACGACCTTCGCACCCATACCATGCACAGCTACAACGGTGAGGAAATCGAAGCGGTACTTTGCCCCGGATTCCCTTCCGGCGCATTGTGCATCAGCAATATGACCCGCCATCTGCGCTCCACCAACGAATCGCACGAGCGCATAATGGTGCTTGAGGTTATGGGACGTGATGCCGGCTGGCTGACCGGTTCCGCCACTTTCGGCGGCGCTGAGATGGCTCTTGTTCCGGAGTTTGAGATGACTGCCGAGCGCAAGGAACGCTTCTTTGAGGAGGTGAAAAAACGCTATGCGGAGAAGAAGAACCTGATCATCGCTGTTTCCGAAGGTGTGCGCTGGTGGAACGACGAGACCAAGGAATTGGGTATGGTCTATGCCAGCTCCGAAACCGATGAGTACGGTCACAAGCGCTTCGGCGGCGTGAGCGGCGTGGTTGCTTCGGAAATAAGCAAGCGGCTTGGTGTGGAGGCCCGCGCCCAGATTTCGGGCTATTATCCCCGTGCGGGAGCCTGCTCCGACTACGACCGCCGTTTCACATCGGCATTGGCCGACAAGGCGATGGATCTGATATTGCGCGGCGAGTACGGCAAGATGCCTGTGCTTGACCACATTGTTGCCCAGAACGGACTGGAGGAGTATAACATGTCCTCCATCGACATGGGCAGCATCGGAAACCAGCCGTTGCAGGCCGCCTATTATGATGAGCAGACCTTCACGTTCACCGATGCCTATGTCGATTTTCTGAGCCATGTGCTTGGTGCGCCATACTGGCCGGACTTCGGCTGCACTTTTGCCAAGGTGCGTCCTTAATTATAGGGGCATGGGGGCTGCCCGCTGTTCACTTTTTTTGGTTTAAAAATAACGGTGGACAGCCTTCCTGCCAATGGCATTATAGTCTATTTTTGCAAAAAAATAATTAATATGATGAATACATTGTCATTGATTCTGTTACAGGCTGCCGATGTCATGGTTGAGCCGCACGAGGAGAAATTGAGCATACTGAAACTGCTCTTCAGTCCGGGAACAATATGGATTACCCTGCTGTTGCTGATCTCTTTGGGCATTATTGTCTACATTTTTGTGGAACGCTTCATGGCGTTGCGTGAGGCGGCCAAGGACGACACCAATTTCATGAACAACATCCGCGACTTCATGCACAACGACCGGCTGGATTCCGCACTGGGTCTCTGCCGCAGCACGCAGAGTCCGCTGGCCCGTATGGTCGACAAGGGCCTTTCCCGTCTGGGCAAGCCTCTGCAGGACATCAACGAGGCAATCAGCAATGTCGGCCAGCTGGAGGTCGCCCGTCTGGAAAAGGGTGTCGGTGTGGTTGCCGCGCTTGCCTCTGTCGCTCCGATGCTCGGTTTCTTGGGCACGGTCACAGGTATGATTGTCGCCTTCCATGACATGTCCACAAGCGGAAACAATCTTGAAATCGCCGATCTGGCCAGCGGTATCTACACTGCGCTAATAACCACAGCCAGCGGTCTGGTTGTCGGCATTATCGGCTACATCTGCCACAATGTGCTGATCAACCGGATTGACAAGGTGGTGGTGATGTTGGAAGCCCGCGCAATGGAGTTCATGGATTTCCTGCACGAACCTGCAAACTAAAAACATTGTCTCATGTCCATCATAAAAGTTAGACCGAAGACAAAGGTGGAGATGAACCTCTCCACGCAGGCCGACTTGGTTTTTCTGTTGCTGATCTTCTTCATGATCACATCGACCTTTGTCAGCCCGAACGCCATCAAGCTGCTTCTGCCGCAGAGCAGCAGCAAGACTATGGCCAAGCAGAATTTTGAGGTGTACATTGACGAGAACAAGGAATATGCCATCAAACAGGGTAAGGATCTGATGTCGGTGGAGGAGTCACTGCTCGAATCCGCAATAGTGGAGAATCTCTCCCTATTGGACGATGATGCCACTGTGGTGATCCGTGCCGACCAGTCCGTCCCGGTGCAGAACATTGTCTATGTCATCGATGCCGTTAACAAGGCAAACGATTTGTACGGCAAAAAATGTAAGGCCATCCTGGCCACGCAGGCGAAACCTTAAAACTTGAGCTATGGCATCATACCGCGATTATAACGAAAACGCACCGGAGGAACGCAGAAACAGGAGGTCAGGCAGCATTGCAGTTGTCTGCATCTATCTGCTGCTTTTCGTTTTCTTCCGGACATGCGGGTTGAAGCACATGGTGCCTCCTCCGCCGGAGTACGGTATCGAACTGGATATGAGTGGCGGTGGGGGAGGCGGCTCCGAGCAGGTGAGCAACACCCGTTCAGACCAGCCTGCCGCCACAAGTCCCGCCCCGTCACAGCCGAAGGCGGCTCCCAGGGTCTCCACCCAAAGGACTGAAGCCACTCCGAAGGTGACAACGGACCAGCCCAAAACCAATACTACAGCCCAGGCGGAGCCAACTGTCACACAACCGACTGTTAACGAAAACGCACTGTTCAAAAAGAAAAAGGGCGGAAGCACTGGTTCCGGTTCCGGAAGCGGTACAGGCCAGGGTAGCGGTGAAGGTCCGGGCAGCGGGTCCGGTTCTGGCGGGGGTGTTGGCAGCGGCAGTGGTCAGGGAACAGGCGATTTCTGGCTGGACGGCCGTCCGGTTGTATTCAAGGCTTACCCGAAAGGTGGTGAAAACATTAGTGGATGGGTTATTGTTGAGTTCAGGGCGGACAAGGACGGCAATGTGATTTATGCCAAGGCTGGCGTGCGTGGCACCACCATCAACGATTCGGAGTTGTGGGCAGAATGCGAACGTGCCGCAAAAATGTCAAAGTTCAAGGCCAAGGATGATGCTCCCGCCGAACAGCGTGGAACAATCCGTTACCGTTTTGTTGTCCGCTGACCCCACATCAAAGTGAATAATAAAAATTATACGTACTAATAAACATTAAGCGATGAAGTATAAAGATTGTATGGCGTATTTGTACAACAGCCTTCCCATGTACCAACGTGTTGGTGCGGCCGCCTACAAGGCTGACTTGTCCACTACCGTTGCCTTGATGGAGGCCATGGATAATCCTCAGCATTCGTTCAAAGTGATACATGTAGCTGGAACAAATGGTAAGGGCTCGGTCTCACATATTCTTGCCTCAATTCTTCAGGAGGCCGGATTCAGGGTCGGACTGTACACCTCCCCGCATCTGAAGAATTTTCAGGAAAGGATCCGCATCAACGGCAGAATCATTTCTCCCTATTACGTCACCCATTTCGTGGAAACCTATAAGGATGTTTTCGATAAATTGCAACCCTCATTCTTTGAAATGACAGTGGCTATGGCCATGCATTATTTTGCACGCAAAAAGGTTGATATCGCAGTTGTTGAGGTGGGCATGGGAGGCCGGCTGGATTCTACCAATGTGGTGGATCCTCTGATTTCGGTCATCACCAATGTCAGTTATGACCATACACAGTTTTTGGGAAAGACCCTTCCGGAAATTGCCCGTGAAAAGGCCGGTATAATCAAGGAGGGCGTTCCTGTGGTGATTGGTGAGACAAATCCGGAGACCGCTCCTGTGTTTGAAGCTGTGGCCAAGGAGAAACATGCCCCAATTATTTTTGCCGACCAATTGTTCCATGCGAAGAATGCCTCCCATACCAGCATCCGTCGCAAACCATGCATGATTTTCGACATCTACAAGGGGGAAAAGATTTTCATGGGGCATGTGATTTCCTATTTGACAGGAAATTACCAGCTGATGAACTTTCAGACGGTAGCGGCGGTTTATGAGCAGGTCTTCGCGGATGCTGAGATGCCGCTCTATACCTTCAAGCATGGCGTAAGCAAATTGGAACGTACTGGTTTGCAAGGACGTTGGCAGCAGTTGCAGACACGTCCGCGCTGCATTGTTGATACAGGTCATAACGAGGCAGGCATCCGTTGTGTTGTGGAGCAGCTGAAAACACTGTCATATAAGAAGTTACATTTTGTTTTTGGTGTGGTGGCAGACAAGGATCTGGATAGGATACTCCCGCTGCTTCCCAAGGATGCGGAGTATTATTTTACCCGCGCACGCATTCCGAGAGCTCTGCCGGCGGAGGAACTGCAGGCCAAGGCTGCTGAATATGGGCTGAAGGGGAAGGTGTATCCCTCTGTGAAAAATGCCTACCGTTCGGCCATTGCCAACGCTGAGACAAGGGATCTTGTCTTTGTCGGCGGAAGCACCTTTGTTGTGGCTGAGGTGCTCTGATGGAGGTCGCGCTCTATTTCGGCTCTTTCAATCCGCCGCACTGCGGTCATGCCGCCATAGCCGAATATCTTCACCGGAAAGCCGGATATGATGAGGTTTGGATTGTGCTTTCGCCGCAGAACCCTTTCAAGGAGAAACAGCCTCAGGAAACTGAGGAACTGCGTCTTTCGATGGTCCGCCAGTGGGTGGGGACAGTCCCTTATCTTCACTTGTGCACTATAGAGTTTGAGATGGAACGTCCTTCATATACATATCTTACTTTGCGGAGATTGCGGGCCACGGAGCCCCGGCACCGTTTTTCGCTCGTGATGGGGGCGGACAGTCTGGCCGCTTTCCCACGTTGGCGTGAGGCGGCGGAGATTGTCATGCATCATAATCTGGTCGTATATCCACGTGAAGGATACAGCATGGTCAAAGGTGTGGAGATGTTGCACCGGATTTGCCCGGAAGCGTCGGTCACCTGCCTTGACGCCCCTGTTTTTCCTTTTTCATCCACTGCCGTGCGCGAAGCGGTCGCCCATGGGAGGAATGCCTCCGGTATGGTTCCGCCAAGCGTCTGGCAGTTTATAAAAACCAATAACCTTTACCATTAATATTATCAACAGAAAAAACATATGCAGATGGAGACAAAATCCTTGAATTTCATTGAACAGAAACTGGTCGCCGATTTGGCCGAGGGCAAGAATGACGGACGGGTGCAGACACGCTTCCCGCCGGAGCCTAACGGATATCTGCACATCGGACATGCCAAGGCGATTTGTCTGGATTTCGGATTGGCTGAAAAATACAACGGGGTATGCAACCTGCGTTTTGACGACACCAATCCCACCAAGGAGGACATGGAATATGTGGACGCCATAAAGGAGGATATCCGCTGGCTCGGCTTCCAGTGGGCGCACGAGTACTACGCCTCCGATTATTTCCAGCAGTTGTGGGATTTTGCCATCCGTCTTATCCGTGAAGGTCATGCCTATGTGGATGAGCAGCCTTCGGAGGTGATTGCCGCGCAAAAGGGCACCCCGACCCAACCCGGCGTGGAGAGTCCGTTCCGTAACCGTCCGGTGGAGGAGTCGCTTGCCCTGTTTGAGAAAATGAACAGTGGGGAAATTGATGAGGGTAAGATGGTCCTGCGGGCCAAAATCGACATGGCAAACCCCAACATGCACTTCCGCGACCCCATCATCTACCGCGTGGTCAAAACTCCCCATCACCGTACGGGGAACCGTTGGTACGCCTACCCTATGTATGACTTTGCACACGGGCAGAGCGACTTTTTTGAGGGGGTGACCCATTCGCTCTGCACGCTGGAGTTTGTGGTGCACCGTCCGTTGTACGACTATTTCATCGATTTGCTGAAGGAGGGCAGGGATCTTGACGACCATCGTCCCCGCCAGACGGAGTTCAACAAGCTGAACCTTAACTATACGCTATTAAGCAAACGAAATCTGCTCCTGTTGGTCAATGAGGGTATTGTCAGCGGGTGGGACGATCCGCGTATGCCCACGCTCTGCGGTTTCCGACGCAGGGGCTACACACCGGCTTCCATCCGTAATTTTGTTGACAAGATCGGTTACACCACTTACGATGCCCTGAATGATTTCGCATTGCTTGAGAGTGCTGTCCGGGAGGATCTTAACGCTACGGCGACACGCGTCTCCGCAGTGCTTCATCCGGTAAAGCTTACGCTCACCAATTATCCTGAAGGCAAAACGGAAGTGCTGCAGGTGACCAACAATCCGGAGGATCTTTCCGCCGGCACGCATGATATCATCTTCAGTCGTGACCTCTGGATGGAGGAGGAGGATTTCATGGAGGATGCGCCCAAAAAGTATTTCAGGATGACTCCGGGTCAGGAGGTGCGTTTGAAGGGGGCCTATATTGTCCGCTGCACAGGATGCCGCAAGGATGAGAATGGAAAGGTTGTTGAGGTTTTTGCCGAATATGATCCTGAAACCCGCAGCGGCCTGCCAGGTGCCGACCGCAAGGTGAAAGGTACAATCCACTGGTTGAGTTGCGGCCATTGCCAGCATGCTGAAGTACGGCTGTACGACCGCCTGTGGCTGGAGGAGAACCCCCGCGACGGTCTGGCGCGAATCCAGGAGGAGCGTCAGTGCACGCCTGTGGAGGCGATGCGCCAGATGTTGAACCCGCATTCGTTGGAACGGCTCACCAACTGTTATGTGGAGCCTTTTTTGGCTGACGCGAAGCCGCTGGACCATTTCCAATTCCAGCGCATCGGCTATTTCTGTGTTGACAAGGAGAGCACACCGGGGCATCTGGTCTTTAACCGTACCGCCACATTGAAGGACAGTTGGGGCAAACTCGTTGCGAAGAACAATGGCTAAAAAAATATTGATATTAATAATGTCGGTTGCCTTTCTGGCAGGTTGCAAAACCCCGGAAGACAATATACCATACCGTAAAATCAATTTTACGGTCTCAATACCTTCCACCGGTCTGGTGAATGTGGGCGGTTATGAGTATTTTACGGGTGGTGTGAACGGCATTGTGGTCTACCGCTTCGACATGGGCACATTCCTGGCTTATGACCGCGCCTGTCCGCACGACTGGGAAAAGGGCGGGCGTGTGGAGGTTGTGAATTCAGCCTATCTGTACGACAGCCTCTGCGGCTCCATGTTCAACATTTTGGACGGCATGCCGCTTTCCGGTCCTGCTGAGACTCCGCTACGCATGTACCAGACATTTATGCCGGATGAGTTCACCCTTCGGGTGTTCAACTGACGCGGTTTCTTATTCCCGATACATAAAGGCGCAGCATCAGCGTAAACATCAGCGGCAGTGCGGCCATCGGGATCGCCTGCGGCCACTGGAAAAGCAAAATAAACAGGCTTATCCCGCAGCAGATGTACAGGATGAGCGGAATGGCAATCCCCGAACGTTTCCTCCTGAACAGCATACAGATGAAGAGCGGATTCGCCCAAAGCAGGTTCAGGTTCCATTTGGTGCAGTAGTGTGCTGTGAAAAACCACAGGAAGACGATCAGCAGGGAGAGCAGTGAGGTGGCCGTGTATAGCAGCGTGTCGGCCACTTTGCCGATACATGTGGTACGTTTCTTCAATAATTCCGACAGTGACAATATTCCGTAAACCAGTAATACCGCCCAAAGGACAATGTCGGGCGGAAAGCTGTCACTTAGCTCTTTACGGCGTTCCGGAAGCAGCTGGTGCGGCGGTTCGGCAAGCGGCTGCCGCGTGCCTTCAAAACGGCCGGTGTCGCTCTGCACCATCAGATGTTCAGGTAGGAACATGTATTGTAATGTGGTGGCCTTCAGGTCACAGCGCGCGCCAAGCACCAGGTCGATGCCGAATTTCCACCATTCGAGTTTCTGTTCCATGGGAGGGTGGAGGAGTTGGCGGAAGGAGAGGTTTTCCCTGCTGCATTCCGAACGGTAGAAATGGCGCCCGACAAGTGCCGATTCAATCTGGTCGCGCACGCGTGTGGCGCAGTTGTCGATAAAAAAGTCGTAAGGGTAGTACCGGTTTTTAGGCAGATAGTTTTCCATTAGGGCGTCATAAAGCCTTTCCAACTCCTCTTGGGTCAGCAGGAGCCGCTGTTCGCTAACGGCACGCCCTTCGTATACATATTCTGCCATAAAACTATTGAAATGACTGATGGAAAGCTGGTATTGCAGTATTCCACGGGAGAATTTCAAATAGAAGTGCGGGGTGTTGAAATCGAATGTGCCGTAGTTGAAGACGATGTCGGTTTTTCGTGCCGAATCGCAAATGCGCAGGGCAGTATGTCCGAATGTGGTGTAGAAATCATTGCCCGGGCCGCATGTGATCAGGCTGGCAAATGCGCTGTCAGAAAGCTTTTGTGCCGGAATTGCGCCGCTGAAAAGCAGCAGCATCATTATTCCAAAAAATCTTTTCATCTTATTATGTTTACCATTTTCCGCTTGCACCGCCTCCGCCGAAGCCGCCTCCACCTCCAAAACCGCCGAAGCCGCCATGACTTCCGCCTCCGAACCCGCCGAAGCCTCCAAAACCGTCTCCGGTGTGACGCTGCTTGTCCATGGAGGAGGAGAATGCTGACCAGATTGCCGCATCGCGAAGGAATTTGCCTCCTCCGCTGCCCCCATTCCCGTTGCGTTTATCCTTCTTCAGTGCGATGAAGATTGCGAAAAGCAGCACCAGCAGGAACAGTATTCCCACACCGGTGCCATCTTCCTTGTAAAGCTTTTCCGCCTTGATCTCACCTGCTGCCAGCGGACACAAAACCTCTATGGCGGCCGTGACTCCGCCATAATAGTCATTTTCCTTGAAATGCGGAATCATTTCCCGCTCAATAATTCTTTTGCATGTAATGTCGGGAATGGCTGCCTCCAAGTCGTAGCCCACCTGGATGGCCACCTCGCCGGAGGTTTCGTTCTTGGGCTTGACTAAAAGCACTATGCCGTTGTTGTGCTCTTTGTCACGGACACCCCATTTGTCACCTATTTCGTAAGCATACTCCAATACGTCATATCCCTCCAGATCAGCGACTGTCACAACACAAATCACATTGGATGTGCTGTCGTTGAAGGCGACCAGACGTTGCTCCAGCTCGTCACTTTGAGTTGCGGTGAATATGCCTGCAAAATCATTGACCAGCCGCGGAGGATCCGGTGCGGGCGGAATGCCGCCCTGCACTTTCAGCAGCAGCAGGGGAAGGGCAATCAGCAGGAAAAGCCTTTTTGCCATTTTTAGAATTCAAAATCCACTTCCGGAGCCTTTTCAGCACCCTCGGTGGCTTTGAAGTAGCCTTTTTTCTCGAAGCCGAAGATTCCGGCAATCAGGTTGCTCGGGAAGCGGCGCACCTTAAGGTTATAGGCCTGCACGCACTCGTTGAACTTCTTGCGCTCCACACTGATGCGGTTTTCAGTCCCTTCCAGCTGTGCCTGCAGCTCCTTGAAGTTTTCCGTCGCCTTGAGTTCAGGATAGTTCTCCATCACCATCAGCAGACGTCCGAGGGAGGCGGAGAGACCGTTCTGTGCCTTTTCAAAGGCTTCGATACTTGCTTCGTTCAGGTTGGTTGGGTCAATCTTTACGGATGTGGCCTCCGCCCGTGCCTGAATTACGCTCTCCAATGTTCCTTTTTCAAAATCGGCCGCCCCTTTGACAGTCTTGACAAGGTTGGGGATAAGGTCCGCCCTGCGCTGGTAGGCGTTTTCAACCTGCGCCCAGGCCTGAGTCGTCCTCTCCTCCTCCTTGACCAGTTTGTTGTAGGCTGAAATGAGCCAGAGCACAAACAGCAGCAGAATTCCGCCGATGATGAGTCCGGTCTTGGCACCGGATGTCATTTTTGTAGCCATGGTCCGGATACTATTTCTTTTTGAACAGGGAAATGACCCACAAAAGTACGATAGCGCCGATTACAGCCACAATGAGCTCCCACAGCAGCCCAGCTTTCTGTATGCCCACGAGGCTCATGAGCCAGCCACCGAGAAAACCGCCGATGACACCCAGGATAAGGTTGACAATGAGGCCAAAACCGCCTCCTTTCATGATTTTTCCAGCCAGGAATCCGGCGAGAATGCCGACAAGGATGTAAAGAATGTAGTTCATGTTTTTTAGATTTTAAGTTAATTTTGCAAAGATACATGTTTTCCGAATACATATTTCAACTATCTTTGCAAAAAATATCAACAGGTTTTATGGAACAGCGCGTAC
>JAEEGK010027797.1_pt1 | contig 11394 bp, 10 predicted proteins | sample 8958771 | NCBI WGS metagenome assembly JAEEGK01 (sample SAMN16246547, study PRJNA631951) | gut metagenome | biome: gut microbiome; feature: rumen; material: SC-attached | host: Bos | place: Iran: Karaj | collected 2018-10 | reverse complement strand
ATCGGCCTTGACGGGCGAGACAATGATGGCTTCCACGTTATTCTCCCGGATGTGTTCCAGGAGGTTCTCGTCATTGAGGTACACGTTCACGCCCATCATCACCTTACCCTTCATCACGGGGTCATCGGCAATGAATCCCTTGAGGTGGAATTTGTTGGGACGGGCCATGCGGATGGCCTTGGCGATGTTGATGCCGGCGTTCTTGGTGCCGTAGATGAACGTGTTGCGGGTTTCTACGCGGTCCTCGTTGAAGGCGTCGTTGAGCGACTTGATGGTCATGCGCATGAGGGCCATGAACACGAACATCACGGCGTATGCGATGGCAAGCATGCCGATGTCTGCGATGAGGGAACCGGTGGCGTAGAAGAGGATCATCGAGAGCACCGCGCAGCACATGAACGAGCACACAAGCGCCACGCTGATGTGCAGGATATCCGTGAACGAGGAGAAACGAAGAACGTTCGAATACGTACGGAATGCCCTGAAAAACAGCAGGTTGAAAACCAGCGTAAGGGCCATGCCCATGAGGACGTCGTTCCCCATCGTGAGCATCTCGGAGGCCGAGAAGCGCAGCAGGAAAGAGATGACGACAGAAACGAGGGTGATGACCGTGTCAAACAGCAGAATTACCCAGGAAGGAAGAACCTTGGACTGGAAAATCCTGCGAAGAAAGTTCAAAAACTCTCGAACCATAATTAGTAGTTCTGGGCCAGTACCTGGAAATAGCTTTGGGGGTGATTGCAAACGGGGCATACTTCAGGAGCGTCCTTGCCCACGACGATGTGGCCGCAGTTGGAGCACTGCCAGATGGCGTCACCGTCCTTGGAGAACACCTTCTTGTCCTGAACATTCTTCAGGAGCTTGCGGTAGCGCTCCTCGTGGTGCTTCTCGATGGCGCCTACCATCTCGAATTTCTCTGCAATCTCGTCAAAGCCTTCTTCGCGGGCCTCCCGGGCCATGCGGGCATACATATCTGTCCACTCGTAGTTTTCACCATTCGCGGCATCTTCCAGATTCTCTACAGTGCCGCGGATAGCGCCACCCTGGAGGTATTTAAACCAGATCTTGGCGTGTTCCTTTTCGTTGGCGGCCGTTTCCTCAAAGAGGGCGGCTATCTGGACGAAACCGTCTTTTTTGGCCTTGGATGCGTAGTAAGTGTATTTGTTACGGGCCTGGGATTCGCCGGCGAAGGCTTCCAGCAGGTTCTTTTCAGTTTTGGTGCCTTTGAGGTTCATAGTGCAAACAGGTTTTTGTTGGTCGTGTAAAGGTACGAAAACTTTTTGACATACAAAACTAGAGGACCCGTACCTTGAGTTTGGCGTAGGCGCGTTCCACCTTTTCAAGGGCGGCCTCGACGCTCTCTGCGCGGGCCAGGAGCACGCCCATGCGGCGGTGTCCCTTGATGAACGGTTTTCCGAAAAGGCGAATCTGGACGTCGGGTTCTGCCAGCACTTCCTCCAGGTTCTCGAACTCTACCATAGTAGTATCGCCTTCCACCACAATGGCCTTGGAGGCGCTGGGGCCGAAGAAATTCACCTTGGGAATGGGAAGACCCAGTACGGCGCGGGCATGCAGGGCAAACTCGGAGAGGTCCTGGGAAATCATGGTCACCATGCCGGTGTCGTGCGGACGGGGGCTCACCTCGCTGAAAAGCACGTCATCACCGCAGATGAACATTTCCACGCCGAAGATGCCGTATCCGCCCAGGGCATCGGTAATCTTTTTGGCGATGTCCTGTGCCTGAGCCAGGGCCTTTTCGCTCATGGGCTGGGCCTGCCAGGATTCACGGTAGTCGCCGTCCACCTGATGATGGCCGATAGGATTGAGGAACGTGGTTCCGCCGGCATGGCGCACCGTGAGGAGGGTAATCTCGTAGTCAAACTTCACGAAGCCTTCCACGATGACCTCTCCGGCACCGGCACGGCCGCCTTCCTGGGCGATGTTCCAGCACTTGTCGGCATCGGCCGGGCTCTTGCATACGCTCTGGCCATGGCCGGAAGAACTCATGATGGGCTTCACCACGCAGGGAGTGCCCACCGCTTCGATGGCAGCGTCGAACTCCTCGCGGGTAGCGGCAAAACGGTAATTGGAAGTGGGCAGGCCGAGGGTCTCGTGTGCCAGCTGGCGAATGCCTTTGCGGTTCATGGTCAGGAACGTGGCATTGGCCGTAGGGATAACATTGTAGCCTTCCTTCTCCAGCTCCACCAGCGTGGGCGTTGCAATGGCCTCCACCTCGGGGATAATCATGTCCGGCTTCTCCTTCTCGATGATCTCGCGCAGCTTTGCGCCATCCAGCATGGAAAGGACATAACTGCGATGAGCCACCTGCATGGCCGGAGCGTTCTCATACCGGTCCAGAGCAATGACCTCTACGCCATAACGTTGCAACTCAAGGGCAACTTCCTTGCCCAGTTCACCCGAACCGCACAGCAGGGCCTTCTTTGCAACCTTGGTGAGCGGAGTACCGATTTTTACCATAATGCTTGTGTGTGTTTTGTGTTTGAGCCGCAAAGATAATTAAAATTTTTGAAAAACGGATGGGCCCCGCCACGGTTTTGGGCCGGGCCGGGGGCGGGCGCGGGGCGGGGCTGGGTGGGGCGGCAACACCTTGGCCGCGTTGACAGGAAAATGACATTCTGTGCATTCTGCGTGTCGACGCGGCAAGCAATTTGGCGAAAACGGCGCAAAACCCGGCCGCGTTGACAGGAAATCGGCATTCTGTGCATTCTGCGTGTCAACGCGGCAATGCTAGAGCAGCGGTAGTGCGGCGAAACGTCGCGCCGTCCCTACTTCATGTCCCGCAGACGGACATCCACTCCGGGAAGAAGTGCAGGCAGGGCGGAGAGGTCCGTGCTACCGAAGTGGTATGGGATGAGGACACGCGGGCCGATGACACGAGCGGCGTTCACGCACTGCTCAACGGTCATGGTATAGGGCTGATTCACAGGGAGAAAGGCCACATCCACACCCTTAAGCTCCGCCATTTCGGGAATGTCCTCAGTGTCGCCGGCCACATAGATGCGAAGACCGTCCAGCGTGAGGACGAAACCGTTGTCACGGCCTTTGGGGTGGAACTGCGTGCGGCCTTCGGTGTAGTTGTAGGCCGGGACAGCCTCCAAAACACAGCCCGGTGACTCCAGGACATCACCGTTTGCCACTACGATGACACCGACCGGGGACGGAGGCATCATCTGGGCCACCCGTGCATTGGTCACAATCTTCGTGCGCGTATCATCGGTGAGAGCGGCGATGGCGGCAGGGTCGTAGTGGTCTCCGTGCTCGTGCGTTACCACAATGTAGTCGGCCTTCGGAAACTCGGCGGCATAATCCGTGGCCTTTCCGTAGGCGCCCACGGGATCTATATGCAAGGTGCGGCCGGCGTAGCGCACCGCCAGCGTGCCGTGCTTGATGAGCATTACATCTACCGGGTGTCCCCCCTCCGTGAAGAACGTCTCCACGGCATAGGAAGACACCGGTTTCCCGGCCTCGGTCCAGGCCACGTAGCCGCCCAGGAGGTTGGAGACCGACGTGTATCCGGCCTTCAGCAGGGCGGCTGCAGCCTCGGCGCTACGGCGTCCGCTTCGGCAGTAAAGGGCCAGGGGCGTCTCGCGAGGGTAGGCCGCCAGCACGGCGTCCACGAAACCATCGGCCTTCCAATCCACGTTGGCGGCCCACGGGAGGTGACCATCGGCATATTCCTCCGGCGTACGAACGTCGAGCGTAGCTACCTCGGGCTTTGAAGCGAAGCCTTCGAAGGCCTCGACGTCCATGTCAGAAACGCTGGCGCAGGAGGCCAGACCCAGTAAAGCCATCATCAGAGTTTTCATATTAACTGTTTTTAAGCCAAGCAACGAGAAAAGCAAGAGCACTCACCAGAAGGAGCACCAGGACAAAGAGCACACCGTACCAGATGCCCGTCCGAATCCCCAGCCTGAGGCCCCGCTTCCACGGCACGCCCAGCAGCTGCCGATAATCCACCGTCAGGAGCGCCAGCATCAGGAGCGTCCCGATGGACCGGTTCTCCCCCAACGAGAGCAGCACCGCGAACAGCATGAAAAAGCTGAACTGACAAAGGATGTAGGCCGATGCTGCTGCGTTCGCCGACATCCCCAGCCGGAACTTCCGGAGCGAGATGCCCATGGCGAGCCAGAGGAGGAAGAACTGCCCCAGAAACAGCGGAATCCCCTGCCCCCGGAGCTTGTCCTCCAGGGCCGCCAGGGCCGCTTCCCCACGCGTATGCACGGCCTCCGGATGCGTATCCAGATGAAGGTAAATATACCCCGTCCGCACAAGTTCCAGCGTATTCCTTAGGATGCGGGTGGCCTCCGCCGAGGTGGAGTCGCTCGTTTCTACCTGAATATCTTTGTCCAGCGCGCCTAAAGGGTCTTTCCGATCGGTTTGCACCGGCTGCATCACCGCCCACACCAGCGAGAAAAACGCATAGAAGATAATCAGCGCCGTAAGCGGGGCCAGATACCGTTCATGGTCTCCCCGGATGTAGTCCCGGATCATGTAGCCGGGCCGTAAAAGCAAATGGACAAAAGTACGTTTGGCGTCGTCGTTCAGGAAAGGGATGTCGCTAAAGGCGCCCCGGTAGAAAGCGCCGGACTTAGGGGCATCGGCCTTCACTTTCCTCCACGGCAGGTACCCCAGCTTCTGCCAGATGGCAAAAGCCCGCACGCGTACCTGTATAGCCTGCCGCCACATCATAGCGCGGGAACCCCTTCGAAGGTGATTTTCACCGGCAGGATGCGGCCGTCATCGGCAAAGCGAAGCCGCTCGATGCACACCTCGCGGTGGTTGCCGTCGGTAGCGCCCAGCGGATGGCGGTGGTACACAATGTAATAGTCATCGGCCCCCTTCCCTTTCACCACGGAGTGATGGCCGGCGCCGGTAGCCACTTCGGGGTCCGACTCCAGGATAGTGCCGATGCGCTCGAACGGCCCGAAGGGGCTCGAAGCCATGGCGTACGCCACGTGGTAGTCCGGGCCCGTCCAGCCGCCTTCGCTCCACATGAAGTAGTAGATGCCGTTCCGCTTGAGCATGAACGGGCCTTCCACGTAGCCGGCCGGCGTCACTTCCTTATAGATTTCGCCGTCCTCGAAGGGCACCAGGCTCATAAGGTCCGCGCCCAGCTTCACCATATTGCAGTGCTGCCAGCCGCCGTAGTACATGTAGTACGTGCCGTCGTCGTCGCGGAAGACGAACTGGTCGATGGGCTGCGCGCCGTTCACCACCTCGTCGATGAGCGGATGCCCCAGGGCATCCTTGAACGGTCCGGCGGGATTATCGGCCGATGCCACCCCAATGCCGCCTTCCCCTTTCTCATGCATGTCGTTGGCGCCGAAGTAGAGGTAGTAGGTGCCGTCCTTCTCGATGACCGACGGCGCCCAGAGGGCCCGCCAGAGCCAGGAAATGTTCTCCTGCGAGATCACCTTCGGATGTTTGGTCCAGTGCACCAGATCTTTGGAGGAGAAGGCGTCCATGAAGAGCTGCTCCTCGTAGGGTTTGGAGTAGGTGGGGTAAATCCAGTACTCGTCCCCGAAGACCACCGCCTCCGGGTCTGCGTACCAGCCTTCGAAGATGGGGTTTCCGCTCGTGGGCCTGTCACAGGCGGCGAGAAAGCTCAGGGCTAAAATGATTTGGGGAATTCGTTTCATATAAGTTGATTGGCAAGTTGTTCAAGAAGCACTTCGTCGGCGGGCTTCATCCGCGAACGGATGGTGACCATGGGTTCCACGATCTCACAATCTTTGAGGGCTTCGATCATCGTGCGCATCACGCGGCCGGCCGTGGGGGCCCAGCTGCCGTTTTCGATGATGCCGAAGCGGCGGCTGCGGTAGCCTTTGATCTGGAGGTGGTAGAGGAAGTCGTGCATGGGCGGGAACAGGCCGGCATCGTAGCTGGAGGCCGCCACCACCACCGTGGGATAGCGGAAGGCATCCTCGATGACCTCGGCCTGGTCTTCCCGGCAGAGGTCGCTCACCACCACCTTGGGTGCGCCCTTCGCGCGGAGGATATCGGCCAGCCTTTCCGCCGCCTCCGCCGTGCCGCCGTGGATGCTGGCGTAGGCGATGAGAACGCCCTCTGACTCAGGCTCATAGCGGCTCCAGGTGTTGTAGAGTTTCAGCGCATTCTGCAGCGCCTCCCCTTCCAGCTCGGGGCCGTGCAGCGGGCAGATTATTTCTACCGGGAGGGCCGATATCTTTCCCAGCACCGCCTGCACCTGCGGCCCGTACTTGCCGCAGATGTTGAAGTAGTAGCGACGCGCTTCGCAGGCCCAGTCATCGGCCTTCTCATGGACGAGCGCGCCGAACTTCCCGAAGGCATCGGCGCTGAAAAGGACCTTCTCCGTGCGCTCGTAGCTCATGATGACCTCCGGCCAGTGGACCATGGCGGCCGATAGGAACTGCAGCGTATGGTGCCCCAGCTCCAACGTGTCCCCCTCCTTGATTTCCCTTACGCGGCCCTCGAAGGGGAAGCCGTCGAAAAAGTTCGGGAGCATCTTCGCCGCCAGCGTACTGCACACCAGCTGCGTCCCGGGGTACGTCTCCAGCACCCACGCGATGAGCGCCGCATGGTCCGGCTCCATATGATGCGCAATGAGATAGCTGGGTGCACGGCCGTCCAGCGCCTTCTGGAGGTTCTGCTTCCAGACATCGGCCTTTCGGGCATCTACCGTATCCATCACGGCAATCTTCTCATCTTCAATAAGGTACGAATTGTAGCTCATGCCTTCCGGCACAACATACTGGCTCTCAAAGAGGTCCAGGTCCAGGTCGTCTACTCCGATATACTTGATCATATTAGTACATTTGTACAAATATACCATGTTTTTCTGAAATACGAAGGGGGCTTTTGGCGGGAACTACTACAGAATCTGCCCCGCCGCGTTCTTGGTATCGACCTTCTCGATGATGCGCTCCAGAATGCCGTTTTCGTCAAAGATAAACGTGCGCCTGAGCGTCCCCAGTACGGTTTTTCCGTACATTTTCTTCTCTCCCCAGGCGCCAAACGCCTGCAGCATCTCCGTGGAAGGATCTGAAAGCAGCCGGAACGGCAGCCCGTGCTTTGCCCGGAACCCCGTGTGGGACTTGGCGCTGTCCTTACTCACGCCCACCACATTGTAACCTTGCGCCGTGAGGGCGGCGTAGTTGTCCCGGAAACTGCAGGCCTCAGCCGTACATCCACTGGTATTGTCTTTGGGATAGAAGTAGATAATGGTCTTTTCCCCGATGAAATCCTGCGACCCCACGGTATTTCCGTCCTGGTCCACCACCTCAAAGGCGGGCATCTTGTCTCCAATCTGTAGCATAATCTGTAAGGTTTGGGTGTTCTCAAAGGTAGGCATTTCCGGCCAATTCGCAAAACTCACAGCGCCACGGCACTGGTTTTTGCCATAAGCCAATGATGACTGGGGCAGCGCTGTTGGTGGAGCAGGTTACGGCTTGGATGGAGCAGGTTCCATTTTAGGTGTGGAACCTGCGCCACCAGAATAGCGCCGGGGGCAGATTCGCGGCGCAGGTCACGACCATGTTTTGGAACCTGCGCCACTTGTGTCGGGACCTGCGCCGTTCACATCCAGAACCTGCGCCGTTCACATCCAGAACCTGAGCCACCCGCACAAGCACCCGCCCCTTACACAAACTCTCCCCAGCCACGGTAGCGGGAACTCAGCTTCTCAATCATTGACGGTGACGGTCACCACCACGCTCTTCTTGCCGGCTTTTAAGGTATAGGTACCCGCGTACAGGGTGAAGACGGCATTGTCTCCATCTATGACTTTATCCGCATCGGGCTCAATACTGATGGCAGAGGGCTCATAGAGACCTTTTGGGCCGATATAGGTAGCAAATAACTTGACAGGCTTGCCATCCGATATCACCAGATGGGTTTCACTCACCTCCAGCGTGCCCTCGGGGTCCTCCACATCGAGAGAGGACCCGCCCGGAGCCTTGGAGCAGGAAACCATGACCACAGCAAAAAGCGCTGCCAGTAAATAGAATAGCTTTTTCATATCCTTTTTGTGATTAGGTAGACAAAGATACGAAAAAAATTGGTGGGATGGGCTGAGGCGCCGCGGCCAGGTCCTACAGGTCCACCAGCCTGTACCCTTATGCGCAAAAATGGCCGATTTTGACGCTACCCTGCCGATGGCGCGGACCGGTATACACACTTTATGGGGGCGGGGTGGAGCCGGGGCTGAGGCCGGGAGGGAGCCGAGGTTGGGTTGGGCCGGGCCGGGGGCGTACTGGCTTATCGGCCGTAATCGCTAACCACTTGTTAGCCAGCGTTTTGCGAAAAATCCTATGGTCGTTTTCGCCCGGAGGAAATTCCATAAAGCGCTGTATTTCAATTGATTACAATTTACACCAAAACTCAGTGCACATGCGAAGGCAACCACGGAGCGTGAAGGCAACCACGGAACGTGGAGTTAACCACGGAACGTGAAGGCAACCACGGAGCGTGGAGGCACCCACGGAGCGTGGAGGCAAATCGATAACAATCAACCACTTACACAAAAACACCTGGTCGGATTCGCGCAGGCGTTATTACGCATCTAGCTACGTATCAAGCAATTAGCCCCACGCCTCTCAAACTTCCACATAGCCTTCCTGGTCATAGCCCTTCTGGTGCCGGTGGATGAGGGCGATGAGCGGCTCCAGGCGCGGGTCGGGGACGGGCATGCGGCCATAGCGCTCGAACTGGGCCCGGTAGCGCTCGGGGCTGCCGGAGGTGGCGAGGCGGGACTCCAGGGCGGCGAGGTCGGAGGGGACATAGAAGGCCGATCGGGAAGGGCCCAAGTAGCGGTAGAACTCGGTCAGGAAGATGTGCACCCCTGCCAGGTCAAAGTCCCCGAAGTGCACGTAGAAGTTGGGGATTCCCTGCAGCCAGGTTACCAGATCCCGGGACTGGGGGTAGCGGGACACCAGCAGAAGGGGCGGAACGCCGTCTCCGCCATACTGCTCCCGAATCTCTTCCCACACGGCCGTCTGGCGCTCGGGAAGGCGGAAGTTCTCCATGTTCTCCACACCGACGACCAAAGCGTTGGAAGGAATCCGAAACGCAAGGAAGTCACTGATATAGACAAAGCTGCCGGGGCAGGGGCACAGCAGAAGCTTGCGCTCTCCCAGCCGAACGCTCAGCGGGCCGATGACATTCACCGGGAACCCAGGGCACGACCGCACCGCCACCGCCTTGGAGTCACCGAGAAGCTGCACCTGAGTAGCACGGGAATCGGGGCCCGACAACACCGACGCCGTCTCCTGAAGTTTGTCCGGCTGCAGGCCCTTGCTGCGAAGATACACATCAAAGGCCGCCCGGGACACCACCTTCAGGGACTTCCGGCTCCCCCGGACAATGCTGGCAACACCGCCCTCCAACAGCAAATCGTTCACCACGTCGGAAGGGAACCGGCTGAACGGCACCGTCTCCCCCTCCCGTAGCAGGGCAAAGGCCTGAATCAAAGCTGCTCTCATTCCGCAACCCCCTCCTTCCTGCTCACCAGCGCCCGAATCACCGTCCGCGTACCGTCCTTCGTGAGCAGATACGTGTGCTTGTAATCGGCCACATTATAAGGCACCGGCGAGCCATTCACCAGGAAAATGTTCCTGGCGCCCGCGAATTCCAGGATGCCGCGGACGTTGCGGGGATGCAGGCGGCCAATCTCGTCCATCACGCAGTGGATGCGGAAGTCCGAGAACCGCCCGGAGACCCGTTCCTTAAACACATTGATAAGCATGATGTTAACCATCGCTTTCACCAGCACATCCGTTCCGTCGGAGCCCACGGAGGAGATCTTCTCCACCCAGCCGGTGTCGTTGTCGTTCTCCGTGATGCGGAACTGCAGCTGGAAGGTGTCGCTGAGGGTAAGCCGGCTCCGCGCAGCGTGCTCGCCGCCCGTGATGAGCTTCATCAGCGAGCGCAAAAGGCCCACGGCAGCGCTGCGGGACTCGTCCCGGGACCCTCCGGAAAAGAGGTTCACCTGATCCAGATCGTAGCCATGCTCATCGGCAAAAACCTTGATCTGCGACAGCAGGATGACCATTTTGTCGGCCGACGGCATCACGCGCAGCTCAATGCTCTTGACCGCGCCAATGAAGTTCTTTTCCCGGAAGTCGTAGTTGATGTCCTTCACAATGCCGGCAATCTCGGAGGAATTGCGCGAGACCTCGTCCATCTCGTGGGAGATGCGAAGGAGCAGCTCCGTGTAGTGCCCGCTGGTGCGGCTGCGGAACTCCTCAATCTTGTCCGATTCCATGAATTCCACCAGCGACGAGGCAAAGGCGCGGTACTCCTCGTCGGAGTGGTTGTCCGTCTTGAAGTCGAAGATATTGCCGGGGCTAAAATGCGAGGTGAATGTATTAACGCCCTGATAGAAAGTCTGTTCCGAATTGCGCTTTTCGCTCAGGACCCGGTGGATGATGTCGATGATCTGCCGGCAAGTCTTGCCGGTCTGGCTCTCCCGCCCCTCCGGGAGGACGGGAAGGGCATTGCTCTGCTCGAAGTTCTCGGCCTCTGAAAGGCCTTCCTTGAGTTGCCGAAGCGTTTCACGAAGCTCCTGCAGACTATCAGTGGCGCGGGCCAGGGCATCGTCCTCCTTTCTGCGCCGGAGCTTGTAACGCTCTGAAAGCGAGGCCTTTTTACCCTCCACCTTGGTTTTTTCCGAGAGGAAGATATCCTTCTTGTCCAGATACTCCTCCTTGTCTTTCCGATAATTATAAAGCGTTTCCTTGCTCGCCGCAATCTCCTTCAGGCGCTCCTGCAGGCCCCGGATGTCCTGTTCGCACCGCTCCAGCGCCGTGGCATCGGCTCCCTGCCCGGCCAGTTCGCGGGACTGCTCCCGGGATAGAACCGCCAGTGCCGATGCGAGTTCTTTTTCGCGGGCTGATATTTCCACCTCTACCTGGGCGATTGCTTCGTCGTGCTGCTTTTGCAGGGATTTTCGCTTGCGACTGTCCGCCTCCCTAAGCTTTTGGATTTCAGCATCTTTCTCCTTCATGAGGGTGCTGAGCGCTTCTGCCGCCAGCACCTTTTCCGCGGTCAGCGCCTGAAGAGCCTCCTTGCATCGGCCCATAGCGTCCTCCCGCGCCTTGCGGGTATTCTCCTCCAGCTGCGCCAGGCGCTTTCCGGCGTCCTCTAGCTTGGAGGGCAGCATCAGGGCCGCCGCCTGAAGGCCGGACAGCTCGTCCCGCAACGGCTTAATCCGGGCATTGTACTTCTTTCGAAGGGCAGTAAGGGCAGACTCCTTCTCCGCCAGAAGGGCCTCCTGCTGCTGTTTAAGCCCCGCCAGCTCTTTTTGCAGCTGCTGTTTTTCCTTCATCAACTGCTCCGGGGTGCGCGCGGTCATCTTGAGGGAGCTGAGAGCCATAGCCACTCCTAAAAGCTAGTCTC
>JAEEGK010027795.1_pt1 | contig 11394 bp, 6 predicted proteins | sample 8958771 | NCBI WGS metagenome assembly JAEEGK01 (sample SAMN16246547, study PRJNA631951) | gut metagenome | biome: gut microbiome; feature: rumen; material: SC-attached | host: Bos | place: Iran: Karaj | collected 2018-10 | reverse complement strand
TCGGCCGTGACTGCCATGTGGGTGACACCATCATCGGTATCAAGGGACGTGTAGGCTTCGAGGCTGCTGCTCCTATGCTGATTATCGGTGCCCACCGTTTCCTGGAGAAATATACTCTGAGCAAATGGCAGCAGTACTGGAAGGACCAGGTTGCCAACTGGTATGGTATGTTCCTGCATGAGAGTCAGTATCTGGAGCCTGTTATGCCGGATATTGAGGCTATGCTGCTGAGCAGCCAGCGTAACGTGACGGGTGAGGTAAGCCTTCTGTTGCGTCCCTACACCTTCCAGACTATGGGTGTGGACAGCCCCAATGACTTGGTTAAGAATAAACTGGGTGAGTATGGCGAGACTGCCAAGGCCTGGTCTTCAGAGGATGCCAAGGGCTTCATCAAGGTAACTTCAACTGCACTGCGTGCATATTACTTGGCACATCCCGATGAGCGTTAAGGTGGGGGTCCTGGGTGCGGCAGGCTATACTGGGGGTGAACTGATTCGCCTCCTGCTGAATCATCCGCAGGCAGAGATTGTCTTTGCCAACAGTGAGAGTAATGCCGGTAATAAAATATATGAGGTACATGAGGGGCTGGTAGGTGATACGGAAATGGAGTTTACTGCGGAGATGCCTTTTGATAAGGTGGATGTGGTATTCTTCTGCTTCGGTCACGGTAAGAGCGAGCAGTTCCTGAAGGAGCATACCATTCCGGCGAATGTGAAAATCATTGACCTGGCTCAGGACTTCCGCATAGCCGGTGATCATGACTATGTTTATGGTTTGCCTGAGACACATAAGGATGTGATTGCCGGCTGCCGTCATCTGGCTAATCCCGGTTGCTTTGCCACCTGTATCCAGCTGGCTATGCTGCCTGCTCTGAAGGCTGGCATCATTAGCGGTGATATTCATGTGAACGGCATCACGGGCAGTACGGGAGCCGGTCAGAAGCCTGGTGCGACCACGCACTTCTCTTGGCGTAATGATAATATCTCTGTCTATAAGACCTTCACTCATCAGCATCTGCTGGAGATTAACCAGACGGTGCAGGAACTCTGTCCCGGTTATGACGGCAGGGTATTGTTCATCCCTCAGCGCGGCTGCTTTACAAGAGGCATCTTCGTGACGGCGTACGCCAAGTGCGACAAGTCCCTGGAGGAGGTGCAGCAGATATATTCCGACTATTACAAGGATGCGGCCTTTACTCATTTTGTGACCAAGAGTCCCGATATGAAGCAGGTGGTAAACACCAACAAGGCAGTGGTGTATGTGGAGAAGTACGAGGATCAGTTGCTGATGATCAGCTGCATTGATAACCTGCTGAAGGGTGCCGTGGGTCAGGCTGTTCAGAATATGAACCTGATGTTCGGACTTGATGAGAAGGCGGGACTTCAGTTGAAGGCGAGTGCTTTTTAAGTGAAAGACCCCCTAGCCCCCTTTAGGGGGAATGAAGAGTGAAAAGTAAAAATTCGCTATAGGTGCTAGACTTTACTATATTATAATATATTATAAGGTATTGGGGATGAAAAAACGATTGCTATATCTTCTCCTGCTGTTACCTGCAATTGTACAGGCTAAGCAGAATGCTCCTTTAAGTACGAAGGAGAGGACGGTGTGCCCCATGGTGAAGGTAGAAGCAGTGCGTTTGCCCGATTTGAATATACCCCGTTGCGGTCATAGCTTCTATTATGTGAATGGTCAGCCTACAGTCATTGGCGGTCACACCTCTGGCTTTGTTCTTACCCCTACTATCGAATATTTCAGTGAAGGACAATGGCATATTGTCCAAACGGTCTATCCTCACGATTCAGGTGGTAGCCTGTTGATGAAGTCTGGCAAGATACTCCTGTTTGGCAGCCATGAGAAGAATCTGGGTATCGGGCAAACCTTTGAAGTTGAGATGTACGATCCCACAGACCATTCAACAGAAGGTTTTGGCTGCCTTGACATAAAGCGTGTTATGTCATCGGCAATAGAGACTGATGATGGAAAGGTCATCATTGTCGGTAACTGGTATCATGGTGATGCCATTGAGATGTTCGATGGAGAAAGTCAGTTCTCGAAAGTCAAGGATGTTGCCTTGCAGCGGGTACACCCCTATATGCTTCCTATCTCAAATGAAGACGTGCTTATCTTCGGCTCCCATGATACGCATGGCGGAATCATTACCAGCACGCTGGTAGACCGTCTGTATGGCGAGGCTTTCAATGTGCCGCTATTCCTGGAGTGGTGTCCGCTTCCCCTTGACATCACATCACCCTGCGCTGCAGATTGTGCTATTGGCAATCCCGAGGATAAAACTTATCTGGTACCTGTTCTTAATAGGTATCAATCTCAGGTAGCCTTAGCACAGGTATGCGATACCATCTTCTCGCTCATTTCTACAGAAGTTCCCATACCTATGGTATCACAATGGGATTCTATCTATTATCGCACCCCTATTGTTGTTAATCGTCAGGTTAGGCGTGCCTATATGGCAGGAATCGACAAGAAACGGCATCTTTGCATCCTTTCCATAGAATACGACAAATCACCTTGCTCGCTTACCCTCTATTATACAGACCCTTTGCCACATATGGGGCTCAATCATTTAGTGCTCACTCCGCAAGGAAACTTGCTCATTGCCGGTGGTACCAATGGTGTAGACAACAACAATTTTTCGCCCAGCAACCAGGTGTGGCTCATTCCTTTGGGTGATAGTCGGGAATTCCATACGGCATCTGCCTCTTCATTTCCTTGGCTGCTTTCGGCACTCGCTGGCATACTCTTGATTTCTGTCATTGTGCTATCATTACTATGGTTACGGTGTCATCATACAAACAAACCAGAAAAGGAAGAGTCCAACCAGACAGCCAAAAAAGATGATGCAGAGCTATGGCAACGTATCTGCCAGCTTATAGAAGAAGAGAAACCCTATCTTGATAGTAACTTCCGTGTTACGGATGCTGCACTAAAGTTGGGCGTCAACCGTAGTACATTGTCGGCATGTATTAATGCACAGGCAGGCTGTACCTTCAACCAGCACATAAACCGCTATCGTATTGAGTACGCTAAGGATTTGATGCTCAAACAGCCTGGTATCAAGATGACTACCATTTGCACTGAATCTGGGTTCAACAACGAGACTTCCTTCTTCCGTGCTTTCAAGGCTCATACTGGCAAAACGCCTCGTGAGTGGATGAGTTCGCTATAAGAGGGAATCCCGAGAAACATAGAAATCGGCTAACAAAAACGCTTTTGTTAGTCGTTTTTCTTTTTTGTTAGTTCCTGTTTTCTTTCTTTCCTTTATATTTGCAGCAGAGATGTATGCGAAAAAAGTTTCACTAATTAATCAAAAAGAACATGAAGAAACTATTTACCCTAATTGCCATAATGTTTTCCGTTGTGGCAAGTGCACAAGTAACAGAGATGCAGTCAGCAACATTGACATTGAAAGATGGTACAACTACAGTGTATTATGGACAAGATGCTCTTGTAAAGGCTTACAATGCTGCACCTAATAAGGATGCGACCATTACGCTCTCCTCTGGTGATTTTCAATCGGTGCAGTGGCGCAAAGCCGTTAACCTGTATGGCGTGGGTTTTGAAGAAGACGCAACAACCAGGACTTCGCGTACTTACCTGACTGGTGGTATGGAATTTCTTCCACAAGACAGCCGTAATATTGACAACATCCACATTGAGGGTATCTTCTTTAACGGAAACATTACGCTCTCAAACAATGCAAACAATGAAGGTGCTCCCATTACTGGTATTGTATTTGCACGTTGTTATTATTCGAGCTTCGTCATTAATACTAATACGAAGGATATTGTTATCAGGCAGAGTGTAAATACTGGTGATATAGGCGGAAATGCCAATTACTTGCAGGATAACTTGCGTATCCTTAATAGCTGGGTTGGTGGACGTGCCGTCAGCATTCCAACAAACGAAACATACATGAGTACTGTTCTCTTTGACCATTGTCTCATCAACAAGTGGTGGAGTTCAACAAACTATGGTTGGAACCAGCCGCAAGGTCCCTACCGTTTCACAAACTGTATTATCAGACAGAATGTCTCTGCTGGTGCTTCGTTGGAAAATTGTATTCTTTTAGCATACGAGAAAGCGGATCCGCAAACAACCACGGAGAATTGTATTTATGGTGCAGGAAAGGCTCTAATTGCTTTCTTTGAAGAGGATGTTGAGAATATGGATTATAGCGCTACCCGTACATATAAGCTTGTAGATAAGTATGCTACAGCCGGAACTGACGGTACGGAGATTGGCTTGCAGGGTGGCTATGGTTGGGTAAAGACCTCCAGCGTGCCTCGCATCACAGAAATCAGCATTGACAAACTTACCTCTACCGATGGCATTCTGAAAGTATCTCTGAAGGCAGAGGCTCAGCCCGTTGTGCAGTAATGATTCCCCAACTAAAAGCCATTTGCTTATGAATAAGATAAGACAATTAGCTTGGATGCTGGCGGCATGTCTGGCTGTTACTACCACCGTGAAGGCGCAGCAGAGCGTCGATAAGTGCGAGTGGTGGCTTGATGCCGACTTTGCCAACCGCACGCAAGTGGCAATTACCGACAGCTGGCAGCAGAATATCGATGCCTCTGCTTTGTCGGTAGGAATCCATCAGCTGGGGCTCCGTGTAGGTGATAGTAACGGCCTGTGGGGTCAGCCAGTGATACGCCACTTCTTAGTTCAGCGTGTGATAACGCCAGTAGACAATGCACTCAGTACATACGAATACTGGATAGACAATCAGTATGATGCCCGTCAGACAGGCAATGTGGGCGAAGGCGGCACAGTAGCTCTCGACCTTGACATGAGTGCCCTCTCGGCAGGTATTCATCAGATCGCCATCCGTGTAAATGATACTCAGAAGCATGTAAGCCAGATGGTGGTACGCTCTTTCTTGGTTCAGCGTGTGATAACACCGGTAGACAATGCGCTCAGCTCATACGAATACTGGATAGACAACCAGTATGATACTCGTCAGGTGGGTAATGTGGGAGAAGGGGGCATTGTTGCTCTCGACCTTAATATGGGTTCTCTCTCTGCTGGACTGCATCAGATTGCCATTCGTGTGAATGATACCCAGAAGCACGTCAGCCAGTTGGTGGTACGTTCATTCTTGGTTGTTAAGAACATCGAAACAAAGGAGAATAGTCTGGCCACTTTCCGTTACTGGATAGACAACCAGATTAATCAGATGGTTACCACGAGTGTTGCTTCCGGAGAAGTTGCTGTAGACATTGATACCAAGGCTCTCTCAGCAGGTCTGCACCGTCTGCACTATCAGTTACGGGATGCTCAGGGTCTTTATGGTGCTGCCAACTTGGTCTACTTCTCCGTTCCAGACGAGAAGGTGTCAGACAATCAGATTGTGGCATACGAGTATTGGTTCGACCAGCAGGCACGTAAGCGTGTCGAGGTTACACCCACTACATCGTTTACACTGACTGATACCGAAATCGCTATTGAGGGTATAGAACCCAAGGCGGTGACGGAAGACTATACGTTTGATGTGGCAACCAGGCTGGTAACCGTGCAGCAAGAGGTTGCATTTGGTCTGCAAGTGTTCAACAATACGGGTGTGCCTACTACGGCTATCACAGATAACATCAATTGTGCAGTTAACATAGAGCCCGCATTCAAGACTATTATCAACGAAGAGAGTGACCTGATGGCAGAGGCTCCCACGGGTGCTAAGATAAGGGGCTATGAGTTTGACTGCGGAACTCAGGATCCCATCTACTGGATTGTGGAAGGTGCAGAACTGAAGTACGACTTCTATGATGGTGAAGGCAACTGTCTCACTCCAGAGGTGGAGAGCGTTAACGCCCGCAAGGCATACGTGGTGGTTTCTCCTACAGGAAAAGTTGTAGCCTTGGCATACGGAGCAGATCCTAACGCAGCTACCCAGACATCAAAGGTGACAGTACAAGTACCTGCCATTATTGACGCCATCAAGGTACAGGAAGCAAAGACAACGTATGATGTATACACCCTCAGCGGTATTCCCGTACGCCGCAAGGCCACCACGTTGGAAGGTTTGCCTTCAGGACTGTACATCATCAATGGGAAAAAGGTATTCATCAAATAAACTTTTGAATTTTCCTTCTTCCGTGCTTCAAGGCTCATACAGGCAAAACGCCGCGTGAGTGGATGGGTTCCTTGTAATAGAAATCAAGTAAAGTAAGGAAATCGGCTAACAAAAACGCTTTTGTCAGTCGATTTTCTTTTTTGTTAGTTTCTGTTTTCTTTCTTTCTTTTATATTTGCAGCAAATATTAATAGTCAAAAGTATAATTATGAAACAACGTTTACTCATTCTTTTTATGTCCCTTATAGCAGTTGCATCAGGGACTTGGGCAGATACGCAACAGCGCCTTATCGTGTGGATGAAAAATGGCGATAAGGTGTACTTCAATTTAGTGGAAGAACCTGAGACAACCTTCGAGAACGGCCTGCTGATTATCAAAACTACCAGGAGCACCGTCTCTTACCAGTTGGAAAACGTGCTGCGTTATACTTACGACGGCGACATAACGGATGTTGTAGGTCCCAAGTTACGTCCCAATGAAATCCGCTTTATGCAGGGCACTGACCAGATGGCTTTCGACGGACTGGCAGACGGCACGCAATTGGAAATCTATTCTCTGGATGGTATGAAAGTGGGCACCATGCAGGCCAAGGAAGGAGAGCGCACTACCGTTTCATTCTCAGACCGCCCGGCAGGAACATATATTGTTAAAGTGGGCGATACAACCTATAAATTCCTAAAGCGATAAAGCCTCACCCCCAACCCCTCTCCCGTGGGCGAGGGGAATTCTAATGGAAGGGGAGAGGTTAGATGTTAACGAAGATTATTTACTTTTATATGAAACGTAGATATTTTTTTCTGTCACTCTTAATTTTCAACTTTCAATTCTCATTTTTCAATTGCGTTTTGGCGCAGGATGAGAACGCGGCATTCTATATCTATCAGAACGACGGACACTTTGACGGCTTCTTCTACGATGAGGTCTTAAAGATGTCCTACTCCAAGACGGACACCGCCGGCATCGAGTATGATGTTTTCGTAACGCAGGAGATTGTAACGGCGGATAGCACCTACCGCATCATGCTCTCTGCCATTGACAGCGTTAGCTTTGTGCAGCCGGAGATAATCTTCAATCCCCGAATGAAGGTATTGGAAGACGGGGAAATGTTCCAGTATTGTATTGGAAGTGACGGGAGCAGGCTGGCATTCAAGAACCTTCCCGATGCATTGAAGCCAAGTATAGGAGATATTCTTGTCAGCTACCCGAACTATAAGTTCCCGGAAGGATTTGGTGGAAAAGTGATAGGAATAACCCCTTATTCCACCTACCTGTATGTTAATACCGAGCCATTAACAGACTTCAGCGACATATTCCATCAGTTCGTCACCGTGGAGGACTATGGCTACAATCCGTCTGTCCAGCAGATGGAAGTCCGCCGTATGGCTGGCATGAAAATGCCCCGCAGAAGGGCAGACACTTATTCGGGAACACTGTTTAGGTTCTCTGCCAACCCGCACGCTAATTGGGTGAACGGCCCATTCTCTGTTACTGCAGACCTAAACGTTGGGATGGAGTGCCGTGCGAAAGCGGTATGGAACTTTTCTTTCTGGGGTGAAAAGTATTTCAAGATTGACATGAAGGAAAAGGTGGAAACTGGCGTGAGCACAACATTTGACATACAAGTGAAAACTCCCTGGGAGGATGAGTACTCGCTCAGCAGCGTTGCTCCCATCTATTTGCCTGCAGCAGCTCCAGTCCTCCAGTGCAAGTTGTTGCCTGGTATCTTCTTCCGCTCACAAATTCACACTACCGCCCAGGCATCAACAAGAAAGATGACCTTCCGTGCAGGACAGAGCTTAGAGTTCAAGAACTGGAGTTTCGCAGGAAGCAGTATGTCTTTTGGAGAACAGGCCAAGTTTGACGACGAGGATGAAGAGGATTCCGGTCCTGTTTTCCAATTCACGGGTAGCATAAGCGGATTTGCTCAGTTTGGTGTAAAGTGGCCCTTCATCATCCGAACCAACGAATTCTTCAAAAAGGTGCTTGATGCTGAGGTGGGCATGAACATTTGGGCAGGTCCGAAGGTGAGCGGGGAACTGAACTTCAATGCCAATAACTGGGCATACGATGCCTTAACGGGCAGTCAGGGTATCATATATAATTCGTTTAAAGACTCTAAAATCAGTTTCTATCCCAATGTTATTGATTATGAACTGAAGTGCTTGGTGAATTATCTGTCACATACAGGAGACACAGTGACCATCCTTGATGGCAGCTTAGATAGATATTCCTACGACTACTTCCTGTTCCCGAACTTCTCGGCTCCAGAGGTGTTCTTCACCAATGGCGAAGGGAATTACACCACTGTGAAAAGAAGTCTGGGCTACGATCAAAACAGGATAGCGGCCTTCATCAAGCCAAGCCGTGATGTGATGATGGGAACAAGAATAGGTGCTGCACTTTACAACAAGAAAGACAGCCTGCTAGAGATTAAATCGGCCATTGACGGGACTGAACTTTACTATAGCGACAAGACATTCGACAAGAACATACATAAATGGGATACTTACGGCGAAGAGTACAAGAATGCCCGAATAGCCGAAGACCCTATAGACGGAAAGGCTACCGTGTATTTCGGCGGGCTGCTTCCTGGAGAATACAAGGTTCGGCCTTTGATAAACCTTTTCGACAAGGCCATTGTTGCCTCTCCCGTAACGGAATTCTGTATTCCCGGTCTCTATTTTAACGATATCGAAAAGAAGTTTACCATCAATTCCTCCGATACAGCCGAAGTCCTTATACCTTTGGAAACCAATGCTGGGAATGTAAAGTTCCAAAATGATTCCCGATTCGAATATGATTTCTTAAGCAATCCTGGACAGTTTCATCATTCTAGTTTTAGAGGTCGTGAGAATTCCAATAAGGTTCTTGAGGGCCTGCCTGCCGACACCTTGAGAATATTTGTCACTCCCAACCCGCTCGCCATAGACCTTGAATCTGAATGTAAATTAGAGGCATCGGGATACAACTCTTTGGGAGAACCTGACACGTTGGTGCAGACTTCCACCATCACCCGGAAGGCATTCAATGTATATGACCGTTTTGAATGGTCGTTTAACCAGAATCTGAAATGTACAAGCGGACCAGACAAAGACCGTTTCTTGAATTTATCTTTTGGAAGTTGGATTTACGACTGTATCTCGACCAGACAAGGCGAAGTTATTTCCGGGTCTGGCAATACTGAGTTTGACGGAAAAGGGCTTACTTACAGCTTTACCGTAACACCAGGGAAGAAACTTCATTCGGCTCATTTTGAAGTGAAGAGCCTCACAGATTCATCGACACACTGGTGGATACTGTCATTCGACGTGTCAGATATTGCTGCCGAAACAGAAGATTATCAAGGCAGTGGTTATTATTTCAACACATTTATCGGGCAAGTTCACAATGTTACCTACACAGAACATGGGGTTGCCGGAGTTCCTGGTGTAAACCAAGAGGAATATACCAATATATACCGAGAAGATACTGAAGGCGGTTTAGTTGCCAACCCCTTTAGGGTAAGTTTCTACGAGAAAGATTTAAAATAATATTATGATGAAACCAAATTTATTTTTAATTATGAAAATAAAGAGTATTCTTGCTGCCATGTTTCTTATGTTGGCAGGCGCACAGACGGGTTGGGCACAGAATATGACCGTCCGTATGACAAACAACGAGACCCATGTGTATAAGGTGCCGCAAGTGGCAGAACTTACTTTTTCGGATGATGAAACAGTCTACGAGTGGGTCGACCTCGGGTTGCCAAGCGGCACGCTTTGGGCTACCCGTAACGTTGGTGCGGAAAAGCCCGAGGATCCAGGCAACTATTTCGCCTGGGGCGAGACGGCAGAGAAAACGTTCTACAGCTGGGTGACTTATAAACTCGCTGGCGGAACGGACAAGACGATGAAGAAGTACTGCACGAACAGCAGCTACGGCACGGTGGATAACCTGACATCTCTTCAAGCAGAGGATGATGCGGCAACTGTCAACTGGAACAACGATTGGCAGACACCAAGCAAAGACCAGTGGCAGGAATTGCTCTTCGGTGGTGTTACGAAAGTGGAGTTCCTGACACAGAACGAGGTTAATGGACTGAAGGTGACAAGCCTGATAAACGGCGCAAGCATCTTCCTGCCGGCTGCAGGATATTTTAATAATGTGGGCACACAGACGGGTATCCTTTATGCAGGCACCTACTGCTTGTACTGGTCGCGGACGCTCAAAGAGGATGCAAGCAATACTGCATATTGCATGTATTACCAATCATCCGGTGGGAGTGTAACCTATAGCGAACGGTATACGGGCCTTTCCGTCCGTCCCGTCCGCCGCAAAGTGCAACTTGTGACAGGCATTAACCTCTCTCCCTCGCGGATAAGCCTTCAGGTAAACGGCACGAAGCAAATCAAAGCTACGGTGCTTCCTGTAGATGCCGACAACAGAAGTGTCCTCTGGGGTAGCAGCAATCCGGTTGTGGCAACGGTCGATACCGATGGAAAAGTAACAGGCAAGAGCAAGGGTAACACCACAATAACGTGCCGGGCTTTGGACGGGAGTAATGTGTCTGCAGAATGTGAAGTGACCGTAGGCGGAGCACCTACGCATAGCGTCACCAGCGGCCGTGAATGGGTTGACCTTGGCTTGCCCAGCCAGACAAAGTGGGCAACACGCAACATCGGTGCTAATAGTCCGGAGGAGAACGGCTACTACTTCGCTTGGGGTGAGACGACAACAAAGGATGAGTACAACTGGCACAATTATCATTTCTCTAACGACGGCTCAAGCACCCTCATGACAAAGTACGTTACAAACGCTACCTATGGTACCATCGATAACCTGAACCTGCTTGAGCGTGCCGACGATGCTGCGTCTGTCCTTTGGGGTGCCAGCTGGCAGATGCCGACCGCCGACCAGTGGAGCGAACTTATCGATAAAAATAACACTACTTATGAGCTGACCACCATAAATGGCTATGAAGGTATCATATTCACGAGCATAAAGAATGGTGAAAGCATATTCTTCCCTGCCGCAGGCTACCATGATGAAGCAAAATTTTATGGTATGAGCAAAGAGTTTGCCTATTGGACACGAACACTCTATAAGAGTAATAATTCCAAGGCAGCGAGGTTTATGATGAACACTACTGGCGGTATGGCTCCTCAGATGAACTATGAATCTGCTCCTCGCTACCGCGGCTTCCCCATCCGTCCCGTGCTTGCACAAGGCATGATTACCCCGACACCGCTTGTGACGAACACCAACCATAGCGCACCGTCCCAGAACATCCAGGTTGGCAAGCGACCGACCCTCCCTGCCACGCGCCT
>JAEEGK010027790.1_pt1 | contig 11396 bp, 10 predicted proteins | sample 8958771 | NCBI WGS metagenome assembly JAEEGK01 (sample SAMN16246547, study PRJNA631951) | gut metagenome | biome: gut microbiome; feature: rumen; material: SC-attached | host: Bos | place: Iran: Karaj | collected 2018-10 | reverse complement strand
TTAATTTACAAATATTATTTTATTAATAATTTAAAAAAAGTACAATTAACTTATTATTTAAAAATTAAATTTTTTAGAAAAATTTATAATATTTTTTTTAATTTTTTTTGTTGTTAAAAGTAAATAATTAATATTTTATGTGAAAAAAACCCTGTCAAATATAATTTAAAAGTTTTGAATTTATTGTAAAAACTGTTTGATAAATTTATATATAAAGAATATATGCAATTCTTTAAAAAAATAACAAATAAAATAAATATTAAATATTTATAAATAAATTAGAAAATAAAAAAAAATTATAACTAAATAACTATTTAATTGAAATATTTAAATATATATATCACTAAATGAATATTGTTTTATAATTCCTTAAACATTATTAAAATACAAGAAAGATTCCCAAAAGATTTTCTTATTTCTGCAGTTTTAATAATTAAATCAATAGCATTTTTACATTTAACATGAATATTACTTTTATTGTCTTTTTCAAAAAAAATTAATTTAATACAATCAATAATATCTCTATTACTTAAATTTCTAAAAATTTCTTGATTTCCAATAAAAATAAAATCAAAATTTTGATTAACTTTAAAAGAAATAATATCAGGATTAGATAAAATTAAATTTTTTTGAATATTTTTACTTAAAAAAGCACCAAAACACCTTGTTGATCTTAACATACAAGGCATAACTAATTCATGAGAAGGAAAAATAATATTATTAGGTAATTTATTATAATTAATTTTTCCACTTTGAAAATAACCTCCATTATTAATTATTCTTTTGTTTTCAAATTCATTTTTTTCATTATGTGGATTTATTATTTCTGAAAAATGAGTACAATTATTTTCTGAAAGTAAAACTTTACAATCACCTAAATTTATAATATAAATAATATCTTCTATTAAAAAAAAATTAATTATTGAAGAACCGGAATTATCAATAATATTATTATTAAACATTTTATTTTGTTCAAAAATAAATTTTTCATAATTTTTTTCTGTTTTATTATAACCATAACTAAAAGCACTTTGATAATTTTTATGAAAAAAAGGAGCTTTTAAAATATTTTTATGTAAATTATTCATTAAATAATCAGAACATAAATTTCCATAAAATCCATCATATAAACTAAATATAGAAATATTTAAAGGCCATGAATCAATTTTTTTAGGTTTTAAAACATCTACTATTATTAATATTTTACCATAATTTTCTAAAGGTAATTTACTTTTATATGAATTTGCAGCAAATGCTTTTATTATATTATTTATTATTAAATCATTTGAAAATTTTGGATTTGGATAATTTTCTAATTGTAAATCTAATGTTTTTAAAGAAATTAAATTTTCCTGATTTAATATTAAATTATTTATTTTCATTTCTCTATTCATTTTATTGTCTCTATAATTTTTTTTTAATATATTGGAATAAGAAGATGATAAAATCATTTTTACATTTTTTCTTAATAAACTTAATGATTGATCTGAAGGACTTAATTTAGATAATCCTAAAACTATATTTTCTGTGTTTAAATCATTATTATTTTTTAAAGAATATATTTTCTTAGAAAATGATTTTATTGGTTTATTTATTTTAAATAAATTTTCTATTTCTTCATTATCTCTTTGTAAAAAACTTTTAGATAAATTATTTGGAATTCTTATAAAAGTTTTTTTTAAATTTACAAAAACTTTAAAATCTTTTAATTTTTTTCCTAACATTATATCTCTATAATTTATATTTCTTTTTCTTTCTGTGTTACTTCCTACATTTGTATATGCAGGTTTTTTTTCAAAAGATAATATATTAGTTGATGAACGAGATAATTTTAATTTATTTAATTTTTTTATTTTTGATTCTTCGTGTAATATGTTTGCTTCTTCTTTTTTGTCTTTTTTATTTTTTAAATTTACAGGATTTAAACTTTTTATTATCAAAGGTTTTAATCTTTTATTCATTTTTTTTATTATTTATTTTTTGCTTTTTGTTTTGGAAAAAATATTATTTTTATTTTAAAAATTTTGTTTTATTTAAAAAGAAATACATTAAATAATTAAAACAACAATTAAAAAAAATTAATTTAAGGTATAATAAATTTGAATTCTTTTTTAAAATCAAATTTTTCATTAAAAAAATAAAAATATAATTATTTAACTGTTTGAAAATAATAAAATATTTAAAATTAATCTACAAATCTGTTTTTTTTCTTTTTTTTATAATTATTTCAAATTTTTTAATATACAACATTTATTTTTTATATACATTTTTTTTAAAACTGATGCTTTTCAAATTTTCAATTATTTTTCTTTGTTCTTCAGAAAAATAAAATATTGATAAAATTTTAAAATTTTCTTGTTCACATTCATTTTTAATAAAATTATTTTTTAAATGTTGTTCTAAAATATTATTTTGAGATAAAGTTTTTTGATTATAAAAACAAGTTAAACTTAAAATAATATTTCTAAATTCAACATTGTTTTTTATTAAAAAACAAAAAGTTTGTTTTTGACTATAAAAAATTTGAATAGAATTATTTACTTTTTTAATAATTTCTTCAAGTTTTTTATCTTCTTCATATAATAATAAACTAATTAAATGTTCAAAATCATTAATTTCATTATTTACATAAACAATATTATTAAAAGTAGTATAATCTAAATTTATTTTTTTATTTGAAGGAAAGAATTTAAACATATTTAAATAAGTAATTTCTTTTTCACAAATATTTGAATTTTGTAAAGATTTTTCAATATTTTCGTCTATAATTAAATTATCAAAAATAATATTTTCAGCTTCGAAATTTTTAATTTCAGAAAAAATTGAAAAAATATTTCCTTCTAAAATTAAATTATTATGTTTTTGATAAATTGTGGAAAATAAATTTATATTATTATTTAATTCTTCTTTTTCTAAAGAATAAAAACAAAGTTTTAAATAATGATAATTTATTTTTGGAATATCAAAATTAGAATCAATTATTTTTAAACTTATATTATTTCCTGAAAATAAATTAATATTATCAATTATAATAAAAGAATCATAATCTCCAAAAGAATCTTTTATTGAAAGTGAATTAATTGGACTTTTAATATTTGATAAAATCTCTTTAATAAAATAATTATGACATTGTTTAAATTTAAGATTATTACATGTTATATTTTTAAATGATAAATTTAAATTTTCACTATAATCAAAGTTTACAAATTTTAAAGAATTTAATTTATAATTATTTATTATTTCAAATATTTTATTATTTATATTATAATCACCATTTAAAGCTAATGAAATTCCTTTTTCATTAGAACTATATTTTAATAAAGAATCTTCTATATTTAAAATAGAGTTTTTATTAAAAATTACTTTAATTGATTTATCTATTGTTGTAAAATTATCTAAATTAATATTAACTAATCGACAATTTTCTAAAAATAAACTTTGAATATTTTCACATAAAATTATTTGTTCATTAATATAAAAAAAAAATTGATATCCATTGAAATCAAAATATGTTTTTAATATTCCACATTCTTCTGATATATCATTTTCTTCTAATATTTCAATAAATATATCTTTTAAATATAAGTTCCTTATTTTTTTTTCTTTTATAAAATAAAAAAATTCTTTTATTTGGTCATTTGAAGAAAATTTAAAATTTTCTAATTTAAAAGTTTGTAATTGATTATTTTGAAAATTAAATTGTTGAAAAATATCAAAATTAGGATAAATGGAGTTTTTAATGATTAAAACATTTAAATTTGGAAAAAATAATTTATTTTTTTTTCCATTTGTTAAATAACCTTTTAATTTAATTTTTTCTATTTTTCTATCAAAATTTTCAAATGTTTCATTCAACTTTTCAATATCAATAAATTGAATTAAAGAAATTGAATAAAAGTTTAAACTTTTGATATCATATTTTATTGAGAATAATTTTATATTGTTGTTATCAATATCTTCAATTATTATTTTTTTATTATCAAAATTATCAGAAGTAATTTCCTTATCTAATTTAAATGGAAAGTACTTTTTATCAAATTCTGAAAAATTAAATTCCATTATTTTTTAAAAAAATAAATACCATAATTAACTTTATTTTAAAATTTTTCATCCAAAAATAAAAAATTATCATTTAACTATTTTTTTTTCTTAATAAATTTTTTATTAATCTAAAATATAAATGATAAAACTTCAAGAAAAATTATAAAAAAGTTAAGATTAAAAAAAATTAATTACAATTATTAAAAATTATTTAAAAAAACAACAAATAAAATATAATTAATTAAATCACAAAAATAGGATGTTTCAATTTTAATTTCATATTTATTCATTAAAACTATTTATAAAACTTTAATTAATTGATTTTATATTTTTCATCTTAATGAGATTTTTTATTTTACTTTTCTTTGTTTTTTTTTAGAAATTATGTTTATTTATTTATTCTTTATATTTTATTTTTTATTTTATTTAATATTATTATTATATATATATTATTTCCTTTATATTAATTAAATTTTTTATTTTGTTTATTCTTTATTATTTCAAATATATCTTCAATCTAATTCACATTTCTTTATATGAATAGCATATATAAAACAAATAACTTTTCATGTATTCTCATGATTTAAATATAAATTAGCTTTATTTTCTTTTTATTTTTTTCGTTTTTTCATTTTCTTAAAATTAACACATTTAATTTTTTTTAATATTTTGCTCATATTAACAAATCTTTGAGAAAACAAGTTTGAAGATATAATCAAATAATTGAAGTAACTTTCTTATATATTTTTATTTTTTTTTTTTGAAAAGAATTTTTTTTTATTATAATTATTTAATATAATATTTGTTTTATTTTAATTTAATTAAGTGCTAATCAATAAATTAGAAAAATAACGGAAATAAATTTAATGAAAAAAAAATTCAAAAACCAATAAAAAAATGTTAGAAAAAAAAGAAAAGAAAATAAAAGATAAAAACCAAAATAATAAAAATAAAAAATTTTTTTAAAAAAATTAATCTAAAGTAACGAATTTTTTCAAAGAATCAATTTCTTTAATTTTTTTAACAATTTCATTATGAATATCTTTTTCTTTTTTATTAGCATCAATTTCAACAAAATTAAGTATATTTTTAAGATTAAGAATACAAGGAATAGTTTGTTCATTGAAAATTTTATTTTTTTTTTTAACCCACATTTCTCCCATAGAATCGATTTTTTCTTTTTCTCTTTCTAACAATAAATTTTCATCCATATTTAAATAAATTAAAGAATGAATTTTAAAATTTTTTCCAATAATTTTTTTCCAAGCATTAATATTAGGATCACATTTAGGAAAACCTTCTAAAATAATATGATCTTTATTCATATTTGATATATTATTATTTAATAATTCAACTAAATCTTCTGATGGAACTAATTTATCTTCATTTATTTGATCTAATTTTACACTTGATTTACGTAACATTTCTTGACGAATTAAAGAATCTATATGTATTATTCCATAACGTTTTGATGATTCATTTAATAAATTTGATTGTGTCTTTTGACCACTTCCTGGACGACCTATTAAAAATATTATTTCTTTTTCAAAAGAAGATGATGAAGAACAACCCATTTTTTTTTATTTATTTTTTTTTTTTTTAATTGTTTTTTTTTGAAAAGTTTATAAAGATGTTTTTTTTGATGTTTAAATTTTTTTATATTATTTTTTTCAGGTTTTTAATGGTTTTTTTTCATTTATTTTTTGTTTTTTTAAATATAAATTTTATTTATATGTTTTTTTACTTTTTTTAGATGATTTTTAATTTATTTAAATTGTTTTTAAAAATGGGGTTTATTATTTTATTTAGAGTAATTAATATTTATTTATTTTTTTTATTTTTATCCTTTTGGTTTTTATTTTTTATATTTTTTCCATTAAATTGATTTGTAATAATAACATTATAATTAGGATTTATTTTTTCAGTATATAAATCTTCAATATCTGAATGTATTTTTTGTATTTCATCATTATTTAACAATTCAAAACATTTTTCAAATTTAGAAATAAATTTATGTATTTCATTAAATAAAGTTTTTTTCTTTTTAATTAAATCATTTCTTTGTAAAATTTCTTTTTTTTTCATTTCTTTAATATTTCCTTTAAAATCATTTTCATTAAAGAAATTATTTAAAATAAGATGAATATTATATAAAATTTTATATGAATTATCTTCAAATGTTTTTTCTTGTTTAATTTCTTTTTTTAGATTTTCTTTTCCTTGAATTAAATCAATAATATATTGTAATAAAAAACAACATTGATTAATTTGATGATTTGTTCTTGCTCCTCCATTTTCTTTTTTCTCTAAAAAATTTATTAGTTTTTCGATTAAACTAAAGAAATTTAAATTTTTTTTTGAATCTTCATTTGTTAATATTATTTTTAACATAAATTTAATATCATTTAATTTTATATTTATATTTCTTCCTCTAAATATTTTAGAAAATAATTCATTTATAAATTCTTCATAAAAATTTGAATTTTTTACCAAAGAAAAAAAAACTTGTTGAAAATAATTGTTTTCATAACTTATATTAAATAGAAAAATAATAAATTTAATTAAATTTTTTTCTGAATTTTCATCTTTTTTTTCATTTAATAAAATTTGATTTTTAATTAAAGATATTGTAATTCCTTTAATTTTTTTAATCATTTGTTCATTAATATTTTTTTCATTTTTAGAAATATTACATAAATTAAATAGAACTTCACTGCAATTAATATCATTTTCATATAAAATATTTTTATTATTATTTAATATACTTTGTAACATTTCAAGTCCTTTTAATTTCTTTTTTAATAAATCTAATAATTCATTTTGTCCTTTTTGAGCATTTAACATTCTTTTTTTGTTTAAAAAAAATTGAGATTCTAATTGATTACTTGAATTATCTAAAAATATATTTATCATTTCATTTTTATCTACTTTAATATCTGAAGATGAAATTTTACTATTCATTGTATTAATGAATAATTAAAAAAGGATAAATTTTAATTTATAATAAAATAATAATTAATTTAAATTATATTTTTAATAAATGAATATTTTAATTTGTTTTTTATTTTATATAAATTTCACTTATATATATTAATAAAATATGAAAGTAATCAGTTTAAATAATATTATTCCTTTTGTTACAATTCTCAACCATTTATAAAATATATTCAGATTATAATATGTTAACAGTAGAAGAAATAAATAAATTATGTAATAAAATAAATAATAATAATAATAGATATTCAATTTTATTGTATAATAATTTATTAAATCCAATTTATTCTCTTTCAGATACTATTTTTACTACTCAATGTGAAGTTTTTTTTAATACTTATACAAAAAATAAAAATGAAGGAATTGCATTATGTGTTTTCATTACAAGTTTGAATTTTAATAATGAACAAGGAAAAATTAGAATTAATTATGGGTATAAAGTTCATGATACAATTTCAATAAATGAAAAAAATACTATTATTAATTTAATGGGTTCTTATTTAAAAAATAGATTTTATTATAAAGCTTTTGATAAAGCTATTGATGAATTAAATGATAATTTATATGAAGGACATTCTTTCTTTTTTAAATTTTTCTTTTATTTTTTACTTCCTTTATTTATCATTGGAGGATTATATTATTATTTTGTATATAATAAAAAAGAAGAAAATAATAATTTAATTAATAATAATAATACAGGAACTCCACAATATGAAATTTTAATAGATAATGATAATAATAATAATATTAATAATTATAATAATAATAATATTAATAATAATTACAATAAAAGTATTAATAATATGCATATTCCAATGCAAGATTATCCAACTTATGATGAAATTTTATCTAATGATCAACAAGTTTATAGCCACATTAAATTTTTAGAGAATATATTAATTCAATTAAAATATGAAAATCCTCAAATAATATCAATTGATAAATGTTTAATTTGTTTAAACCAAATAATTATTTTAAATAATAATAATAACTTAAATAATAATAAAAGATAAAACAACAAGCTATCCCAGAAGAAATTGTATAACTTGGCCAAAGTACTCATTTCAGATCCCTTTACAATAAGTAGACAGTAAATACTGTTTAGAAGATTCACTCTCTCGTCTTCAAAAAATAGATTTGAATGATGGAAAATGTAGTGAAGCTATTGAAAATAAATTTAATACTCAAACAATCGATGAAAATAATATAAAGAATTTAATTATTAATTTCACTAAAATTTATAATAATAATGATTTAAGGAATTATTAATTTTAGAATAACTTTATAAGAATTAATAATTTATTTAATAATCAATTAAATTTATTAATATAAAGAAAAATAGAATAATAACACTATAATTATAATTGAATTAATAATATAAGAGAAATTTAATCAAAATCAATTTTTCCGTTGTCCCGAAAATTACTTCAAAAGCATATTCATGACAAATAGCCAAAATATTAATTTCTTCATACAATAGATTTTTACAAAAATCATAAAAATTTGGATTTTTTAATCTTAAAATTAAAGTTCCTTTTTTAAAAACGATATTTTCTTTATTATAATTGACACCAAAATCGTTGAATAAAATATCATTTTTTTCATTTGTTTTTTTTTAATTTTTCATAGAGCCTCTAAACAATTTATTCTAAATATTCCTCTTTGCTCTTTATGAACTTTTCTTGTTCTTCCATTTTCACAAAAAATTGAAATATTTCTTCTATTAGAGCAATATTTTTAAATTGCCTGTCTTATCATAATTATCATTTTTACATTCATTTTTCATATCAAAAAAATAATATTTTAATCTTTTATTTTTAGCTCTCATTTTTATTTGGTTTTCAAATTCTTTTATAATAACATTTTCTCCTGGTTTTTATCTATTTAATAAATTTATATAAAAAACTAAAGGATAATCTTTTTGAATTTTTTGAATATTTTTAGTAAATGCTTCTATTGTTAAATTTCTATTTCTTGTTATTTCTGTTTGAGATGTTAAACCAACTTGTTGAAATACACAAAGAACTTCCTCTTATTTAAGTAAATGATATATATTATTTGTTCAGTTTCTACATAATATGCAATATGCCCTTCATCATCTATCTTCTCTTGTATTATATCTTGTTCCTTCATGATTTTGATTTCTTCTTGAAATTAAAAAAATTTAACTTTTCTATTTTTTCTATTTCTTCCTCAAATATTGATACATAACCACATATTAAAGAAGAAATAAAATTATAATTATATGGTAAATTATTATTTTGTCTGTTTATAAATTTTTCATATAAATTATAATTGAAAAAATAAGTATTTGTAACAGATTCATACATTTTCTTCATTGGATTATTATTTAATTCATTATCAAAATTATTTGAATTAATTATTTGTCTTTTTTTTGATTGATTTTGTCTACTTGTTAAATCATATCCAAAAGAATAATAAAATCCTAATTTTAATAAATTTTTAATTTATTTATATAACTATAATTTCTTTTATTATAGGAGTATTTGAGTAAAACTAGTATCTAAAAGTTGAACAAAATCCACATCTATAATTCAAAATATTTCATAATTATCAATAAATCTAACACTTTGTGCAGTTTTAACATATAATATTAAATCAAGATACATAATTTTGATAATTCCTAAAATTGATTTTGCTTTAATAGTTGAATATAATACTTTTTCTTTTAAAATAGAATGATTTTCTTCTTTAATATTTCCAAATTTTAAATTAATACTTAATAACTTTGCTATATTTTTTTTACACTGAAGAAAAATTTCTTGAAGAGAACAATGAATTAAAAATAAATCATTATCCATTTAAAAAAATAATTTTCAAAAAATAAAATAGAATAAAATAAAAATTTTATAATTAATGGACACCTTCATAAGATATTAGATCATTTAATGGGAAAAGATAGAGATCTTCCTTTAAATGAAAGATTATCTCATTAAAAGCATTTTGATAATCAAGATGTATGTAAATATTTTTTACTTTTTTTTTGTCCTCATGGATTATTTCCAAATATAAAAAGATTTAAAAGAATGTAAAGATAGACATGATCAACAATTTAAATAATTTTTGAAAATGATGCAAATAAAGAATAATATCAAATTAAATATGAAGAAAAATTAATGGAATATTTCGAAAAATTAGTTACTGAAGTTAATAAAAAAATGAAAAAAACAATGGAAAGAATTGATGCTCCAATTCCAGAACAAGAAATAAATGAAGAAACGCAAGAAAAAATTTATCAAATTGATAATCAAATTTCTGATTAACAAAACAAGCTGAAAAATTTGGTGAAATTGGTTTAGTTGATGATAGAGACATTATTTTACAAGAAATTGAAAAATTAAAACAACAAAAAGATGAATTAATTGATTCTAATGAATATCCTTTAATGTTCAAAGAAAAACAAATGAAAGTTTGTGAAGTTTTTTATTCAAAGTGCTTAAGATAATGAAAAAAGATTACAAACTCATATTGAAGGAAAATTATACTCTGGTTACTTGAAAATTAGACAAGAATTAGATATTTTAAGATGGTTGATCGATTTTTCTACTATAGTTGAAGAAAAAAATTTAAATAAAATAATATAAAAAACAATTAAAACGGTAGTTCTTTAAAATAAAATTCCATTAATTTTATTTGTTTTTTTTTTCTAAATCTTTATTCAAATTAAGAGCATAATCATGCAAAACATTGATTTTTCATTCAATTCATTAATTTTTTTGTAGGAGATTTTGATTAATCTGATTTTGAAGAATAATTTGATTCTCAAGACCTTGAATTTTTTTTTTTTGAACGTTGTATTCATTTTGAAGATTTTCCATTTGATTTTTAATATTCTTATTTTCATTTTGAAGATTCTCCATTTGATTTTTAATATTCTTATTTTCATTTTGAAGATTTTCCATTTGATTTTTAAAGATCTTATTTTCCTTTTATCCCTTTCTTTTAAATAATTAATAACTTGTTGTTCATTTTTATTAATTTTTGCTTCATTTTTAATAATTTCTGTTTCACTTGGAAAATTATTAATATTTCCAAAAGGAACTAATTTTTGACTTATAATTTTTTTCTTTTTAATTGGTATATTATTTTCATAATTATTAATAATATTAATATTATTTTTATTATTATTTACTTTATCTTTATTATTATTATCAATATTAATTGTTAATAATGAGGATACTCCAATATTATTATTTTGATTTATTCCTATAAATTTTCTATGACTATTTGTTATTGCTTCTATTTGTTTTATTTTATTATTTTTATTTGAATTGTTATTTGAATCATTATTAAATTATTAAATTTAAATCTATTATTTTTGTTATCATTGATTTATTATT
>JAEEGK010027786.1_pt1 | contig 11398 bp, 9 predicted proteins | sample 8958771 | NCBI WGS metagenome assembly JAEEGK01 (sample SAMN16246547, study PRJNA631951) | gut metagenome | biome: gut microbiome; feature: rumen; material: SC-attached | host: Bos | place: Iran: Karaj | collected 2018-10 | reverse complement strand
TCCGGCAACACATTGGTCTACTCGCGTAAAATCTTTATCTATTATGTATTTGTCGAAGATGTCTATGATTTCCTTCTGAGATTCTGTATCATCGCTTTTAATTGCATATTCGAGGGAATACAGAATGAGATAGTTCATCTCTGCCCATTGATATTTATCTGCTGCATCTTGTTTCTTAAGGCTGATGTTATCTTCCAGATTTTCAGTAAAAAGTCCAACTCTTGTAGGTACAACTACCGATTCTCCATTTTTTATAATGTCGAGTCCGGCTTTGTATATATTGTCTCGGAAGTCTTTTATATCCTTGCATTTTTCCGAATAATTATTCTCTATATGCCTGTTCCATCTAACTCTCAGATATAGAATTCCGTCGGATAGAAAGAAGATAATATTAGCTATAATGCTTGCCGTGAATATGGCATAGAAGATGTATTTTTTCATTTGCTTGTAAATTGAATTAGATAATAGTTTTCAGATTCTGCTATTGCATGTCTATCCACGCTAATCTTGTAATTCTGCCGAATCATGTCTTTGATGATGTCGAGTTGCTCAACAGCCGATTTGTTTACGAGCATAGGGATTCCATCGACTAAGGTCTTGAAGTTTCCATAGCCTTTTGGAGCAAGAGGCCAATGGTACATCCAACCCTGAAGTATAGTCTTGTATGCTATAGGGCTTTTGGATGCGCTGAATATTTCAACATCCAAACAACTTGGAACCAGCATCAATACTTTTTCGCTCTTGCTCTTATTCAGCATTCCTTCAACTTCGTTTTTCAGTTTCAAGGGCTCATTGATGCTTTTGGCAGTTTGGTAATTTGTTCTGCCGAAATAAAACATCAGAATAATGGCGTTAATGCATAAAAATGTGTTCAAGTATGCAATCTTTTTTGTGTATCCAATGTAAAGGCATGATAATAGCAGGGCGGCGATTAGTGTAATCAGAACTCTTTCTTTTGGAAAACTCATGCTCATAATCGTTATGTTTGCGATAATAAACATTATAAGGCACGAAATTATAAAGAAAACAGTACTGTAATGTCTTTTCTTTAAAGAGACAAATAACAGCCATAATATTGTTATAATCAGAGTTATTCCACCTAAGGATTTATACATCTGATAGTAGTTATGTATGTTTATTCTTATTGTTTCTAAGCGTTGTTGCTTTAGAGTATTTGCGTAGTCTACAATTTCCTTTTCAGTCAGAATATTAGTGTCAAAAAATCTGTACTTAACGAGTAGTTCATACTCTTTCTTCTGATTTGGATTTTCTATTGTGGAAAGCAGTTTGGCTGATTGTGGATTGTCTGCGATCAGTCCTCTTGCATCATTATAAGTATTGAAGTGTTTCCATTCGTCTGAATGATTATACATTATGTTGTCTGTGGCAAAACTTGCAATCCCGATAATGCATAGGCAAGATAAACTTCCGATAGCCTTTTTGTAGTTATTGCTTAAAAAGAATATCGGGAACAGAATCATATAAGGCAAAAGGGCTGCCGATGTTCTTATCTGTGTTGATATAAAAAACAAAACAAAAGCTGTTGCATAATACTTCTTATTCTTTGCTTGTATCAGTAGTACAAACGATGCAAATGCCAATTCAGAAGCCAGAATTGTAAATTGCGGATGTATACACATGTAGAAATGTATAAAAGAGAATGTGAGCAAAAACAAGCCCTTTATCAATTCGTTTGTTTTCAGTTTGATAATTGAAAATCCAATGGTTAGGAATGATATCAGATACCAAGTCCACGACACCACGCTGTACCATTCGATGTTGTTGTTGATTTTGTATAGTGTAGAGATTATCGCGCCATAGATGTATCCTTCGAAAACAAGGTAGGGACATGGAGTACCATTGTATGCTCCAGAAGAGATAAAAAGTGATCTTTGATCATCTGATTGCGAAAAGAATATGTTTACGCAAAAAGGTAATATGAGTAATAGAACAAAGAGTACTCCAAGTAGTATATAATTATATATTTTTTTATTTTTCATGCGTTTTGTATTTATCATTGACAGAAATGTTATTTTAAGGTGTTTGGCAATTCGAAGATTTTATCATTTTTTATAAAAGTCTTTAAATGTATTTTTATGTGAGTCCATAGATAAATTCTTATTTGATCAATAAGAACACTTGTTATAAATAATATTGCAATTGTAAATATCCAATAAAAAATCACTTTAAAATTCGAATAGTTATAGTAGAGGTGTTTAAAATGTTTAGTATATAAGAAATATATCCCAACGTGACCAAGTAGACATGCAAGAACTGATTTTGCTAAGTGATTAATGATTTTAGAATGAAAATTAAGTTGTGAAAATGTTGTCAAGAATGCTACTGACGAGATAATGACAATAGGGTCACCATTATATATAATCAATGCAACAAAGCTATGATTTTCTTTTACAGAATATCCCAAAATTCCAAGAAAAAGAGAGCACACTATATAGATAATAAGGCTAGCGTTTTTAAACCATGTTGGGAGCCCGTATAAACGTATGTAACGGGCTAATAAATAGATGATTAAGAAAAATAAGGCTGAAATCGAACCAAGACTAATATCTGGATAGGGGGGAAGCCAATCGAACCAAGTGATAATTATCAATAATGATATTATTAAATGTAATAATGTTTTTTTATTAACTGAATCACAAAAAACATTGAGTATGGGAGAGAAAAACAATAGAAAAATATATGATGGTATGAACCAATTTGATTTTGTAATGAAGAAGAAGTCTTTATAATTAAGTTCTTCATTAAAAGAATAGTGAAAAATAACTTTGATAATTGTCCAGAATAGACACATAAATGCAATGCTTATAAGAGAAGATTTTTTCGGAGTAGCAGAAAAATATCCTGTTAGCATTACAAATGTATTTACACCGATAATAGAAAATCCGGCAAGAAGATATACACCAAAAGATACATCATAGCCAAGGGAAGAAAATGTAGAATGAAGAAGCATTACGCATATAATTGCAAAAATGCGACATAGTTCCATATTTGACCATCTTATATCTTTCATTGTTAGTAAAATGTTTTTGTTTAAAGTTGAATTTCGAAAAAAAAAATTTGGAAATCTTATCCGAATAACAAATCCTTTATATATGCAAAAGTAAGTAAAAAACATCTTTGCTGCAAATTTACAGAGTTCAAATATAGGGGTGCTGGATAAAACAGAAAAGGAAGTGACCTCACGGCGACTTCCTTTTTATTCTGTACCAGTGTTAAAGGCAAAAAGATTGTCCTAGGATAACGGTTGCAAATATAACGTGTTTATATTCAAATACAAAAGTTTTTATTATGCCTTGCAACATCTTTTTTCCTTATTTTGTTTAAACTCTGCCTTTTTAACTTTTATTCACATTTCGTTGTTGACATTCTTTTTGCTGACGGCATCTGTAAAAATGAAACTCGACTTTACAATTTTTGGCGCACTCCGAAAGCAAAAAAGAAAAAATAAGCACGTTACAGATTTTTTTATGTTATATTTGCAAAAACAACATTGGCTTATGAAGATTTTGATTACAGGTGCCAGCGGTTTTATTGGAAGTTTTTTGGTAGAAGAGGCACTAAGGAAAGGGTTTGATACTTGGGCTGGAGTGCGAGGCACCAGCAGCAGAGAGTATCTGAAGGATGCCGACATAAATTTTGTGGAACTGAACTTTGCCGATAAGGTTGTACTTCGTCAACAATTACAGAACTTTAAGGAGGAGCACGGAACGTGGGACTACATAGTTCACGCTGCCGGAGCGACAAAGTGCAGGTTCAAGCGCGATTTCTATGCGGTAAACTATTACGGAACAAAGCATTTTGTCGATGCCCTCAAGTCGCTTGGCATGATGCCTAAGCAGTTCATCTACATCAGCACGCTCAGCGTCTTCGGCGCGATACACGAGAAAGATTATGCTCCTATCTCTTCCGCCGATGCTCCGAAACCAAACACGGCATACGGCGCAAGCAAGTTGCAGAGCGAACAGTACATCAAGAGCCTTGCCGATGTGCCGTACGTCATTATGCGCCCTACGGGAGTGTACGGCCCGCGCGAGAAGGACTATTTCATCATGGCAAAGAGCATAAAGCAGCATATCGATTTCTCCGTCGGATATTCAAGGCAAGACATCACATTTGTGTATGTTAAGGATTTGGTAAAGGCTATCTTCCTTGCCATAGACAAGCAGGTTGTGCGCCGCGAGTATTTCGTATCAGACGGAAGAGTGTACACAAGCCGCACGTTCAGCGACCTGCTTCAGCACGAGATTGGCAACCGCTTTGTTCTGCACATCTGTGCGCCCGTGTGGTTTCTGTGGATTGTGTCGCTCGTCTCCACATTCATGGCAAGGCTGAGAGGCACTACAACCACTCTGAATCTCGACAAATACAAGATTCTGAAGCAACGAAACTGGCAATGCGACATAAAGCCGCTTGTTGATGAACTTGGATATGCGCCCGACTATATCTTGGACGAAGGCGTTAAGGAAACTGTTGAATGGTATAAAAAAGAAGGATGGCTATAAAGACATTTGTTGACAGAGAAGAGAATCCTCGCGAAGGATTGCTTTTGATTGAGAAGGCGATGCTTGCCTATCTGGCTTTCACGCTCGTTCTCGTAATCGTTTTTTGGAATAGTATAAATGCTCCGCTGATGCAGGTGGCAAACCGGGGCTTGATTCTGGCAATGACCGTGGGACTGTGGTTCTTGTATCGCAAGTTTCCTTGCAAGGTTACCAGATATGCGCGCTCCATTGCGCAGTTCACGCTGCTGCCTTATTGGTATTCGAATACATACGACTTTAACTGTCTTCTGCCCAACCTCGACCACATCATGGCATCGGCAGAGCAGAGCATCTTCGGGTGTCAGCCGGCTTATGTATTCAGCCAAGTGCTTACGGGCAGTTTATGGAGCGAGGCTTTCAACCTTGGATATGTAGCCTACTTCCCCATGATAATGGCAACCGAGTTGTACTATCTCTTTGGTCGCACGCACAAGTTCGAGCGCGCCGCCTTTGTTGTCATGGCATCGTTCTTTATCTATTACGTTGTGTTCATCTTCGTGCCTGTGGCAGGACCGCAGTATTACTATTGTGCCATAGGGCTCGACAGCGTGGCGCAGGCTAACTTTGTTGATGTGGGCAACTATTTCGCATCGCATACCGAGATGCTTACCGCGCCGGGCGACAGCGACGGACTGTTCTATAACCTCGTCCTTGGCTCGCAGAATGCAGGCGAACGACCAACGGCGGCGTTCCCGAGTTCGCATGTCGGAATATCGACAATACTGATGCTCATCTGCCTGCGCGACAAGCAGTACAAGATGGTCTTCATTCTGCTGCCGTTCTACGTTCTGCTATGCTGTGCCACCGTCTACATTCAGGCGCACTATCTTATAGATGTTATTGGCGGATGGATAAGCGCGGTGCTAGTTTACGCACTTACGGCTCGTCTTTACAAGATGTATGCCAAATAAAAATTTGAAAAAAGTATGACGTTTGGAAAATAATACTTTTCTTTGTAGAAACTAAAATTTATAACGATATGGGAAAAAGTGGTAAGAAAGCAGGCAAACGCCTGACTAAGAAAGAGTTGGTAGACCGCCTTACGGCGATGTTCCTTGCCAATGTGGGAACGGTCTATTCGTTGAAAGATATTTCCCGTGAACTGAATCTCACAACGCATCCTTTGAAAATGCTTTGTGCAGATATTCTTAATGATATGACTCAGGAAGGCTTCCTGATAGAGCAGCCTTACGGTAGTTTCCGCTTTAACAGCACATCTCTGGTGTTCGAAGGTCAGTTTGTGCGCAAGTCTAACGGCAAGAACTCCGTCATCCCCGACGATGGCAGCGAGCCTGTCTTTGTGGCAGAGCGCAATTCGCTCCATGCCATGAACGGCGATACCGTAAAGGTTTCGTTGTCGGCATTCCGCAAGGGACACACCAAAGAGGGCGCGGTAATCGAGATAGTAAAGCGTGCCAAGGATACATTCGTAGGAAAGTTGCAGGTAAACAAGCAATACGCCTTTCTGCTTACCGAGTCGGCAAATCTTGCCAACGATATTTTTATTCCGATGGATAAACTTGCCGGCGGAAAGAACGGCGACAAGGCACTTGTGCGCGTGGTTGAGTGGCCTACTGAGGCAAAGAACCCGATAGGCGAGGTGATTGATATCCTTGGCGAGGCAGGCGACAACAACGCCGAGATGCACGCCATCCTTGCCGAATACGGACTTCCGTACAAGTATCCTGAGGCTGTTGAGGCTGCGGCAGACAAGATTTCGGCAGAAATTACAGCCGAAGACTATGCCGAGCGCGAGGACTTCCGCGATGTTACTACGTTTACCATCGACCCTCACGATGCCAAGGACTTCGACGATGCGCTCTCAATCCGCAGCATCGGCGACGGACTGTGGGAGGTTGGCGTGCATATTGCCGATGTTTCGCACTACGTTAAGGAAGGCGACATAATAGACCGCGAGGCTGTTGAGCGTGCTACGAGTATCTACCTTGTAGATCGTACCATACCAATGCTTCCTGAGCGTTTGTGCAACTTCATCTGCTCTCTCCGTCCCGACGAGGAGAAACTGGCATATTCGTGCATCTTTACCATAACCGACAAGGGCGACGTAAAGGATTACAGAATTGTCCACACGGTTATAAAGAGCAACCGCCGCTTTACTTACGAGGAAGCTCAGGCTATCCTTGAGGCAAACGGCTCGGCAAATCCAGAAGACTTGAAGATTGGCGGTTCTGCCATCAAGCCCGACATGAAGATTGACTGGACCGAGAAAGACGGTCTGAAGGGCGAATATGCGCTCGAACTGGTTACTCTTAACCGACTGGCCAAGATTTTCCGCGAGAAGCGTTTCAGCAACGGCGCGATAGACTTTGACCGTTGCGAAGTGCGCTTCGACATCGACGAGAAGGGCAAGCCGGTAAGCGTTTACTTTAAGTATGCCAAGGATGCCAACAAACTTGTTGAGGAGTTTATGCTTCTGGCAAACCGTACGGTTGCCGAGCACATAGGCCGCGTGCCAAAGGGCAAGACTGCTAAGGTGTTCCCTTATCGTATTCACGACCTTCCAGACCCCGACAAACTCGACAATCTCTGCCAGTTTGTGGGTCAGTTCAACTATAAACTGAAGACAACAGGCAGCAAGACCGATGTTGCCAAGAACATAAACAAACTTCTTAGCGAGGTTAAGGGCAAGCGCGAGCAAGGCGTTGTTGAGATTGTAGCCCTCCGCACCATGCAGAAGGCGCGCTATTCAACCCACAACTGCGGACACTACGGCCTGGCGTTCGACTATTACACGCACTTTACATCGCCAATACGCCGTTATCCCGACACGATGGTTCACCGCCTGCTAACAAAGTATGCCAACGGCGAGCGTTCGGTTTCGCAGACCAAGTACGAGGATTTGTGTGAGCATAGTTCGGCTATGGAGCAACTTGCGGCAAGTGCCGAGCGCGCCAGCATTAAGTACAAGCAGGTTGAGTTTATGGGCGAGCGAATGGGACAGGAGTTTGATGGAACGATTAGTGGCGTTACCGAGTGGGGACTCTATGTTGAATGTAACGAGAACAAGTGCGAGGGCATGATTCCGATGCGCGAACTTGACGACGACTACTACGAGTTTGACGAGCGCAACTACTGCATACGCGGCCGCCGCACACACCGCATATACACGCTTGGCGACCCTGTACGCATAAAGGTTGCAAAGGCAAACTTGGAGCGCAAGCAGCTCGACTTTGAAATTGTTCACTACGAGGGCGAGGAGGTTCGCACAACGCCTTTCTATACGGGCAAGAAGACAAGCCTTACTCCGAAGGAGAAGATTGCCAACCACAAGAAGGCTAAGAAAGACAAGAAAGGACACTCGAAGAGCGCAGGCAAGAAGGGTGGAAAGAAGAAGTCGAAACACTAAAAACGGGGCGTACAGACGATGAAAGAATCGATGAGAAAACTGAAGGTTACGGAGATGAACCGCATCAGTACCGACGAGTTTAAGCAAAGCCGGAAGATGCCTCTGGTGGTGGTTCTCGACCATGTAAGAAGCCTCTACAACGTAGGCTCGGTATTCCGCACGGGCGATGCCTTCAGAATAGAAAAGATAATGCTTTGCGGCATTACCGCCACGCCGCCGCATCCCGAGATTCACAAGACGGCTCTCGGTGCCGAGGATTCGGTTGAGTGGGAATACTTCAGCGACACGCCCGATGCCGTTGCTGCCCTGAAGGCGCAGGGCTACAAAGTGTTCAGCGTTGAGCAGGTAGAGCACAGCACGTCGCTCGAGACTATAAAACTTGATGCCGGCGAGAAATATGCCGTTATAATGGGCAACGAGGTTAAGGGCGTTCAGCAATGTGTTGTAGACAGTTCGGACGCTTGCCTCGAGATTCCGCAGTTTGGAACAAAACATTCTATGAATGTGAGCGTTACGACTGGCATCGTGATTTGGGAGTTTGCAAAACAACTGATTTTGAAATAAACAGAAAGGCAGTCTGATGAGGCTGCCTTTTGTGTGTGCGTTATTGTAAATTGTCCAAAGTGTCAAGAAGTCCGAAAGGATTCTTTTTGAAATCATTCAGTTTTTCTTTTGTATTATTGGCTGGTATGGGATTTTCTTTATTGCCTCGTTGGCAACAAGTGCCGTGACCGTGGTGATGACGAAGGCGATGGCTGCTACGACGAATTTGGCGTAGAGTGGTGCTGTCGTGAGGTCGTAGGCACATAAGGCGGAGAGGAGTATCTTGACGCATCCGATGACGTAGTTTTGGAAAGCAAGGATTGGCACTCCTGCTGCCTTTATACGGGTTATCCACTTGACGGGTGTTCCTGGTGTCAGCACATGTGGGAGAAGATAGTGCTGGAAGCATATTCCCAAGGTGTGCCAAATAAAGAATACGGATGCAAAGTGGATGTTAAAGTAATTGATGTCTATGAATGAGGAAAAGGCTGTGATACATACGCTTATCAACAAGAGAACCGAGAGAGGCAACTTTTTGCGAATGATGTAGGTGGTGCCTTGTATGACGAGCAACGTAACGATGAACCATAGTGGTGCTGCCACTAAGTTTGGCTGTCCCGTTACAAGTTCTGTCAGAGGGTCGTACCATTGTGCCTCAAGGTCTTCGACGCTGGCATGATAGCGACCGAAGAACACCCATAGCAGGTAGAAGGCCATATAGCAAACGAGCGATGGCAATGTGAGCCTGTGAAACTGCCTTGCTACGAAATCCTTTACCGTAAGCCTGTCGGAATGGAACAGGCTTCCTGAGATGAAGAAGAACAGCGCTACGCCTATATACCAGATGATGTTGTCGGTGCCTGCCTCGAAACGTGGCGGCGTGTGAAACCACACGATATAGATGATGGAGAATAGCCAAAGTTTGTCTATGAACGGATAGTGTGCAGTCTTTGTCATACGAATATAATCTGTTTTAGCGTTCAGTTGTTTACCTTCAATGCTCTCAGAATCGGCTTGTGCTTATCCGTTGCTCGGAAACTTTCACAAGCCTATTGTGTGTCAATGGTGCAAGCACCTTTTGCTCAATGTATGGCGGGGTGGCATCCCATTGCTTGGCAAAGGCACGAAGGGCTGGTACTTGTACTCCTATCAAAAATGTCTTTGGGAACAACGGGTGTCAGTTTTGCCAGAAATGCAGCATAGTCCTTGTCCTGAAGTTCGAAGAGTCTTTCTTGTAGGTGTGTTATTATTAAGCTAATGTAACATTAGCGGTTAGTGTCTTCTCCTACAATTTCTCCGGCATGTTTCTCGCTGAACTCACGGTTAATGTCGGCAAGTTCACGAAGCCCGAGAATGTAGTCGTCGTAAATGTCAGACAAGTCCTGTCCGTCACAATCGCCCGAACTATAATTCAGCGATTCCTGTACAATTTGCTTACGCTCCTCTAATGTTGTGTCTTTAATCAATAAACTTTTCATTGCTTTAGTTTTTTAAGATTGTGAGTTCCGTAATTTTCAAGTTATAATTATAGAAACTTTAAAAATTCCGCAGCACTTTAGTTTAACATTCTTTATAATATCCTGAGCAACAGAATGTTGCCGAGGGTTTGGCCATATCAGAAATTTCACTTACCTTGGTGCTGCAGTATAAAGCAACTGAAATTATCAATGGCCATGGCAAAGGTAAGCAAAAAAATCTGAGAAAGTCACCGCTTTTGGCGGAATAATATTCGTTTTGGGCAAATTTGACTCTATCTACGAATGTGAGCGTAACGGCTGGCATCGTGATATGGGAGTTTGCAAAACAACTGATTTTGAAATAAACAGAAAGGCAGTATGATGAGGCTGCCTTTTTTGTTTCTGATATGTCCGAATGTTTATTCTAAAAAGTACAATCTTCCGCAATCATTTTGGAAAGCGTCAAATGCTATTAGTTTACCCTCATATTCAACGAAATAGACTCTCATGCACATTCCCAAATAGCCATCGTAGTTAGAAAGATCCCAAATGTTGTTAACCTTTGGGTACATTTTGTTTATTTTGGGATGTCGAAACCAATCGTAAACAGATATAACAACAGGATAGTCTGATTCTTTAAAATGTTGATCTAAAAAAAGAAGCAAGTCATCTTCCTCCACATCGAGGGGTTTGTCGAATTTTGTGTGTTCAAGTGGGGCATAGTTATAATGCCCGTAAAGTTTTTCAATGTCTTGTAATGTTAATCCCTTGACTTGAAAATCGTTGATATCTGCATATCTGTTCAGACCAACAATTTTTACAGAATCTACGCACTTTGCCTCTTCCACCCACTTCTTGACAGATTTCTCGGGCTGGGTACATGCTGTTAATAGCAGTAAGATTAAAAATATTGCTTTATTCATTCTTTAAATATGGTTAAGTATCTGAGTTTACAGAAAAAACGTTCGTCAGTTATTGACAAATAATACTAATATATCTACTGCATATTCCTGAGAACAGGGGTATTACTTATCCTCACAATATATCAGAGATGTAAGGGAATCTAATTCTTCGGGAGAGGGAACTCTCAGCCCCTTTACCAAATAGCGGCTTTTGTCGTCAGTATAAAGATAATAGTCGTCCAGCTCTTTGTTTGCATGGATCTTTAGGATTAAGGAATCTCCATCTTTGTAGTGCAGAATTACCTTGTTTCCTTTGTATTCAAAAGTTCCTTCTATAACAATATAATTGCCATTTTTGTCATAGTCGTTGAATACAAATTCGCCATTCTGATTAAAACTAATGTTGACATCTGCACAATGTGGTGTTCCCCAAACATCAACGAGGAAGTCGGGAATCGTTATTCTTGCCTCATGTTTGGGCTTAACTGTTGATTTATCAGATAGCGAATCGTTTGTATCTGATTTAGTATTATTATGCATGCATGATGTAAACAACGCCAAAGCAAT
>JAEEGK010027782.1_pt1 | contig 11399 bp, 9 predicted proteins | sample 8958771 | NCBI WGS metagenome assembly JAEEGK01 (sample SAMN16246547, study PRJNA631951) | gut metagenome | biome: gut microbiome; feature: rumen; material: SC-attached | host: Bos | place: Iran: Karaj | collected 2018-10 | reverse complement strand
ACTCCCCGATACCAATTATACCCTTGCCTATGCATACAGCGACAATCCGCTGGGTCCCTGGACTTACGGAGGTACTTTGATCGATGCGCGCGGCCGTGAAACCGGCGAAAACGGAGAAACCATCGTCAGCGCCACCCCGACGGGCAACACCCACGGCAGCATCTGCCAAATCGGAGGACAGTGGTATGTATTCTACCACCGCCAGACAGGCCGCAATGAATTTGCCCGCCAGGCCATGGTATCCCCTATCACCGTAGAGGTGGAGAAAGGCCCGGGTGGCAAAGTAGTCATCAGCGAGGGCGAATACACGTCGGAAGGATTTGCTTTGGAAGGCCTGAATCCTCTGGAGCGGCACCCTGCTGCCATCGCCTGCTGGTACACGGGACCGAAACCCTGGCGCCAGCATGGTGACGACATGTTCTCCGGTTCCTACATCGAACCGGGTTACGGCACGGAAGACAGGTTTGACGCGCCCTGGGACCTGCGGAACAACATGAACCGCGTCGTGAACAACACCGACGGCTCCATCGTCGGCTATAAGTACTTCAATTTCAGCAAAACCCACGGCATAAAAAAGCTGCAGCTCCTGCTGCAGCTCGTCCCGGAAGGCATCGACGGAACCGTATCCGTATGGGCCGATCGCCCCTGGGCTTCCCAGGGCGGAATCCTCGTGTGCTCCTTCAACCTGTTCGCCGATATGCCCCAGGAGTCAACCGAAGTCCGCATCGACGTTCCCGCCATCGCCAGGTTGCAGGGCAAACACGCCCTTTACCTTACCTTCTCATCCGAAGAAAAGGGCAAATCCCTGTGCGCGCTGGAATCCCTCGTATTCTCGAAGTGATTCAGCACAGACCCCGGATGCACCAGGAGAATGCCCGGGCAAGCCGTCCTTCGTTGTCGGCAAAATGGTTGCCCGCTTCCCAGACCAGGGTGCAGGAATCCGGGCCTAACTGCCTCTGCAACAGCCCATACTGCGCGCGAAGGTTGTCCCCCACCCGTGCGATGGCCTGATTCCGCACATGCTCCTCCCGATCGCCCAGGCTCAAATAGATCCTGTCGGCCATCGGAGCATGCTTTTCTGCATACGGAATCCAGTCCTTGATCCAGACGGAAGGAGAAGCTGCCGCCACGGCGCGGAAGCAATCCGTCTGCATCGACGCCCATAGGGCAAACAGGCCGCCCAGCGAGTACCCGCCCAGGATCATCGGAAGTCTGCCATAACGATCCTGCATCTCGGGAACCAAAGAAAGAAGGACGTACGAGAGCGTATCCTGCGCCCGTTTTCCCGCTCCTTCCTCCCGGGAGATATTCCGGTCCGGCCATGGCATCAGGTCGAGAATCCAGTCTTCCAGCTCGAAAGCGGCCAATACGAATGGAATCGGAGAGCGGGCTGCGATTCCAGCCGCCTCCGATTCCAGCGTAGCGTTCTCATGGCGTGCAGAGGGCTGGATGAGGATACAACGGGGTTCCTCCGATCCGAAAAGCCGGCACGCGGGAGAAGAATGATCAGATGTCGGCACGGGCCATGGCATCCTTGTAGTACCTCTGGTTGACGAACACGTCCTGCTTGTACGGATTGATGTGACGCTTCTTCGACACGCAGATGATGTAGACCAGTGCGATGACATTCGTGATCAGGGCCAGGGCGCTGATAAAGAGCATTGCATTGGGATTGGCCGCAACCGAGTCGACCGTCGTGCCGACAGCCGCCGCTTCACCGCCGGCGACCTCGTAGATCTGCTTGATGGTCTCCACGCCCTGCGGATACTGGATCGGCAGTACCGCCCAGCTGAACCACTGCTGGCCGTTCTTGAAGGTCTCCTGGAAGAGCGGGAGCACCTGGGCGAACATACACCAGATAGCCAGGGTATTGGCGCGGTTCTGGATCCAACCGCCACGGTTCCAGAGCAGTGCGGCGATGGTCGGAGCCAGCAGCAGCGCGATACCGCAGTACCACGAGTGCGTAGGCAGGCAGTTATACGTATAAGCGAAGTTCCAGATATCGTAGATGACGATATAGACCCAGGTCATATCGGGCCACAGCATATCCTGCTTGTTCTTGGAAGAATAGACCGACCACCAGGCCGTCATACAGAAGATATTGAGGATACCGGCTACACCGTTCATTACGTTGTGCCAGCCGCCATAGAGCCACACACCTTCACTGGAGAGCCACCATTTGTTCCAGCCGTTGATAGCGGATTCGAAATCGGAAGCCACGGCGATCAGGATGTTGATGGCCACGATGATGAACGGGAAAGGCTTGAACCAGTGCTTGGCGCCGATGCCCCATTTGTACTTGATCATCATGAAACCGATACAGCCCGTGAGCGCCGCATACAGTTTGGCATAGTGGAACCAGCCGTTCATGTAAAGATGCGTCTGGTTGTTCAGGGCCAAGCTGGCTCCGGTGCGTGCGCCGATGGCGATCGCCACGAAATAGATGGTCAGCAGGACGGGAATCACGAAGAACATGATCGCTCCGCCAGCCTTGGTGCGGCGGGCAAACTCATTGAGGAGAATCAGACCCAGCAGGACAACGAGAAGCATCCCCCACTGAGCCAGGGCATTCGCCCCATAAACTTGGAAAAACATAGTGTTAGGATATTTGGGTAATTGTTATTGCGCATTGAGGGCAGCTCTCTGGCGGCGCTCCTTGACAAGGGCCCACACAGCCCACACAGCCGTCAGGATCACAGACATCGGAACGCCGACGGTCAGCAGTTCCCGGAGGCTGAACGAGAAAAGCTCACCATGGATGGCATGGTCCACAAGCAGGACCACGGTACCGCCCCACAACATTTTTTCAAGGGCGGGCAGATTGCGTTTCAAGACGGAAGCACCGGGACCAGAAATAGATTTTTCTTGGTGCTTGCGGCAGGCGCTCGTAATGATTGCCTGCGTCATAGGTACTAAAAAACAGGACATTGCAGAATTTATCTAATTATTATCTTTAACTTCTATCTCTTTGATCTCAACTTCCCTTCCTCTGAGCAGCCAGGTATTGCCGCCTTGGCAGTAGGGACAGGTTTTTCCATAGCGGACCGTCTCGTACTCCTTCTGACAATCCCCGCAGAGGGTAACGGCGGGGATGATATGGATTTTCAGTTCACTTCCCCGGAGCAGGTCTTCCTTGTCAGCCGCCCAGCGCCAGCAGTCGGTCAGATAGGCAGGGACGATCGTGGATACCTCCCCGATGTCCATTACCACGCCGGAAACATGCTCCACGTGGTGCTCTGCCGCTGCCTCCTTGACGTCACGGATGATATAGAAGACGATTCCCAGTTCGTGCATGGCCCGAGATTCCTTATTTCTTCTTGAACAGAATCTTGCCGGTACGCTTGACCATATAGGGAAGTATGCCGCTGAGCTTGTCTTCCGCTGTGATCATGTGGCTGGCTTCGGGATGCTCGCGGTGCAGATGGATGGCGTCGAAACCGCACTTGGTCGTACAGACGCCGCAGCCGATGCAACGGTTCTCATCTACTACGGAAGCGCCGCAGGAGAGGCAGCGGGCCGTCTCTTTGCGCACCTGTTCCTCCGTCAGCGTGAGGATGTATTCCCGGAACGGACCTTTTGCCTCGTCGTGATCTTCTATCTGACGGGCTCCATTGTCGTATGATTCAACCAGGATATCACCTTTGTCGAGCTCGATGAAGTCGCGCCGGTTGCGGCCGATGGTCATATGTCCGTGCTGCACGAAGCGGTGCAGCGATTCGGCGGCCTCCTTGCCGGCAGCGATGGCGTCGATGGCGAATTTGGGGCCTGTAAACACGTCGCCACCCACGAAGATGTCCGGCTCAGCCGTCTGGTACGTGAGTTTGTCGGCCACGGGATAGACGCCACGGAAGAATTCGACCTTCGTATCCTTCAGAAGATCCTTCAACAGGACCGTCTGGCCGATGGCGAAGACAACCAGGTCGGCTTCGATCGTAATCAGCTGGCTTTCATCGTATTTAGGAGCAAAGCGCTTGTTCTCGTCGAAGACGGAAGTGCACTTCTTGAAGACAATACCCGTTACTTTCTCGTCGCCAAGGACTTCTTTCGGACCCCAGCCGGGATTGATCACCACACCGTCTTCGCGCGCTTCGCGACGCTCTTCCAGCGATGCGGGCATGATATCCTCGGTTTCCAGCGAAAGCATCGTAACCGAGGAAGCGCCACTGCGTTTCGCTACACGGGCGGCGTCGATGGCCACATTACCGCCACCGACCACCACCACCTTGCCGGAAACCTTCACTTTGCCGGTATTGGCTTCACGCAGGAAGTCGATGGCCGTCGTGGTTCCCGGGAGCGTTTCGCCGGAAATGCCCGGCAGACGGCCGCCCTGGCAACCGATAGCCACGTAGAAGCCCTTGTAGCCCTGTTCGCGCAGCGAGGCAATCGTCACGTCCTTCCCTACCTCGACACCCGTGCGGATGTCCACACCAATCTCTTTCATGATGTCGATTTCGGCGGCAATCACGTCCTTTTCCAGCTTATAGGAAGGGATACCATAGCGGAGCATGCCGCCCGGCTCGGCGTTCTTCTCGAACACGGTGGGTTTGTAGCCCATCGTGGCGAGATAGTAGGCACAACTCAGACCGGCAGGGCCGCCGCCGATGATGGCGATTTTCTCTTCCCAGCGATCCTGTACGTTGGAGCAGATATTGACTTCCGGAACAAAACGGGTCTCTGCCTTGAGATCCTGTTCGGCGATGAACTTCTTGACGGCATCGATCGCCACCGGCTGGTCGATGGTACCACGGGTACATGCGTCTTCGCAGCGACGGTTGCAGATACGTCCGCAGACGGCCGGGAAGGGGTTCTCGCGCTTGATCAGTTCCAGGGCTTCCCGGTATTTTCCTTCGGCCGCCTTCTTCAGATAGCCCTGGACGGCGATATGGGCCGGGCAGGCAGTCTTGCACGGTGAGGTTCCGGTAGGATAGCAATTGATGCGGTTCTTGTCGCGATAGTCTTCCGTCCATTTGTGCGGGCCCCACTTGGCGGCGTCGGGCAGTTCCTGCTTGGGATAGGTCTGCTCGCCGTGCTTCGTACAGAGTTTCTGTCCGAGTTTCACGGCTCCGGCGGGACAGTATTCCACACAGCGACCGCAGGCCACACAGGCGGCCGGATCGACTTTCGCCACGTAGGCACTCCGTGACATATTGGGTGTGTTGAAGAGCTGGGAGGTGCGGAGGGCGTTGCAGATCTTTACGTTGCAGTTGCAGATGGCGAAGATTTTCCCCTCCCCGTCGATGTTGGTGACCTGATGCACGAAACCGTGGTCCTCGGCCTTCTTCAGGATGGCCATAGCCTCGTCATAGGTGATGTCGTGACCACGGCCGGTCTCCCGCAGGTAGTCGGCCATGTCGCCGACACCGATGCACCAGTCGCGATAATCATCAGCACATCCTTCATCCAGTTTCTTTCGGCCGTAGCGGCAAGAGCAGATGCCCACGCCGATGTGGCCCTCGTATTTCTTCAGCCAGTACGAGATGTGCTCGATGTCGATGGACTGGTTCTCCATCGAGATGGCCTTCTCCACGGGAATGACGTGCATGCCGATGCCGGAGCCGCCCATGGGAACCATAGGCGTGATCTTTTCCAGCGGCAGGAAAGTCATCCGCTCGAAGAACATGGCCAGTTCGGGATGCTTGTCCATCAGGTCGACGTTCATGTTGGTGTACTCGGCGGAACCCGGGACGAACATCGGGACCCAATAGATGCGGTCTTCCCGATTGTAGGTCGTACCGGGGACGGGGCCGTCCTTGGTGTATTTGTCGCCGTAGTCGTACTCCAGCATGCCGAAATACGACAACTTGTCGAGCAGCTCGTCAAACGATTTGTCGTCGGGCGTGTAGTGCTTCTCCTTGTTCCAGTGGTGCAGCAGATGATAGTCGCGGTGCTCACGGACCTTGAGGAAGTTTTTCGGGAGCATGTCCAGCAGCAGGTCGAGGGACGCCTCGCGGGTGGCCGCATCCATTTCATCCTCGAAGATACAGGCAAGACCCCAGTACTCCGGGGCGTCGGTGGTCATCTTGATCTTGCCGGGCACGCGGTCTGTGACGTGCCGGACGAATTTGATCAGCTTGGGATTCGGATTCTTGTCACCCTTGTGCTTGGGGACAAATTTAGTGGACATCTCAGGCATAGTTATCGTGTCTTATTGGTTTTTCCAGTTTTTGACTTCGGCGAGCAGCCATTCGGCAAAGGCTTCCACGCCTTCGCCCGTCTTTGCGCTGATCGGGATGACCTTCGCCATGGGGTTGCGCATACGGATATATTCCCTGCATTTCTCCAGATCGAAATCGAAGTACGGCATGACATCCGTCTTGTTGATCACCACCAGGTCGCAGACCGAGAACATCAAAGGATACTTCAGCGGCTTGTCGTCTCCTTCGGGAACGGAGAGGATCATCGCGTTGCGGCAGCTGCCCGTGTCGAACTCTGCGGGGCAGACCAGGTTGCCGACATTTTCCAGGATGACCAGGTCGATCCCTTCCAGATCGACATTGTCCAGTCCCTGGCGGGTCATCTCCGCATCGAGATGGCACATGCCGCCCGTGTGCAGCTGGATGGACGGGATGCCGGTGGCTTCCTTGATCTTGACGGCATCGACATCGCTGTCGATGTCGGCTTCCATCACGGCAATGCGGATCTTGTCTTTCAGCAGGTTGATGGTCCTGATCAGGGTCGTCGTCTTGCCGCTGCCCGGCGCGGACATCAGGTTGAGTAGGTAGACTCCTTTGGCTTTCAGTTCTTTCCGCAGTGCATCGGCGTCCAGCTGGTTGTCGGCGAAAATACTCTTCTTGATCTCGATGATTTTGACCTCGTCCATGAAGAATCTATAAAATGCTAAGAATTGAAGGTTTTATCTCTACAAAGATAATGATTTTTGTAAATTTGTAGTCCATACATACGAATATGAACACAAAAGAATTCGATGTCATCATACTGGGCGGAGGCATCACCGGAGCGGGGACGCAGCGGGACTGCGCCATGCGCGGTCTGAGGACGCTCCTGATCGAGCGTTCCGACATCGCCACCGGAGCCACCGGCCGCAATCACGGCCTGCTCCACTCCGGCGCCCGCTATGCCGTCAACGATGCGGAATCGGCCGAGGAATGCATCCGTGAGAACATGATCCTCCGCAAGATCGCTTCCCACTGCATCGACGAGACCGACGGCCTTTTCATCACCCTGCCGGAAGATGACCTGGCTTATCAGCAGACCTTCGTGGAAGCCTGCCGCAAGGCGGGTATCAACGCGGAAATCATCGATCCGAAACTGGCCGTGCGCCTCGATCCGGCCGTGAATCCTGCCCTGACAGGAGCGGTACGGGTACCCGACGGCAGCGTGGACCCTTTCCGGCTTTGCGCAGCCAACATGCTGGACGCCAAGCTCCACGACGGTCAGGTACGGCTTCACACCGAGGTCACCGGATTCATCCGGGAAGGCGACACCATCCTGGGTGTGCGCACACGCAACCTGCAGACCGGTGAAACGGAGGAATTCCGTGCACCCGTAACTGTGAATGCCTGCGGTATCTGGGGGCACCACATCGCTTCGCTGGCCGGCGTCAACATCGGCATGTATCCCGCCAAGGGTGCCCTGCTGGTATTCTCGCACAGGGTAAACCAGATGGTCATCAACCGGTGCCGGAAACCGTCGAATGCCGATATCCTGGTGCCAGGTGATACGGTCTGCATCATCGGCACGACATCCACGCACATTCCTTTCGAAGAATGCGACAATGTGGCTGTGACGCCCGATGAAGTCAACCTGCTGATCACCGAGGGCTCCAAACTGGCCCCTTCCCTCTCCTCCACCCGCATCTTGCGCGCTTACGCGGGTGTGCGTCCTCTCGTGAGCGCTGACGACGACCCCACGGGCCGCAACATCTCCCGCGGCATCGTCTGCCTCGACCACGAAAAACGCGACGGCCTCAAAGGCTTCATCACCATTACCGGCGGCAAGCTGATGACCTACCGCCTGATGGCCGAGATGGCCACCGATGTGGTCTGTCGAAAACTGAACGTCAACAAGACGTGCGAAACGGCGCACACGCCGCTTCCCGGCTCCGAGGAACGCTCGTACGAGCAAGTGGCACGGAGGATCTGGGAAACGCCTTCCATGGCCCAGAAAGCCGCTGCCTCCCGCATGGGTACCAGTGTCTCACGCATCGGCAAACTCGACCGGTATGACAATGCCCTCGTCTGCGAATGCGAAGAAGTTTCGGTCGGTGAAGTCAACGATGCCATCGAGCGGATGGAAGTATCCTCGCTTACCGACCTGCGCCGCCGTACCCGCATCGGCATGGGTACCTGCCAGGGCGAATTCTGCGCCTGCCGGGCAGCCGGCTTGCTGGCCAAGGCCCGGAACTGCGTGGAAAAAGAACGGTCCGACCTGGCCGATTTCCTGCAGGAACGCTGGAAAGGCAATTTCCCCATCGGCTGGGGCGACACCCTGCGGGAAGCCGAATACACACAGTGGATCTATAAACACGTACTGGGACTATGAGATTCGATACCGTGATCATCGGCGGCGGCCTGGCCGGACTGGTTTCCGGCATCAGCCTGCAGCAGGCCGGACAGCAGACCGCCATCATCAGCACCGGGCAGAACGCCCTCCACTTTTTTTCCGGCTCCTTCGAATCCATGCAGGAGGTTCCCAAGCGGACGCTCGACCTGTTTGCCGAAGCCGGCATCCGGGTTCACTACAGCCCCGGTGTCCGGCTGACCCCGCTGGGCACCTTCCGCCAGGCAGCGCTATCCCTTGAGGACACCAGTCTCTTCCCCACACCCCGCTTCGCCGACAAGATCCTGATCGTCAGCTTCGCGGGCTATCTCGATTTCTTCACCTCCTTCCTGGCGGAAGGGCTCGAGAAGCAAGGAATGTCGTGCCGCATCTGCGTCCTGAACCTGCCGGAACTTGAAAAACTCGAACAAGGTCCCAGCGAGGTACGCTCGGTACAGATCGCCCGCACCATGGACCGCATCTGGGAAAAGGTCGTACAGGAAATCCGTGCCCTGCTCCGCGACGAAGATACGGTCATCCTGCCGCAGGTATTCGGCTTGCAGGACATTTCCGTTCCGGGCCGCATCCGGCAGGGTGTTCCCGCCCGGGTCGTGTTTGCCGGCACCATGCCGCCGTCCGTGCCGGGCATCCGGACCCAGATGCTGCTCAAGCAGCGTCTCCGCGTGCTGGGCGGCACCTACCTGATGGGAGATGAGGCCACTCGCGCGAACATCGTGGACGGAAAAGTCCACAGCATCGTGACCCGCAATCTCGGCAGCCATTGCCTCGAAGCGGACAACTTCATCCTCGCCACGGGAAGCTACTTCTCCAAAGGGTTGAAGACCAATCCGTTCAGCATCTTCGAGCCTGTCTTCGGACTGGACGTGGAATATGACGAAGACCGCAACCGCTGGTACGATCCCGCTTTTGCGAACGACCAGCCTTATATGAACTACGGCGTGCGCACCGACGCCGCCCTCCACGGCCTGCACAAGGGAAAGCCGATCGGCAATCTCTATGTAGCCGGTTCCATTCTTGGCAACACCCGCCCCGACCTGGGTTCAGGAGCGGGCCTCGCGATCCGAAGCGCCCAGGTCGCCGTCGACCAGATCCTTTCACTATGAAACTCCAGGAATACACCGAAAGCCGGCACAACTTCGAGGAGTGCATGAAATGCACGATTTGCACGGCCTATTGTCCTGTTCTCCAGGTCAATCCGTTATACCCCGGCCCCAAGCAGGCAGGCCCCGACGGGGAGCGCCTCCGCCTGAAGGACCCCTGGTTCTTCAACTACGCCCTCAAGTACTGCATGAACTGCAAACGCTGCGAAGTCGCCTGTCCTTCCGGCGTGCGTGTGGCCGATCTCATCCAATCCGCCCGCATCCGTTACGACCATACCAAGCCCAAGCTCCGCGACCGGATCCTGGCCTCGACCGACCTGATGGGCAAGCTGACCCGTCCTGTCGCTCCTGTCGTGAACGGTGTCACAGGGCTCAAGATCGCCAAGTCCGCAATGGACGCCATGCTCAAGATCGACCATCGCCGCACCTTCCCCAAGTACAGCGGACGCAGTTTCGAGGGCTGGCTCGGAAGCCATGAAAAGGAACAGGCTGCATTCCCCGAACAAGTAGCGTATTTCCACGGCTGCTATGTCAACTACAATAATCCCGATCTGGGCAAGGACCTGGTGAAGGTACTCAATGCGCTGGGCGTGGGCGTCCAATTGCTCGACCATGAGAAATGCTGCGGCATCGCCATGATTACCAACGGGATGTCGGAGCAAGCCACCCGTCATGCCGTCCATAATATCGCCGTCCTGAAGAAAGCCGTGGTCGACAAGGGTCTGACCGTGGTCACCACTTCTTCATCGTGCACCCTCACCCTGCGGGAAGAGTATCCCAACCTGCTGGGCGTCGACAACAGCGCCGTAAACGACTCCCTGCTGATGGCCACCCGCTACATCTATGAACGGCTGGAAGCCGGCGCCAAACTCCACTTCCGCACGGACTTCCACAAGAAGATCGCCTACCACGTTCCCTGCCATATGGAGCGACTGGGCTGGAGCATCTTCTCCGAAAGGCTGCTCAGGATGATTCCGGGGGTAGAATTCACCCTGCTCGACTCTGCTTGCTGCGGCATCGCAGGCACCTATGGATTCAAGAAAGAAAACTACGAGGCCTCCCAGGCTGTCGGGGAACCGCTCTTTGAACAGATCCGGAGCGTCAACCCCGACATCGTGGCTTGTGACTGCGAAACCTGCAAGTGGCAGATCGAGATGTCGACGGGTTACTCCGTCATCAACCCCATCTCGATCCTTGCGCAGGCCATCGCTGAATAAAAACTGATCAAACCTATGCTTAAATTCCTCCAACAACCCCCTTATCAAGAAGTTCACGGTCCCGACGTCGATGGCCGCTACAAACGGATGCGCCTGCAGGTGTTCATCGGGGCCTTCATCGGCTATGCCGGATTCTATCTGGTCCGGAAGAATCTCTCGATGGCCATTCCGGCCATGGCACCGCTGGGCTTTGAAAAGACGGAGCTCGGTTTCGTGCTCGGTCTGAATGCCGCCGCCTATGCCCTGTCCAAATTCCTGATGGGCAGCGTGAGCGACCGGTCCAACGCCCGCGTGTTCCTGCCGCTGGGCCTGATTCTGACCGCCATTTCCATGTGCTTCATGATCGTCCCCATCCAGTGGATCGGCGCTGAACGAAAGGGTCTGGCCATCTTGGTAATGGGCATCCTGAACGCCCTCGTAGGCTGGTTCAACGGCATGGGATGGCCTCCTTGCGGCCGTGTGATGACGCACTGGTTCTCCCCCGGCGAACGCGGCACGATGATGAGCATCTGGAACTGTGCCCATAACGTGGGCGGCGCCCTGGTCGGCCCGATGGCTACTT
>JAEEGK010027781.1_pt1 | contig 11400 bp, 12 predicted proteins | sample 8958771 | NCBI WGS metagenome assembly JAEEGK01 (sample SAMN16246547, study PRJNA631951) | gut metagenome | biome: gut microbiome; feature: rumen; material: SC-attached | host: Bos | place: Iran: Karaj | collected 2018-10 | reverse complement strand
TAATCGCCGATACACTTTACCGCCACAAAATTCCTTACCGCTACGAGTATCCGCTCACGCTCCGCCGCAGCGGCACCACAGCAACCCGTGGTAATTTAGAAAAGCGCAATCACCGCACCATCTCTGACTCCGGCATCCACACAAAAGCCATCGGCGGCGGCAACTCCGACACCACAAACTCCGACACTGGCAACACATCCACCTGCAATCACACCACAAGCTCCGGCAACACCACCACATCCGGTCACCACACTTCCATTACACTTCACCCCGACTTTCTCTGCCTCAACACGCGCACCCGTCAAGAATTCTACTGGGAACATTTTGGACTTATGAACGACCCGACCTACTCAAACAATGCGGCCGGCAAACTCCGCCTCTACACAGAAAACGGAATTCTCGCCGGCCGCAATCTCATAATTACAATGGAAACTCAGGAAGAACCTCTGTCTACACAAACCATTGGAAAACTGATCACAGAGTTTCTAACCTGACGCAGTAAAACTGTTTTTTATTCATCAAATGTAAAGCTTCCGTTTCCATCCGGAATAATAGAGAAAACTCTGTTCTTTGCTTCCTTCAGTTTATCTTTCTGATACCAGTCTTCCATTCCGCCCCAGTACCAGTCTTTTTCCGGCATTTCAAAACTAAACCCAAGTCCAAAAGAATTATTTTCACAGACAGCTGCAACTTCTTCCATCTTGTATCTGAAGTCATAAGTCTGGCCTGCTTTTAGAATTACTTCTTTTGTAACAGCCTGTTTATCCGGATCACGAACATATCCCTGAATTTTTACCGAATAATCAGTTTTATTTACAATCTTGCAGGAAAAATCTCCGTCCTTATAAACAACAAGTTCAGGACCAAAATATTCCCATGAATTTTCTCCAGACCAGCCGTCATCCTTTTTTACTATTGTAACAGTATGTTTTGTATTTCTGTCAGAATACAAATCACTCATCCAGCCGCGACTTTTATTATAGCCTTCCGGCTGAAAATAACAGCGAATAGAAATATCTTCACCGAAAGTTTTAAAAAGAGTTTTTGTATTAAACTTGAACGCATAAGATTCACCAGGAGCAATTACGACATCACTTGTAATGCTAACAGCATCTTTCTTACTGTCATGAACAAATGGAGAAACAGTTACATTCACATTAAATTTATTTACGACTTCATAAATAAAATCGTAATCAGAATCTACAAGATAATTATCCAGATTCTTTTTATCAATTTTTGAATTCTGATTTGCTTTCTGAGCGGAAGTTCCGCCATTACTTGCACAGCCTGTAAAAATTCCTGCTAAGATAATCATAGCAGCCAGCATCTTTAATTTTTTCATTATTAAACTCCTTAAAATAAAAAAAATAAGTCTCTTCTATAATAATTTCCCCGCACAAAAAATCCAGTGAGTTTTACTCACTGGATTTCAGAAAACTGCCAATTCTAAATTTTATTCTGTAAGAGAAAACCGCTGTTTATTATCCATATCTGGCTAATAATTCGTTTCTGTCATTTACACCAGTCTTTTCGTATATTAAGGAAATATAGTTTTCTACTGCCCGCTTTTTTATTCCAAGCTGATTTGCAATTTCGTCATTTGAATAGCGGCGGATTAAAAGTTCCATTACATCCTTTTCACGACGAGTCAATGCATCTGTAAAATTATTATATTTTTTCAGATTGGTCTGAAGCTCTTCCTGAATAAACATTTCTCCTGCAAGTACTTTTTCCATGCAGTTTAAAAGTTCCGTACAGTTAGCATTTTTGGAAACATAACCGCTTGCCCCGCTTCTTACAGCACTTTGCACAATTCCAGCAGCAAAGAACATTGAATAAACGATAATTTTCACATCCGGATATAATGAATGGATTTTTGAAATAAATTCAAAACCGGTGTTTTCTCCGTAAAAATTTAAATCACTTATAAGTATGGAAGGAAGCTTTTCATTAACTTCAGTTTCGTTAGTCTCCTCACCTGCCATGCGTTCAAAATCAGCTAAAGCAGACTCGTGTGTTCCGGAACTTCCACAGCATTTCCAGTCGGAATTAGAAGTCAGCCATAGCGAAGTTCCAAGCCGAAGCATTTCGTGATCATCAACTATATAAAATGATTTTTTCATCAATTCTAAATCTCCACAGTAATCTGCGTTCCACAATCAATTTCGCTTCTGTAAGTTACCGTACCTCCCAGAAGCTGAACGCGTTCCACAATATTTCTAATTCCAAAATGGAAACTTTCAGTTTTATCAAAAAGACCTTCGTTTATCTGATTCACCATTTCGCGGCTCATACCACAGCCGTCGTCAGTAATTATAAATTTTAGATGTGACTCTTTAGCAGCTGTTTTTGACTGGCTTACATCCCGAGGTATTTGTTTAAAGAGCACAGTAACCTCGCCCGCGCCTGCATGCTTTTTAATATTCTGAAAAGCCTCCTGAACAATCCGGTATATGTTCATAAGCTCTTCATCACTCCAGACAGAAAAATCAACAGAGTCTTCTGCAACAATACGGACTTCAACATTTTCCTTTTCATCACTTTCACCAAAAATCTTACTTCCCAAAAGTTCAAGGGAATCAATCATTTCGCTGCCAGAAATCGCTGGCGGAGTCAGGTTGTAACAGAGCTTACGAATATCTTCTATATTTTGATTCTGCGTAGAGATGATTTTTGCAGCTGATTCTTTATCACTAAGATTTTCTGCAAGCAGCGAAACATAACGCATAGACTGTGCAACCGTATCATGAAGTTCTCGGGAAAGTCTCCGGCGTTCAGCCTCCTGAACCTCCATTGTATATCGAAGGAACTGTTCTGATTCAGAAATTACCTTGTCGCGCTTTTTAATTTCACGGGCATTCAGCAAAATAAGAATTACTGCCCCGACCGCAAAAGAGATTAAATACATAACAAAATACTGGAAAAAAGTCTGATGAGTATCTTCAAGCGCATAATTCTGATTCCGAAGATATGCAAGCATGGCAAGGTCAATTTTCTGGATTGAATTATCAAGGGCTATGAACTCTGAAGAAGAAAGCTCACCGCCGCTACTTTCTTCAAGCATCCTTAAAATATTTTGAGCCTCTGCTCTGCAGATTTCCATCTGGATTTTTGCAGCTGCTTTTAGTTCAGGATAAGAATTAAATTTTTCTATTTCGTAATGATCAAGATTCTCTATAAAAGCCAGACACGAAGGTTCATCCTTCTTCTGCTGAAATTCCGCCCAGGAAGCATAAAGGACTTTTGAGTCTATAAACTTTTCCTGTGCTTTTTGAGAACAGGAAGAAAACATGAGAAGAATTGTAATAATGAATAATTGAACCCGGGAAGCCCTAAAGTCCTGAATGAATACATTCAAAAGATTCTTATTTTTTTTCAACAGGAACCTCGAAGCATAAATCTTTTATAAATAATAAAAAATCCATAGCCTGCAAAAGTAGTAATAATTCTATCAAGAATTGTAATTGGAATGCGTCCCACAATGCAGGAAGCAAGAACTCCCATCTGCTCTCCGCTAAAAGCAAAAATAATCTTATCAAACGGCCCTGCTTCTACATTCAGACTATATGTAAAATAACTGATAATTCCGCTGACAATTGAACAGGCAAGCGCCGCGCAAATTGCGGCACTTAAAATATACAGAAAAGTTAAATTCACACCCTTATTCAGATTTTCTTTTTTTCGCACAAAAAGCCAGGTTATCAGAATAATAGTAAGAGCTGAAAGCGTGAATAAATAAACATAATCATTTTTGCCGTATAGAATTACAAGTTTAAGACAACCGCAAATTACATTTACAACATAAGTCATAATTGCAGGCAGAACTCCATAAGCAAAGAGCACCGCCATTGCAAAAGTCATATCCAGAAAAAGAGGAACATGAAGCACTGTCTGGAACAAAGTGGCAGTTGCAAAATCCAGAACTCCTGCAATCACAACAACGAAAGATAATGTAATATATTTTTTTAATTTTGAATTCATAATTTCCACAAATCGTTATCCTAAACTTAATTCTTCAGAATTTTTATTATACATCAGAAAATAACCGCAGACAAATGTCATATTATGAAATCATACTTTCGTATATGTTGCTGAATCAAAATAAAACTGCCCGTTTGAAATATCAACAGAGTAAACTCCAGTCTGAAGAGTAATACCAGGATACGTCCAGGTTACAGTTAGAGTTATATTTCCGTTAGTTTCATCACCACTATTTATTGTATAAGTACCAGATGAGTACATTCTGCCATTTGAAAAAAATTCTTGCCAGGTCCCATCAGAATAAACTATTACGGAATCTGTGTAACCATTTTTTGGCCCACTATATGTAGCAAGAACAGTTTTTGAAGAAGAACCTGAACTGCCGCCAGAACTTGAAGAACCAGACGGATTCGATGGATTTGAACACGAAACAATGTTAAATAACATTAACAAAACCGCAAAATAAAACAAAAGCTTAAAAGTCTTTTTCATAATAACTCCATTAACGTCAGTGCTCGCGCACCTGCGCACATATAAGCAGCTTTTTGCCTTCTGCAAAACTGCTTGAATTAGCGCAAAATATTTTCCAGATTAAGGAATGATCTTATTATGAGGCTTTTATTACAAAAAAAGATAGTGAGTTTTACCCACTGTTTTAAATAGATGCAAATTCGCTTAACGCCTTGACTTCGACGTATTTAGGGCTTGTAAAAATTCATAAATAAAAAAAAGATCCGTAAAAATTTACGGACCTTTTAATAAAAACTTTTTTAAATGAACCTTGAGTTATCCTTTAACAGCGCCTGCTGTAATTCCTGAATAAATCTGCTTTTGACATAAAATAAAGACAATAAATGCAGGAATTATCGAAATTATTACGCCGGCACAAATCAAATTATACTGACTTCCAAGAGGACCCGTAAAAGTATAAAGAGAAATTGCCACAGTGCGCAGCTTTACATCCTGAAGATAAAGATTTGCACAGTAATATTCGTTATAACAGCTTACGCCTTTAAGAATCAAACTTGTAATTGTTGCCGGTTTAAGAAGCGGAAGAATTATATGCCAGTAAATCTTAAAATAAGAAGCACCGTCTATAATTGCCGATTCATCCAGAGAAACAGAAATGTTTTCCATAAACTGAATGAATATATAGATAGAAATTACATCCGTTCCCATCATCATGATAATATAACCGTAAATATGATTTATAAATCCAAGTTTTCCCATTATCGAATAAACCGAAACCTGCATTGCAACTCCAGGAAGCAAAGTTGCAAAAAGAAACAGACGACGAATCAATTTATTTCCGGGAAACTTAAAGCGGTTTAATATATAAGCCAGCTGAGAACTTATAAGGATTGAACCTGCAAGTACAAAAACCAGAACTACAAAAGAATTAAAAAATGCCCTTCCCATATTTGCAAGCGTAAAAGCATTCCAGAAATTCTTTAAATAAATTACTTTTGGAAACATCATTACGGATGTAGTCTGATATTCTTCCGTATTTTTAAGTGCTGTAATAATGCAGGACACTAAAGGAAGAATTGTCCAAAAGGCAAAAAAAACAAGAATAAAATATTTAAAAAAGTTTTTGAGCAAAGATGAATATTTTGCTTTATTTTCAAACATCATAGAATGTCCCCCTTGCCACTTTCTGTACCTGAATTTCGGAATGCATATTTCAATACAAGTTTTTGAATAATTGTAACTATAAAGATTAAAACAAGAAGGAATACAGCCATAGCCGAAGCAAGTCCAACTTTTTGACTTGTATGAGCTACCTGATCCATAATTATAAAATAAGTTCCTGTGCCGTTTGCACCTTTTGTAATTACGAAAGGCGGTTCGAAAGCACTTAATGAACCTGTTACAGACAAAATTATATTTAAAGTAACAATAGTTTTTATACTTGGAAGAATTATATGGAAGAACTGCTGAACCTTTGAAGCTCCGTCAAGCTCTGCCGCTTCATACAATTCTGCGTCTACAGACATAATTGCACCTATAAATAAAACCATATTCTGGCCGAGATATCGCCATACGGAAGTGCCTACAAGAGAAACATTATTTAAGCCCTGTGTCTTAAGCCAGTAAGGTAAATTATCTTTTGGAAGTCCCAGCCAGCTAAGAACTGTATCAAAAACATAGCCATGTGTAAAAAAGAATTTAAAAATAAAACCAATTGCAATACCGTTTATCAAAAACGGGAAAAACATTATTCCCTTAAAAAGATTTCCAAGCTTGGTTTTAAAGCTTAATAAAGTAGCCAGAAGAAGTGCAAGCACTAACTGAACTACTGAACCGCCCATATAATAAAGTGAATTTTTAAGGGAATTAAAAATATCTTCTCGTGCAAAAAGATCCTTGTAGTTTTTTAATCCGACAAAAGTTCTTTCTCCGATATATTTCATTTTGTAAAAGCTGTATGTTACCATTTCACCAAATGGAAGGTAGGTGAAAGTAAAAAGTAGAAGAAGAGGAATTATTATAAAGGCTATTATTACAACAGTCTTTGAATAATGAATATTTATTTTTTTCATATTTTTTTCCATGGTAAAAGGCGGGCTAAGGCCGCTAATAAAACAGCCATAGCCCTTATTCTTTCAGTTATTTGTGTACTAAAAATAATGCTTAGTATTTAATCTGAACATCTGCACTCGACTGGGCATCAGACCAGGCTTTGTTCCATTCATCCATAATTGCATCAAAGGATTTTGTTCCGTTTACTGCGTGTTCAATAATCTGCTGAACCTTAAGGTTTCCGCCGGCATTAATATTTAATTCTGATTCAGAATTAAGTTCATTGAACAAATCAGATTCACCTGCAGCAGCCGGATTATCAGAAACAAATTCAACGTTATTTGCAGAGAAAGCAGCATAAGCAGCCGGATAATTATTATCGTTTGCCGCAATTGGGATTCCGCCTTCGTTATATGCAAAGCCTGATTTTTCTGTAAACCATTTTACAAAAATCATAGCGGCATTTTTATTTGCAGCAGAAGCCTTTGAATTAATACCAAAACAGTAGTCTGGTCCGGCAGAAGCATACTGCTTTCCGTTGATTGTAATTGGGAAAGACATGTATCCGATATCATCCGGATTAGGACCTGCGCCCTGCATCTGTGTAAATGCCCATGAACCGAGAACCATTGTTCCAATTTCGCCGCGGTTAATCATACCCTTACAACCTTCCCAGTCAGTTGTTGTATAGTCATCTTCAATAAGTTTATTGGCAGCAGCATCATACAAAACCTTATAAACAGCATAAGCATGAGTTCCATCGTTATAATTTTTGAATGGATTCTTTGTATGAAGAAGTACATTATTCATATAATCAGCATCACCAGTTGCAGAACCTCCAAGATATGCATCCCATGCTCCCATTGTCCATCCTGCCGCATAGTTTGTGTAAAGAGGAATTGCATCTGTCTTTTCTCTGATAAGCTTAAGATCTGCTATAAATTCATCTGTTGATTTTGGAAGATTGTTAATTCCTGCCTGCTTAAAAACTTTTTTGTTGTAAAGAACACCCTGAGCATTTCCTGTAGAAGGAACTCCATAAACCTGTCCTTCATATTCCCAGTTAGTTGCAAATTTAATCTGTTTTTCCATTGTTGAAAGATCACCAAAAGAAACAAAATAATTTGCGAGCTCTTTTTTATCGATTGCAGGAATCATCATAATATCACCCCAGTCTCCACCCTGCAGACGAAGAAGAGCAATACTTGCATAGTCTGTAATACCTTCAATATCTACCTTGATATTTGGATAAAGCTTATTAAACTCTTCCAGATATTTTTTAAAGGTAACTCCGGTATATGAATCCTGAAGCATATCAGTTCTGTGACTGAGAAGCTTTAAATTTGCAGAAATATCTGTACCTGTTTTTCCAAGTTCAATTTCTGCATACTGATAAACTTTACCAGAAGATTTTTCTGTACCAGTTTTTTTTGAACAGCTGGTAACCACCATCAAGCTGGCTGCGGCACTAACCACAGCTAAAATTTTAAGTAACTTTTTCATTAAAATTTCCTCCTAAGTTAATCTTTTAAGTAATTTTAGTTTAACATTAACTTAAAAAAATGCAAGTTTAAATTTAATTTAATCAAAAAGTTAATCGTTTAACTTAAAAAAAAGTTTAAAAAAAAAGGAGTTATTCAAATGAATAACTCCTTTTGCACAAAAAAATCCCGCACGATGGCGGGATGTAAAATAATTTCAGCCTACTTTCTAAGTCCGAGCTCTTTAATGAATGCGCGGTATCCTTCAAGATCTGTGCGTTCATAGTAGCGGAGCATCTTTCTTCGCTGACCAACAACCTTCAAAAGTGCACGTTTAGCTGTTGCATCTTTTGGGAAAGCGTTTACATGGTCTGTAAGCTGCTGAACACGCTGTGTCATCAAAGCAATCTGTACTTTTACGTTTCCTGTGTCGTTTTCTTTTGCGCCGTACTTTTTAACTGTAGCGGCTGTTGTTTCTTTAGCAAGTGCCATTTTGGAACCCCTTAAAAATATGATATTTCGAATATTTCGAAAATCTGCCTGAGCGGAAAACCTTGCAGGTCGGTCTCTGGGTTTCTAGAAACAAATCACAATGTAATCCGTAAAACAGATTTTATTATCTTATTAGAAAAAAATGTTTTAATCAATAGTTTTTAATTTACAATCATAGTCTCTTGCCTTATACTTTAGGATACAAAGAAGGTGATTTCATGAGACATTTAACGCGTAAAAACATCAGACTGCTGCTTACATCACTATTAGGTATTTTTTGTTTACTGGCAGTAAGTTATAAAGGAAACACTCACGGTCCCTTCTTTCAGATTGGATCCTTACAGCTTCCAGCTTCTACCATAAATGGTATTCTTGCAGGTTCGCTTTCCCTTTTCTGTATCCTTCTTGTCTTAATAGATTACAAACATGGCTTTAAAATAGCCCTTGTCCTGAATCTGCTGGCCACTACAAACCTGATTATGGGAATGATTATGCTCCGCTCCATTGTTGCCATGCCAGGTTTAGTTACTGACTTTGTATCTCTGATTACCCTTATTATAATATATCTCTTCTATAGTAAACTCTCTGTAAGCAATATGACAGATTATATTACTGAACAGGGAAACCGCCGAAGCTACGTAAAAGAGATAAGTGAGCACATCGACGCAAAAAAATCCTTTACCCTCGCCTGTGTCGAGGTTGAAGATTTTAAGCATATAAATGATGTTTACGGCATTCAGATTGGCGATGCCCTGATTAAAATGGCTGCAGATAAGCTGGCTGCCATTCTTGATAAAAAAGATAAAATGTTCAGAATTACCGGCTCCAAGCTTGCAATTCTTTTTGAACCAGGTGAATCTCCTGAAGAAAGACTTAAAAGCGTTATTTCTTCTGAAACTGTAACTGTAAAAATCAATACAGGTGATGATGAAATTGAAACAAGCTGCCTGCTTTCACTTGGTGCAGGTATTGTTTATTCACATCCTCCTTACAATTATACAAAAACCCCTTCTTCGGTATTACGAGATGCAGAAACAGCCCTTGCTGCCACCCGTAACATGGCAGATAACAGAATCTGTATTTTCAATGAAAAAATGGATAATTCTGATGTAAAGCACCGCGAAGCAGAATTCCTTGTAAAAGAAGCCCTTAAAAACAATTATTTTTATCTGGTTTATCAGCCTCAGTTTACCACAAACGAGAAAAAACTCCGCGGCTTTGAAACTTTAATCCGCTGCAGAAAACCAGACTGCACAATCGTTAGCCCTGTAGAATTCATTCCTGCCGCTGAAAAGTCAAATCTGATTATGAAGATTGATGAATTTGTAATTGAAACTGCCATGAAAGAATTCAAACCTATTCTTGATAATAATGAAAGCGATTTGATTATTTCTATAAATATTTCTGCAAAAACCATGGCAAGTGCCGATTTTTCAAAGCATGTCATAAAGCTGATAGAAGAAATCCACTTTCCGCCTGAAAATCTTGAATTTGAAATTACTGAATATTCTTTTGCGGAATCTCTTGAAACAACTATTTCAAACATTAAGAACCTTCGTGAAATGGGAGTTCACATTGCCCTTGATGATTTTGGAACCGGATATACGTCTATTAAACAGCTGATGAAGCTTCCTATTAATCTTCTTAAGATTGACAAGAGCCTTATTGATGATATTGAAAACGACCAGAATATGCGCGACATGGTAGATTCTGTAATTTACATGGGTCATATTATGGACTGCGAGGTTATTTCTGAAGGCGTTGAAAAAGAGGCTCAGCTGGACATCCTGCGTGAACACAAGTGCGACTTTATTCAGGGCTTTGTATGGGGCAAGCCTGTTGATTATGAAGAAGCAAAAAATATGTGCTCGCAGGAAGAGTTTGGTGAATAAGATGCTGAAACAAGTTCAGCATGACATGGTCATCCCGAACTTGTTTCGGGATCTATATTACATAAAACGTACAGAATTACAGTCGGGAAGACTTTCTATCTTCCCGTTTTTTATTTCCAAGCGAACCAGTTCCCCTTTTTCGTTTTCGGTGCGGTAAAGGCCGTCCGGTGGCAGCAGCTGCGGCGATTTTTCTGAAGCGGCGCGGCGGATAGCTGCGATGTCAAGTTCATAAGGACGTTCCAGAAGCTCCTTTGCAGTTGTAAAAAAGCCCCGGCTCAGCATTGTTCTTATATATGAAGAAGAGATTCTTTCTTCTTCATCCGTACCTTCGCGAAAATATACCGGATCCATAAAAATGCTTTCTACCCCATTCTGCTCTGCCCAGTAACGGATTGCCTGGGCATCGGTAGCGCCCTTAAAGCCACAGCGGAAATCAATACCTTCTGCCAGCAGCTCCATATTACATACGTTCAAAAGGATATTCAGAAAATCAGCCCCCATCATAGAAGCAAAAGAATCATCAAAATCTACAATAATGGCAAAATCTAGACCAGACTCTTCAAAAAGACGCAGCCTCTGGTCCAGCGTTGTGAGGTCTCCCATATAATCACCGCTATGCTTAATACCAGGAAGAGGTCGCGAAAAGGTCAGAACTCCAGCCATAAGCGACTTGGCACGGCAGGCAGTCAAAAGTTCACTAAGCAGTTTTCTATGTCCCTTATGCAGCCCGTCAAAGCTGCCAACAGAAATACCGGTTTTAACTCCGCCAAGGAAATCGGCACCAGAGTCACCATTTAATATAGAAAGAATGTCATTCCAGGTATAAAGTTTCATATTTTCATTTTATAATACTTTACTAATAAATGAAATAGGTATATAATATTCAGTATAAATAAATTTCTTTAGTATAACTAAAGTTTTGGGGGCTAAATATGGCAACAACAAAAACTACTGCTAAAAAGACAACAGCAAAAACAACTGCTGCTAAGAAACCGGCTGCTAAAAAAGCAAGCGCAAAGAAATCAACTACA
>JAEEGK010027780.1_pt1 | contig 11400 bp, 14 predicted proteins | sample 8958771 | NCBI WGS metagenome assembly JAEEGK01 (sample SAMN16246547, study PRJNA631951) | gut metagenome | biome: gut microbiome; feature: rumen; material: SC-attached | host: Bos | place: Iran: Karaj | collected 2018-10 | reverse complement strand
TGGGATAGAGATATTTCGGATTTGGATGTACTCACCTTCCGTTTTCGGAAGGTCGTTTAGTGGTAGTTTACGGAATCAGTTTTCTCTAGAAAGTCGCATTCCGAAATACCTGCTTTTGAATCCAATATGCTCATAGAATCGGATTGCGCTTTCATTCCACAGCATTACTTCAAGGTCGATTTCTTTTAACTGGTATTCTTCCATCACTTTTTTCAGCAAAAGTTTTCCGTAGCCATGATTTCTGTATTGGCTTTTCACGAACAATTGCCGCATATAATTCGGCTCGCGTGTTATATCCAGGACGCAATAGCCGATTATCTCTTTTTCTGCATTTTCCAAAACATGAACTTTATAGACTTGCCCTGTTATGAAGGACTCCATTCTTTTGGTGATTTCTTCATCAGACATCTCGTTGTCGATTTTTTCGTCTTCTCGTAATTGCTTGTTAAGCACTGATAATTCTGCGAGATCGTTTATTGTGGCTAATCTGAAAATTGGATCCATCGCTTTATTATTCCACGATTGCCTCGAAAACACCAGTATAAACAAGTGCTAAAACAGCATAAATCGCGTGAGTATTAGTTAATATTATTTCTTTTCAATGTCTATATTGGTGTACCACCTTCCATGTTCGGAAGGTCGTTTAGTTATATTTTTTTTCTTTTATAGCCTTTATACTATAAATAATGCAAAATACCAGAAAAACAATTACAAAAAAAGGTATGCTTTTCTGATAAGGTGTTACGCTAGAATCAAGATAAAACCTTAGAAGCTTTTCAACTATATTTCCATGATATGTACTATTTTTTACGACAAGAATACTTTGTATTACCAATAAAACTATACTTAGTAAAAAAGCGATAAATAAGTTTTTCAATGATTTTTTTGTGGACTGTCTTCTTTTTTTTGAGTTTTGTTTTTTTTGGGTTATAACAAACCCATGGGGATTGTGATAATATGAGTTTATAATTTCATATAATTCTTTTTGTTTAATGTCACTATAATAATTAATTAGTTTGTTTTCTTTCCTTGCAATAGAAATATAAAAATCTTCACAAGAAATCTGCAACCATTCATCTGAGTTTTGAATTAATTCGATTTCAAAATTGCTATGATTTAAAACTATATATTCATTTAAAACTTTTATATCAGATATATTTCTACCATCAAGTTTAATTATCATCGAAATCCCAAATTTAGGTGCACTCACCTTCCGTTTTCGGAAGGTCGTTTAGTAGCTCTACATTTTTATAGTGTCACTATATCTTTTGCACCTACAAATTTTTCCTGTAAGTCGGGCTTTTCTTGGCAGAGAAGGCAATTTTCAAATTGTTTTTCAGTCAAAATCAGCATTCTTACTTCTCCCGTAGGTGGTAAATAAAATTGTATTCTATTTTGGTGTTTTGTACAATTTTTTTTGTATCTTCAACAACCATAAAAACATCCGGCTGCAACTTCAAGTAACCGTCATTTATCAAAAACTTTCTAAGTTCGGTATAAGCCATCTTTGTTCCATGTCTGTTAGTAGGATTCAACATCACTAGTATTCGCATGGCATGTCCTCTCCACAATCCAGCTTTTTTGCGGAGTGTTGAAAACCTTATCAGTTTCCTGCAACTCGCCAATCAGAAGCGGTGACGCTGGATTATGAGCTTTCATGTTCTCGCGCACAAGTTCCGCACTGGCATTCGCATAGCAGTAGCGGCACAAATGCCCGCACGAATTGTAGGCTCCGATGTCTCCGTTCAAAAAACAAGCGCACTCTTTCCGCGCGGAATTCTTCTTTGGAATCTTGAGTTTGTGCCCGATTGCGTTTTCAAGCACGGCGACAGTCTGGCAGCCGGAGCAGTCCGCGCCGAACTGGGAAAGCTCTGATCCTTCGGCGCACGGGCGCAACGTCATTCCATATTTTACGGCAATTTCGACAAACGCTTTCCCCAAAATCAGACGTTCTTCTTTTGTCACCTCGCGTGCTTCCGGAAAATTACGCCTAACCTTCGGGAACAAGTCGATAAAGCTGATTACAGCCGTTTTCGTTGCGCCACAAAGCCTGCGTGCAATATTTTCGAACGCTTTCAGATGATACGGAATCGTGTATTTTTCGGAAATGAAAACAGGATCGTACCGCCAGCCGACTTTTTCTGCTCCGAGCCGCTTTCCAAGCTCCACGATAGCGTCCGCAACCTCTGCTTTTCCGGGCACATTCGGCTCAATCTCCTTGCCATAGGGCGTAAGCGTCACATACCACCACTGGTTGTATGCCGAAAGCTCCTGCCACAACTCTTCGTTTTGCAACACAGGAAGCGGATTTTTCGTGCAGAACGTTATCAAATCAATGATATTTGGGTTCAGCTCGTAGCGCGAGACGGACTCTGGATAAAACGGATTTCTCACCATCACAAAGCCTTCTTTGAGCCTGTTCAAGAGCCACTGTGAGTAAAAAGCCGGAATATCTGTTCTTTGCCCTGTCTGAATTATCATTTTTTACTTCTTCGCCAGATACAAGACATAAGTATCTTTGAAAATAATGCAGTTCCCATGGGCAAGAACAGCGTTGCGCAGACCATCAAAGAATTTTGTATTGTAAGGCTCCGGAATTACAAGATGGTCGCAGTGTGTTTTACTGAAAGCCACATATTCATCTGCAGTGAATCTTCGCTCCCCATAAAAGTCACGGCGTTCAAAGTTTTTATAACCATAGTTTGGAGCATTATCGTAATGAAAGCTTTTATGCTGATATTCGTATTCTGGTTTAAAATACTGGTCATATACTTTTTGAATATCTGCATGCAAAGCTTCATTTGTCGAACGATACTCTGCCGAAACGAGCATCATTGCAAGAGTGCCGCCCTCTTTGAGCAGGCTGTAAGTTTTTGAAAAAGCGATATCTTCCGGGATCCACTGAATCGTTGCTGCCGAATAAATCATATCATACTTTTCTGAACCAAAATCATGAGTGATGAAATCATCATTTACGATATTGAAGTTCGGCCGCTTCCCATATTTTTCCTTCATCTTTGCATAAAGGTGTTCGCCAAGCTCAATCGCATGATAATCGCAGCCTGTGTCCAGAATCGGATCGGTCGCCTGCCCGGTTCCTGGCCCAATCTCAAGAACAGATTTCCTTGGTCCTATTTTTGCATAATCAATTAAAGCATCAAAAAGTTCTTTGCTATAACGAGGACGATACTTGTCAAACTCTTCCGGGATTGTATCAAATATTTTTCGGAATTCCATTTCTTATGCCTCCTTATCCGGGCAGTTTTTCTGTCCTTTGCCTTGTCTGAATTATAATTTTGCAGCTTCTATGCTTTTCACGATAATACTTTTTCAAAAAACCACTTGTATTCTTCTTCTTTCATTTGGACATAGCCAGCTCTGTTATCATTTCCAACCTTTGCAAGAATTTCTTCTTTGATTCGATTATATTCATTTACAAGTTCCGGAGTCGCACGAAGTTTGTCCCTGAATTTGAGGTGCCTTTTCAGCTCGGCATTGTCCTTAGTACAAACATATAAATGATGATCGATGCTTAAAGGAACATTTTCATGATCAAAAGCCTCACGGCCGGAGATACCACGGTCGCCTTCATGGACATAGCCGATTTTTGAAAGCTCTTCTTTTAATTGCTGGAATTGAGCTGCATCTTCCACAACAATATCTATATCGATAATAGGCTTTGCATTCATTCCCGGAATCGATGTGCTGCCAACATGCTCAATGGAAATGTATTCCGTTGTATTTTTTTCCAGAAATTCCTTGATGGCAAGGAACTGTTCTACCCATTTGGGATTATACTTTTCTACTACCATATAATAATGTCCGAACTTCTTGTATATGTCAAATAGCCACCGACGGGATGCCCAGATTTATTCTATCATAACTTTTATAATCATGTGGAATCATGCTACAATAATCACAAGGAAAAATTATGGCAAGCATATTAATTAAAGACACGACGCGTGAACAGCGCGAGCAGATTGTCCGCGAATCCTTGGGCGACGATTATGATGTCGGCTGCGGCTATGAATCGACAGGCATAGATTACCAGCTTTATATCGACGGCATCAAGGAACTGCGCGAACTGAACAAGGAAGCCAACTGCGGCTTTGAAGTCGCACACCCGGAAGAGCATAAATCTGTTTGATTCCATCATGATATATAACCGGCGCATTATCCAGTGTAATCAAAGTTTTAGGAAAATTATCTTTTACAGCAAGAAGTGGTCTCAGCTCTCTTTTTAAGGTTGCTTCTTCACGCACAGAAAGTGAAACCTGAATGTAATTAATAGCACCTTCTTTTGAATACTTAAGTTGTCAACTTTTTAACATACAAGTTAAAAAGTTTGTAAAAAAAGCAAGCTTTTTTAAGATATAAATGAATAAATTTAAAAAACGTTAGCGATGGAAGCCCCTTGCCGACCGCAGGCTGAACTTGTTTCAGCCGAGGACGGTGAGCCGAATAGGCGAAGGGCGGACGTAGCGCCCGTTCGAGTTTGAGAGCGAGACGGTCAGCTTAGCTGACCTATCCGCGAACAAACTCGTAAGTTCGCTTTAGCGAACGACGGGAACGCCCAGAAGATAAATAAAAAAAATCAATCACATATTGACACATACCCCATAGGGGTATATACTCCCAAATACAGATACCCTATAGGGGTATATTGCGGAGGATATATGGCAAAAGATTTCTGTCATGAAGAAATAGATGAAATAACAACAGGCGAATGCCCGTACTGTTCCGGCAAACATAAAGAGCGCGATGATGCCGAAAAAAAAGACCTGATAAACCGCCTTAAGCGCATTGAAGGTCAGGTTCGCGGAGTTGAAGGCATGCTCGAAAATGGCGCTTACTGTACAGACATACTTATGCAAGTTTCTGCAATCACAAGTGCGCTGAACAGCTTCAACAAAGTATTGCTCGGAAATCATGTTAAGACTTGTGTCGCAGATAATATCCGCTCAGGAAACGATGAAGTTATCGATGAACTCGTAACTACCCTTCAGAAGCTGATGAAATAATGCGGAGATTTTAAGGAAATTTATGGAACAATATAACGTAACTGGAATGAGCTGTGCGGCTTGCCAGACTCGGGTTGAAAAGGCTGTGAGCGCCGTACCCGGAGTAAAAAGCTGTGCGGTAAGTTTGTTGACCAACTCAATGGGCGTTGAAGGGGATGCTTCTGCCGAAGAAATTATCCGTGCTGTTGAGGCGGCGGGATATGGAGCAAGTGCGAAGGCTTCCGGTAAGGACGCAAAGGGTGGAAACGCTGCCAAGCAAAATCAGGCTGACTCGCTCAAAGATACCGAAACTCCAAAAATGAAAAAGCGTCTTATAGCGTCTGTAATTCTTTTGATTCCGCTGATGTATGTTTCGATGGGACATATGATGTGGAACTGGCCGCTTCCTTCGTTTCTGGACGGTAACCATGTTGCAATGGGACTTTATGAGCTTTTGATTTCTGCTTTGGTGATGGTGATAAACCAGAAGTTTTTTATAAGCGGATTTAAGGGACTGATTCATCGTTCCCCAAACATGGATACCCTGATTGCTCTTGGTGCAACTGCTTCGTTCGGTTACAGCGTGTTCGCGCTTTTTGCGATGAGCGGTGCTGTTTTGCAGGCTGATAAAGACCAGATTATGTACTACATGAATCAGTTCTATTTTGAGTCTGCCGCTATGATTCTGACTTTGATAACTGTCGGCAAAATGCTTGAAGCAAAGTCAAAGGGAAAGACGACAAATGCCCTTAAAGCACTGATGAATCTTGCACCGGAGACTGCCGTGCTTCTGGTGGACGGCGTTGAAACGACTGTGCCGGTTGAAGAAGTTAAGGTAGGCGATTTGTTTGTAGTGCGCCCCGGAGATAAAATCCCAGTCGATGGAATTGTAACAGAAGGTCAGAGTGCAGTAAATGAATCAGCTTTGACAGGAGAAAGCATTCCGGTTGAAAAACAAGCCGGCGACAAGGTTTCTTCTGCAACAATCAACACATCGGGCTACATGGTCTGCCGTGCGACAAGAGTTGGCGAGGACACTACTCTTTCAGAAATAATCCGCATGGTAAGCGATGCTGCGGCAACAAAGGCACCGATTGCAAAAATCGCTGACAAAGTTTCGGGCGTGTTCGTTCCTGCCGTAATTGGAATTGCCCTTGTTACGCTTGTTGTGTGGCTTCTTGTGGGACAGACCTTCGGTTACGCGATTGCGCGTGCAGTTTCAGTTCTTGTAATCAGCTGTCCGTGTGCGCTGGGGCTTGCAACGCCTGTCGCGATTATGGTTGGAAATGGAGTCGGCGCAAAATCGGGTATTCTATTCAAAACTTCGGCTTCACTTGAGCAGGCTGGACGCACGCAGATAGTTGCGCTTGATAAAACCGGAACAATTACAACCGGAGTTATGAAGGTAACTGATGTTGTTGCGACAGACGGCGTGAGCGAGAGCGAACTTCTTGCAAGCGCCTCTTCACTCGAAGCAAAAAGCGAACACCCGATTTCAAAAGCAATCGCGCTTTATGCAACCGAGAAAGGCGTGATTACAACGGAAACTACAGACTTTGAAGTTGTCGCCGGAAACGGACTTAAGGCTCGTGTAAACGGAGAAGCAGTTTTCGGTGGAAATGCAGAATATATCGCAAAAGTCGCGCATGTTGACATAGACATTACGCCGCTTAAAGAAACTGTCGCCGCACTTTCCGGGCAGGGAAAAACTCCCGTCCTTTTTGCAAAAGAAAACAAACTGCTCGGCATCCTCGCTGTTGCAGACACAATAAAGGAAGATTCAACGGCTGCAATCGCTCAGCTAAAAAAAATGGGGCTTCACGTTGTAATGCTTACAGGCGACAACGAAACAACTGCCCGTACAATTGGAGCACAGGCCGGAGTTGATGAAGTAATCGCTTCCGTAAAGCCAGATGGAAAAGAAGAAGTAATCCGCGGTCTTATGAAAAGCGGAAAAGTTATGATGGTTGGAGACGGAATCAATGACGCGCCTGCCCTAACTGCCGCAAATCTTGGAATTGCGATTGGAGCCGGAACTGACGTTGCAATAGACGCGGCAGATGTTGTCCTGATGAAGAACTCTCTTCTCGATGTTGCTGCCGCCATCAGAATAAGCCGCGCAACTTTGCGCAACATCCACGAAAACCTCTTCTGGGCATTTTTCTACAACATAATCGGCATTCCGCTCGCGGCAGGATGTTATGTCGCGGCATTCGGCTGGAGCCTGAACCCGATGTTCGGAGCTGCGGCAATGGGGCTTTCAAGCTTTTGCGTAGTAACAAACGCCCTGCGCTTAAACTTCGTGAAACCATACGAAGCAAAGCACGATAAATCAGTGAAAAATCCCGTAAAGGGAAATCTTATAAACAAAGAGGTGGCACAAGTTCCAGAGGCTGACGTTCCGACGGACGCGCAGAAAGGACACGAAGCCACACTCAAGGAGAACACTATGAAAATTTCTGTAAAAGGCATGATGTGCGGACACTGCGAAATGCACGTAAAAAAGGCTCTTGAAGCAATCGACGGAATTACGAGCGCAAACGCTTCACACGAAAGTGGCACTGTAACAATCGAAACTTCAAAAGATGTAGATGAAGCAGCAATCAAGGCTGCCGTAACAGACGCGGGCTACGAATACTGCGGACAGTGCTAAGGTTAAATTCTTATTCCTTAAACAAATCCGTTACGTGGAACTGAGTAAGGTCTTTTACAACTTCTGCTGCAATAATCATTCCTGCGGCAGAAGGAACAAAGGCATTGCTTCCAGGTGTCTGCTTCTTTGTCTCGCCTTTTAGCGCAAGTTTCTGGCGTTCTGGGGTAGTGCCGGAAGTGTCTTCAAACCCGGCATCTGCGTAATCATCCGAAGAATCGGGTTGCGGTGGAATTGCGTTTTCTGTTGAGAAAACAACCTTGAGCCGTTTGATGCGTCGCTTTTTAAGTTCGTTTCTCATAACACGGGCGAGCGGACAAACAGAAGTGCGTGAAATATCCGCAACCTTGAGCTTAGTCGGGTCAACTTTGTTTCCAGCCCCCATGCAGCTGATAACAGGCTTTTTAAGAGCCTTGGCGCGCATTATGATTTCAAGCTTGCCTTTAACCGTATCAATACAATCGACGATATAATCGTACTGCGAAAAATCAAACTGGTCGGCTGTTTCGGGCATGTAGAAAGCCTTCCATTTTGTAACCTTACAGTCCGGGTTAATATCGTGAATTCGCTCTTCGGCGACATCAACCTTATCCCTGCCGATTGTAGACTGCAGCGCATAAAGCTGACGGTTCAGATTTGAAAGACAGATTTTATCATCATCAACAATATCAATCGCGCCGATTCCAGAACGAACCAGAGCCTCAACGACATAGCTACCAACCCCACCGATGCCAAAAACAATAACGCGGGCATTGTAGAGTTTTTCCATATTGTCTTTTCCGAATGTAAGCCTGGTCCTCGCAAACTGATATGTATTCATAAAGAATATTATAGAGAGATGATGATGGGGTTACAAGAAGGCGGAATCCGCTGTCCAATCATTATTTAATGACTTTCTGAATATCCTGTGTTATACTAAAAACATTGGCGAAATGTCTTACTCAATCATAAGTTTGCTGGCATTAATACTTAATCTCATTATAAACCGCGAGGCTTTCAAAAGTATAAGTGTGCGGTCAGGGGAACCGAAAAACGAACAGAAGACCGTTCTGCGCTACCGCTATTTCCTTACCGTGGCGAACTGCTATTTTATTGCTGATATAGCTTGGGGTCTTTTGGACTACTATCACGACATAGAAGCTCTTTTTCCTGTTTTATATATTGACTGTGTCCTGTATTTTCTTTTTATGTTCATGACAATGCTGACATGGATGCGCTATATAGTTGCATATCTGGACAAGTATGGCCGTAGAAGCAAAGCGCTGCTCTATGCGGTGTGGGGAATGTTCACGCTTGGACTAATATATCTGTTAATCAACCGTTTTTATCCTTTCCTCTTCTCGTTTAATGAAAAGCATGAATACATAACGGAACCTGGCAGGCATATAGCGTTTATTCTGCAGATTGCCCTTTATATGATAACTACGATTTATATGTTCTATATTGCACGTAAATCGATTGGCGGAAAAAGAGTCAGATACAGAGCTGTCGGTTTCACATGTTTCGTGATGGATCTGTTCCTGATTTTCCAGATACTCAATCCAAAATATCCTTCATACGCTACGGGGCTTATAATCGGAATCTGCGTGATTCATTCCTTTGTTGAAGCCGGAGAGAAGAAGGAAAAAGTAATCTATAACCACATTGCATCTAGTCTGGCAGAAGATTACGATGCAATGTATTACATCAATATAGAGACAGGAGAGTTCCGGGAATTCTCAACCAGCCATGAATATGATTCAATGAATGTTCCAGTAAGCGGCCGTGATTTTTACGCTGAAACTCGGTTGAATATCGATAGATACGTGCATCCTGATGACAGGGATTTTGCCCACGACTTGTACCAAAAAGAGACGATGCTAAAAAATCTGGAAGGCAAGAAATCATATTCCTATAAATACAGTGTGATGATTGACGAGCAGCCAAGGCATTTCCAATTCACGGTGATGCGTGCCAATGATGACATGCATTTTATTTTGTGTGAAAAGGATATAGAAGATGAAATAACCGCTGAGAATATGCGGCTTGAAGATCAGAAAAAACATGTTACATTCACTCAGATAGCAGAGATTCTGGCAGTCAATTATGACGTAATTTATTACGTTGATGCGAATGATTCGAGTTATATCAGTTACGAATGTAGAAATATCTATGGTGAAGTGGAAGTTCAGAAATCTGGAAATGATTTTTTTGAAGATTCACGAAATGATATTTCAAATATTGTTCATAAAAATGATCGTGACTTTGTACTCCGATTTATCGACAGAGACCATATAATCAGCACACTTAAAAATCAGAAAAGCTGCAGCCTTGATTACCGGATTGTCGCATTCAGAAAGACGCATTATGTAAGAATGATTGTTCGGAAGGCAACCAATGGTACTCATTATATCGTTGGTATTGAAAACATTGATGATGAGGTCAAAAAAGAGAAACAGCATCTTAAAGCGCTGAATACTGAGAAAGAACTTGCAAGACGTGATGAGCTGACAGGCGTGAAAAACAAAACAGCATATAACGAACTAGAGAAAACAATTCAGTCAAATCTTGATACTGGAATGAATTATCTGCCATTTGCGCTCGTTGTGTGTGATGGAAACAACCTGAAAAAGATAAACGATACGGAAGGGCATGTTGCAGGTGATGAGTTTATTAAAAAAGCAGCGAAACTTTTGTGCGATACTTTTGTCCATAGTCCAGTATTCAGAGTTGGCGGTGACGAATTCGTTGTGTTCCTTGGTGGCAATGATTTTGCGAACAGAGAAAAACTGATGAGAAGTTTGCAGGCTCGGGTTCGAGAGAATTTGCAAACGAAAGCCGGTCCTGTTGTGGCTTCTGGAATATCTGAATATCAACCTGAAACAGATACACGCGTATCGCAGATATTTGACCGCGCCGACAAGGTGATGTACAAAAACAAGCAGGAGCTTAAAAAGGAAGAAAGCAACCTGCTTGGGTAATAAAACGGCAGTCGATGCTAGAACTTCTCGAACGCAAGCCGGGGAAAATTATCTTCTTCCACATAGATTGTTCCGCAATGGTTGAAGCCAATTTTCTTTAGAAGATTCTGCATGACGATATTATCGCCATGAGTGTCTATGCGGAGATTACCGCATTTTTCAAATGCCCAGTTGATGCAGAACGCGCCAATTCCTTTTTCAGAACCATCACCTGCTATACGATGAACGACTCCATAAGTTTCGCTGCCAGTCCATTTGCCGTCAGAAATATTTCTGTATGTAGGTTCTATATCCTTTCCTTGTATAAAATAAAAGACTCCGATAACTTGCTCGGAATCATTAAGGCAGACATAGCTGTTTCCCTCTTTTATATCATTGTGAATCAGTTCTTCTGGCGGCCAGTTTGTAGGTCCCCACTGGTTCGGGTTTCCATGCGTTTTCATATATTCACGCGCAAACGCATAAATTTCCATAATCCGCTTAAAATCTTGTTCCGTTGATTTTCTGATTCTCATTTCTTAAACCTCAACTTCATCGCCAGAATAAACATAGCTAAGCTGATCGCCCATGATTTCTTTCATCTGATAAAAGGCAGGAAGCCCCGTACAGTGGCATGTCGCAAAATGCGCCTTATAGCGTTTAAGGCGTTCGGCAATTTCGCGCACCTCGTCGGTAAGTTCGCCCGCAGGTGCGGGGATTGCTGTTGCGGCTCGGTTTGGTGCGGCAACTTCGGCTTTCGTGCAGGGCTCTTCGGCGGCGGCTTTGTCTAGTTCGGCGCGCACTGCATCTG
>JAEEGK010027779.1_pt1 | contig 11400 bp, 10 predicted proteins | sample 8958771 | NCBI WGS metagenome assembly JAEEGK01 (sample SAMN16246547, study PRJNA631951) | gut metagenome | biome: gut microbiome; feature: rumen; material: SC-attached | host: Bos | place: Iran: Karaj | collected 2018-10 | reverse complement strand
AAGAGGCGGCTACAGTGATGAGCGAAGCGATATCTACTCACTCGGTGTCACCATGTACGAGATGCTCACCGGACAGGTGCCTTTCTCGGGCGACAACAACGTTTCGGTAGTGCTCCTTCACCTTCAGAGCGAGGCTACACCCGTTACGGTACTTAACCCCTCGGTTCCTCACAGCGTTGATATGATCGTTCAGAAGTGTATGCAGAAGAAGCCTGAACGCAGGTATCAGAACGTTGCCGAGCTTATTGCCGACCTTCGCCGTTCGATCACGGATCCCGACGGAGACTACGTGACCATCACACAGAACGCCGGAGTTATCTCGTCCGATACACGCGGTATCACACCCGAAGAGATCAAGGAGCTCAACAACAGTTCGGCTCAGTCTCATACAGTACATTACAGCAGGAAGAATCCTCAGGCACCCGTGCGTGATTATCCCGTCAGGGAGCGCTCGAACCGTAACGACGAGCTCGACCAGATCGGTAATCCGCTTGTCGAGAGGATAGTGACGATCGTCAGCATAATCGCCGCGCTCGGCCTTATCTTCCTGATCTTTTACCTTGTGAAGAATTCGTCGTGGTTCGGCATCGGTGACAACGATCCCGATACTGAGACGGTAGCCGGAGATAACGGGGATAATGTCAAGGATCCCGACAGGATCGCGACACCCACAACTCCTCTGATCGTTATGCCGGGTGATCCTACACCCACGCCCACTCCCATACCCGATGACGCACCTGAGAACATGGTTACGATGGGCAAGATCGATGACCTTACTCTTGAGGAGGCAGTAAGCCTGCTCAAGCTCCTCTCACCCGATTTCAAGATCACATACTCGGAAGAGTACAACGAAAAGGTGGATAAGGGTGTTGTATTCGGTCAGGAGTATCCTGCCGGATCGCAGGTCAACAAGTACAGCGAGATCAAGTTCAAAGTCAGCAGCGGCGGAGAAGAGTTCGAGCTTGAGGATGTAACAGGCAAGGGCAAGAACGCAGCCATTAAGCTCCTCAAGGGTTACAAGCTCAATACCACCGTACTTGAAGAATACAGCGACGAGATCCCTGAGGGAGATGTCGTTCGTACAGAACCCGAGGCAGGATCCTTCGTATCAAAGGATGCCGATATCATGGTTTACGTGAGCCTCGGACCCGAGATCAAGACAGTTTCCGTACCGAGCCTTCTCGGTATGACAAAGAAAGAAGCCAAGAACGCACTTTCCGAGAGCTTCCTTATCCTCGGAACCGCGTCCGAAGACTACTCGGATGCCTACGGCAAGGGACTTATCTGCGGTCAGTCGATCGCGGCAGGCGAAGTGGTCGGCAAGGACACCGTTATCAATTTCACAGTCAGTCTCGGCAGCGCACCTGTCACGAACCCTGAGCCCGAGCCCGAACCCGAGCCGGCCGGAGGCGATGACACGGAGCCCGTGGGCTGATTAACCAGAGGATTCTATGATAGGAAAGATCGTTAAGGGAATCGGAGGATTCTACTACGTTTCTTCCTCGGACAGGATCTACACCTGTAAAGCGAGGGGAATCTTCAGAAGCGAGGGCAGAAAACCGCTTGTCGGTGATGATGTCGAGTTTGAAGTGATCGATGAATCGACCGGCGAGGGCAGTATCGAAAAGCTCCTCGCAAGAAAGAATGAATTGATCAGACCCGCAGCGGCAAACGTCGACGGAGCACTTGTTATGTTCGCGGCGGCCAGCCCGACCCCCAATTTCGGTATCCTTGACCGTTTCCTCGTGATGATGAAGCGACAGAATATCGATACGGTCATCTGCTTCAACAAATCTGACATCGTCTCGGACAGTGAGCTTCAAAGGCTCGGCGAGATTTATAAAAAGTGCGGACACAAGGTCATCTTTACGAGTGTCCTTGAAAAAGAGGGCGTTGACGAACTCAGGACCCTCTTAAAGGGTAAAACCACCATCCTGGCAGGACCTTCAGGAGTCGGAAAGTCTTCGCTCACGAATCTACTTGCACCGGACGCATGCATGGAGACCGGAGAACTCAGCCGCAAGGTCATGAGAGGAAAGCAGACGACGCGTCACACGGAGCTTATCAGGATAGACGATGAAACGTTTATATGTGACACCCCGGGGTTCACGTCGCTTTATGTCGATGACATGCCGGCTAGAGAGCTTAAAAGTTATTTTACGGAATTTGAAGACTATGAAGGCAGCTGCAGATTCCTTTCGTGTATGCATATAAACGAGCCTTCGTGTGCCGTGAGGGATGCGGCAGAGAGCGGTAACATAAGCATGATCCGATACGAGAATTATGTCCGCATGTACGAAGAATTATCCCATAAGAATCACACCGGAAAGGCCAGGTAATTTTGTAATGAACAAGCTTGCTCCATCGATCCTCGCTGCGGATTTCAATATCCTCGGAGAGCAGATAAGGGAAGTCAGCGAAGCGGGAGCACATTATCTTCATATCGATGTCATGGACGGACTATTTGTACCGAGTATCTCTTTCGGATTCCCGCTCATCGAATCGATACGAAGAAACACCGATATCTTTTTTGACTGTCACCTGATGATCAACGACCCCGACCGTTACCTTACGCAGTTCGCAAAGGCGGGAGCCGACAGCATCACTGTACATATCGAGGCATGCAAAGACCCGGTAGCCACCATAAACGCTATCAAGGCGCTCGGTCTCAAGACGGGCATCACGCTCTGTCCGGAGACTCCGCTCGACAGCATAGACTGCGTACTTGATATGGTCGACATGGTGCTCGTTATGTCGGTACATCCGGGATTCGGAGGCCAGTCGTTCATGCCCTCATCGATCGCAAGGATCGAAGAGCTGAAAAAGAAGATCGTCAGTCGCGGACTCAAGACAGACATTGAAGTTGACGGAGGCATCACACTCAAGAACCTGAGACTCATACTTGACAGCGGTGCCAATGTCATCGTTTCCGGAAGCAGTATCTTTAACGGAGACATTACGACAAACATCAGAGAATTCAAGAAGATCATGAAGTGATCATTGATATGATCGAATGCTTATAAAGAAGGGTGGTGGTTTGATGCTGTTGATCGCGGATGGCCTTGATGAAGGCTCATCTATTGATATTCTTATCAAACGTAACGGTGCCACCTATAAGATAACGAGTTTTGTCGCCAAGATAGAGGACGACAAGCTCTTTATCAACCCTATCTCCAGTAAGAAGGGGCTTTTCCAGTTCAGGTTTACCGATGTCGTCGATCTGATCTACAGGCACGGTGCCCAGACATGGCGCTGGAACAACGTAAAAGCCCTGATCTACAAGGACAAAGAGGGCAACATCTTCCATACCTTCACACCGACCCAGAGGGCGGTGCTCACGAACAGAAGAAATACCTACAGGCTGACGGTCAGCATCCGTACCAAGATCACGTACCAATATAAGGCTGATCTCGAAGCGGACATCGAGGACGATGACGATCAGCTTGACAACGCAGATCCCGCGATCAGAGACGCAGTCAACAAGGCAAACGGCGTCGAGACCGACAGGAAGACCTCGGGCGTTATCTTCGGCGGCGCACCCGTGAAAGAGGAAACGGAAGAGAAGAAGGTTCCTGAGTACACGACCTTCGCTTTCATCAACGACCTCAGCGAAGGCGGCGCATCACTCTCGGCCGATGTCGAACTCGGCATGGGCGATGTGATCGGACTCAAGCTTGATTACAAGAACAGCGAGGTTACCGCTAAGGGCACTATCGTCAGGATAATCGAGGAGAACACCAAGCGAGGCAAATTCCAGTACGGACTCAGGTACTTCGAGAAGAGCAAGAATTATGTTCAGTTCCTTTTCGATGAGCAGAGAAAGTACATCAATGACATGAAGAAATAAGATCATAAAGACGTAGCAGTAAGCTGTTACGTCTTTTTTTGCGCGATAAACGAAAGCCATCCGTGTGCAAACTTGTTTGCAATTGAATTTGTTTCATCGCTTTGCGATGAAAGTATACTTTCATAAGCAAACGATGAAACAAATTCAATGTGAGGCGAAGCCGCACGTACAGATGGCTGAGTGAACGGTCATCGAGCGGACTTGTACGCGAGATGTCGTGTTGCATCAAAGAAAATGAGAGAATGCGAAAACATGATTGATTTAATACGCGAAATACAATATAATCATTATGACATCACAAAAAGCGAAAGCGAAACTGAATTGTATTATCAAAGAAGAACACCGGGATAATATATTTGCGTTTTGCGATACCGGAGGCCCTGAGAATGAAGATGAATGAGGAGTTGTTCAGAAGCATCATCGATACCGCACAGGATTGTGTGTTCTGGAAGGATAAGGACAGACGCTTTATCGGCGTGAACCAAGCCTTCCTTGATTACTATGGCTTCAACTCCGAGGATGTGCTTATCGGAAAGACCGATGAAGACATGGGATGGCACAACGACCCCGAACCTTATAAACAGGATGAGCTTGAGGTTCTTGCAGGCAGGAGTACCTACAAGGTTCAGGGCAAGTGTATCATCAAAGACGAAGAAAGAGACATCATCGCTTCAAAGCGACCGATACGTAACGGCAGGGATATCGTGGGGCTTGCGGGCAGCTTTGTCGACATCACCGATGTGATACGTCGCGCGAGCCGTCTTGAGGGTTCTCAGGTTATGTACACGATGGACAAGCTCCGCAGCTTTCCTTTCTTTGACAAGATCATTGACGACACCGGTCTTGATGAGCTCCTCGATCCGCTGACAGGCATCCTTTCGCGCGCGTGGGCGATCAGATTCGTGCAGTCGCTTATCTCTGAAGGAACTCCTTTTACCTATACGATCATAGATCTCGACAATTTTAAATATATCAATGACAGCTATGGACACAGCGCGGGGGACAAGGTCCTCACAAGTGTCGCCAAAGGTCTCGCCGAATTTACCTACGGCTTCGGACTTGCCGGAAGATTCGGAGGAGACGAGCTTTTGCTCATAGACATTAAAAACACCTCTTTCGAAGACAAGAAGAAGTTCTTCGACAATCTCTACGGCAATTCGGGAGCTCTGAGGATCACCGAGAGATTTGATGGCGGTGAGGCTTTTATCACCGGTACATCGGGGTGCGCCTCGTTCCCTGCCGACGCGCAGAACTTCACCGACCTTTTCGGAATCATTGACAAGATGCTCTATCTCGGAAAGAACAAGGGACGTAATTGCTACACCATTTATGATGAGAGCAGGCACAAGGATATCGAGATACGCAAGCTCACGAAGGACGGTCTTTTCTCTGTGATGCGTGAAATGAGAGAACTCACACAGAAAGCTGACGATACGCAGGGCAGGTTGTCTGCCGTTTTCCCGCTCGTAAAGGACATGATCCAGATTAAGGAGCTGTTCTTTGTGGACACTGACGGACTTATGCGAGGAACGAAAGACAGAACTCTCTGCCTGTGCGCGGAAGATATAGAAAATGTTGTAAGCGGTGACATATACAGTGAGAACACACTCGAACAGGTCAAGAAGAATTCGCCGCTTTTTTACGAGTCACTTGTGGAGCACGGCTTTGAATCCGTGATGGTAGTCCGCGTTCGCAGGCGCGAAGAGACCGAGGGCTTCCTCGTGTGCGCGGTAAAGCGAAGCCTGCGTATCTGGCAGGACAGCGAATGTGCACTCATGTATTATCTTGCGGAGCTGATCGCCAGGTAGGGAAACATGACTAAAGTCACATATAAATGATTCCTTTTTTCACTGCAAATATTTGATCCCGGTTGGTATCATGAATCTGCAAGACAGATGGTGGTCCCATGGGGACCACCCCCAGGACAGATAAATGACCAATCGGGAGATTTTTTTATGGAAAACAGTGAAATAATACTCAGAACAAAAGACCTGACAAAGAAATACGGTAGTCACGTGGTTGTCGACAATCTTGCCATCGAGATCAGAAAGGGAGAGATCTTCGGCCTTTTGGGACCGAACGGTGCTGGAAAGAGCACAACTATGAACATGATCTGCAACATCGTTTCGCCCACGCTCGGAAGTGTCGAGTTCATGGGCAAGGACTTTAAAAAGAACAAGAAAGAGCTCTGCAGACATCTTGGCTTCATTCCCCAGGACCTTGCCATCCACGGGAACTTAAAGGCATGGGAGAATGTCGAGCTTTTTACTTCACTCTACGGTATCAGGGGGCGTGAGCTCAAGGAGAGGATCGATGAGTCACTTGAGTACGTCGGTCTTTCGGAAAAAAGGAACGACTACGCAAAGACATTTTCGGGAGGAATGAAGAGAAGACTCAACATCGCCTGTGCGATCGGTCATCATCCGGATCTTCTGATCTTTGACGAACCCACCGTGGGGATCGACCCTCAATCGAGAAATTTCATCCTTGAAAAGATCAAGCAGTCGAACAAAAACGGCACGACTGTCATCTACACCAGTCATTACATGGAAGAGGTCGAGGCAATCTGCGACAGGATCGCGATCATGGACAACGGCAAGATAATCGCGATCGGAACGAGCGACGAGCTCAAGAAGCTTGTTGTCGACGACATTTCGAAGGTCACGCTCGAAGAGGTATTCCTTACCATCACGGGCAAGAAGCTGAGGGACTACTGATCATTGTCCGACTGACAAAAAGCAGCTTTCTGCCATCGTTGACCGGGAAAAGCGTGATGGGGACTTCAGGAGTAAATAACGGTCTAAAAGAGGAAATAAAGATGATAATATATCTGATAAAAAACTATCTGAAGATGATGCTGCGAAGCTCATCAAACATATTGATGTACATACTTGCGCCCACGATCGTCGCGGCGGTCCTGACAAGCGCCTTCACAACGCTTATGGACAGCTACAAAGCACCCGAAACCTTTGAAGTCGGTTACAGGGTGAGCGAGGGAAGCGTGTTCGCCGGCGGTATGGACGCTCTTAAGGAGACTCTTGAGGATAACGGAGTGATAATGACCGAATATGCGGAGGGCGATCCCGAAGAGATCATGGGACGCATGGAGCTCTGTGCATTCGCTGAGTTTAAGGATAACGAGTATCTGCTCTACAAGAACAGGGACTCGCGTATTGAAGGGCAGACCCTTGAATACATCATAGGAGAGTGGAGCTCGCATATGATGACCGGGATGGTAAAGGCTATCGGAATCATTCGGGGAGACAATAATAACGGAGAGGACGGCGCCGCCATGTTCGCGGCCATCACGGACTCTTCTAAGATAAAAGTCGAGCACCCCTTCTATGTGCCGGCTATCGATTCGACGGATTACTACGGTATCATCGAGATCGCATATTTCGCATGGTGCAGCATAATCTGCGGAGCCATGGTCTTTACGGCAGAGAAAAAGTACAGGATCGGCCGAAGGTTAGCGATGTCGGGAGTGTCGGAGTTCAAACTCTATATTTCGAGGCTTGTGCCAATCATACTGTCTGTTTCTATCGGACTTCTGTTGTCGGCCGTGGTCGGTATCGTTTTCTTCGATGTACACTGGGGGAATGCATTCCTTTCGGCACTGGTAGTCCTTATGTCGATATTCGCAGCCACTTCGTTTGAACTTGTCATATACAATGCGACATCAAGCATGGTCGCAACGGTTGTTATTTCTTTTGCGATCGTCTGGTTTATGGGATTCTTCGGAGGAAGCTTCGAGACATACATGTTTTCGTCAGCGCCGCAGGTGCTCAAGGAGCTTTCACCGATCTATTACGAGAACAGAGCGCTTGTTGAATTGTCATGCATGGGAAAAAGCGATTTTGTATTGAGATCGATCCTCATCTCCGGTGCGATCGGGATCGTAGGCTCGGCGCTTAATATAGGCATTCTTAAACTCAGGAAGGAAAGATCATGAGAGAAATCATAAAAATGTCCGTAAAGCTGCTCTTCAGAAACGTCGGGTTCTGGCTGTGCCTTATTGTGCTGCCGGTACTGGCAACGGTTATCATGAGCATTAAGCAACAGAACCTGTCATACTATTACCTTGACAATGACGACATGGGAGTCCTCGAGATCGAAGACTACGGTGAGAAGGTCGCGTATTATGCGGGTGACGGCAAGTTCGTAGTCAAAGTCTACGACGCGTGCGGGAACGATCTGTCGGAGTACCTGCTCGGACAGCTGGCACGTACAGGTATGTTTAAACTCGGTCGTATGAAGGTCTCAGACAAGGCAGAAGCGGATGAGTACATCCTTTTGGACGGTCAGAACGACCGTATGGGCGCGGCGCTTTTTGTCTCGCCCGAATTCGGATCGTCCCGGGAAAGCTTTGACAAGCTCGGGGATGGGGTCACCGCGTACGTCATGTCCGATGACGAAAGATTTGAGATCTTTAAGAACAAGATCGAGTCGATCCTCCAAAGAATCGAATATAAGCATATCCTTACGGGCAGCACAGACATCGCAGGGATCGTAAAAGCTCTTGAGTCCGAGGACGCGCTGCTGCCCGCCAAGAAGACACAGTCGGTGATCGGCAAGACCGGCAACGGCCTCACCAAAGAACAGATCGACATGAAGACGAATATCGGATATGCATTCGCATTCCTGACACTGAGCTTTGTCCTTATCGGAAACCTCATCGCACAGGGAGTGATCAAAGAGCAGAACAACGACGTCCTCAAAAGGATCAAGCTCACGGGTAAAACGAGCGTCACATACTTTGCTTCCAAGGTCATTATCTGCGTGATCGTGTCCTTCCTAATAGCGCTTGTAACACTGGTATGTACTTTCTTCCTCGATGCCGGATCGATGGGTGTCGGAAGGATCACTCTGACTGCGATGGTATTCCTCATGGGACTCATATTCTGTTGCCTGAGCCTCGTGGCCGGGACGATCGCAGGGAATGTTATGAGCGCAAACATCACTTCCTTTACGATATGGTGCATGTCGTGCATGCTTTCGGGGCTTTACTTCCCGATGAACGGCACATCTGAGACTGTTCAGGCAATCTCATCGGTCATGCCTCAAAAATGGTTCATGGACGGGATAGAAAAAATATTTTTAGGCGACAAAAGTGCATGGCTCATGCTATTATGTGTAACAGCAGCATATATAATCCTCTTCATCGGATTCGGAAGTGTCGGGATCAGGATGAGAAGCTCGGAGGATTGATAATATTCCGGAGAGCCAGAGATGAACGAACGGATCAGGGAAAACTATTTTATCATAGTAAGGCTCATCATGCTGATCGTGACATGCGTCTGCTGTGTTGTGACGGCATTCGGTGAGAATACGGGTTTGGATCTTGACAAGTCAGGGATATCGGTGACGATATTCCTGCTTGTTTCGCTATATATGGCCTCCGATGCGATAAAAGAGCTGATGCCTGCAAAGCAGAAAAGATTGATCCTTGTGTTCTCGACATGTATGGCAGTCGCGCTGATCTTTATCGGAGGAAGCAGCTTTCTTCTCCTTTTGGTCTTTAATGCATATGAGATAATGTGTACATTTGAGGGACTTAAGGCACCCTGGTACATTCTTCCGGTGGTGATCGCCTTGCTGGAGAGCCCGATGAGCGCAATGCTCAGGATTGTGACGGCGATCTTTATGTGTATCGTATATATGCAGCACAGCTATATAGTCAGAGATTACAGAAAAAGGATGATGGAGGATACGGTCCTCGAGCAGGGCCTAAAGCGCGATCTCAAAGAGCAGCAGTACGCAGCCAAAGAGGAGCTCAAAAGAAACATGCTTCAGGCCGAGAATCAGATACTTGAGGAAAGGGCTTCGCTTTCCCAGACATTGCACGACAAGCTCGGACATAACATAAACGGATCGGTCTACCAGCTCGAGGGAGCGAAGGTGCTGATGGAGCGGGATCCCGAGAAAGCCAAAAGTATGATACAGGCAGTGATCGATCAGCTGAGGACGGGTATGGATGAGATACGCCTTATCTTACGCAAGGAACGGCCGAAGAAGAAGGAATTCGCGCTCCTGCAGCTGAGTAACCTGTGCGAGGACAGTACGGGAAGAGGTGTGCAGACCGAGCTTTTTGTGGAAGGAGATACGGGTGTTTTACCCGACGAACTCTGGGAAGTAATCCTCGACAACGCCTTTGAGGCAGTGTCAAATTCCATGAAATACGCGAAGTGCAAGCACATAAGCATTAAGCTGATCGTGATGAACAAAATGGTGCGATGCAGCATCGCCGACGACGGTGTGGGATGCGATTCGTTCGATGACGGCATGGGGATCTCGGGTATGAGGAGCCGTGTGCGTAGGCTCAATGGAACGCTTGATTTTGAAACGAACGCAGGGTTTTGCGTGACAATGCTTTTGCCATTAAAGAGGGATAAGGATGGAGAAGATTAAAGTGATCATCGCTGACGACAGCGATTTTGTGAGAGACGGGATGAAGATCATCCTTGATGTGGATGACGAATTCGAGGTTCTCGGAGTGGCTTCGAACGGAAGAGAAGCGATCGATATCGCTGTGCGTGAGGCACCCGATGTGTTCCTCATGGACATTCAGATGCCTGTGATGGACGGAATTGAGGCGACAAAGGAAATCGTGAGCCGTAATCTCGGAAAAGTGCTCATACTCACGACCTTCGACGACGACGAGCTTGTTCACAATGCGCTCGCCGCCGGAGCGAAGGGATATCTTGTTAAAAACCACACTCCCGAGCACCTCAAACAGATGATAAAGACTGTTTATAACGGAACGGGAGTGATGGAAGAGAACATCCTCGAGTCTCTGACGAAGGCAGGTGAAACCGCCACAGGTACGGCAGCGAGCGGTTTCGACGCCTCGGTGTTCTCAGAGCGTGAGCTCGATATAATCAGGGCAGTCGCCGACGGCCTCTCGAACCGCGAGATCGCCGAGAAGCTCTTCATCTCCGAAGGGACTGTGAAGAACTACATTACGACCATACTCTCGAAGGAAAATTTGTCGCACAGGACGGCGCTCGCGGTGTATTATTTAACAGGAAAGAAATGACTTGTAGGTGACCCACTAGGGGGTGGTCCCATGGGGACGGGGGTTGGGTGGACCATGAATTCGATGGTCCACCCAACCCCCGTCCCCAAGGGGCCATCTGTGAAAAGAAAAACCGAAATGAATTATGCCAAATTCATTTCGGTTGTACCTTTTTACTTTTCAAGAGCGGCTAGCTTTGCTTGAAGTTCAAGAAGTTTCTTTTCTGCTTCGTCAGCTCGCTTTTTGTCTTCAGCGGCTTGTCTCTGATATATAGCAGATTGTTCCTGATATTTAAGAGACTGTTCTTGGTATTTAGCAGACTGTTCTTGATATTTAGCAGATTGTTCTTGGTATTTAGCAGACTGTTCTTGGTATTTAGCAGACTGCTTTTTATATTCCTCAAGTTGTTTTTCCATGCTGCGCCACAGCTGCTCGCCTTCTTCGCGATTGCGCATCCTTTCGCGGATGATCTCTTCCTCAGTCATCTGCCAAGCGGAAGAAACAGCTCTTTCTATTGTTTTGTCTTTTTCTGCAAGCA
>JAEEGK010027777.1_pt1 | contig 11401 bp, 10 predicted proteins | sample 8958771 | NCBI WGS metagenome assembly JAEEGK01 (sample SAMN16246547, study PRJNA631951) | gut metagenome | biome: gut microbiome; feature: rumen; material: SC-attached | host: Bos | place: Iran: Karaj | collected 2018-10 | reverse complement strand
CGTAGCTTCGGACAACGCCTGCAGGCTTTGATCGTGTTGACCCTGGGCATCTCGTTTTTGGTGGTGGGCCCAGTCTCGGTGATCTACATGAGGAGCTTGTATAACCAAAACACCGCAAACGCCCAGTTTGAGACCACCCGCACCTTGGTGAACGAAATGCGCAACGACCTCGACTTTGAGAGTCTGCTCCAATATGCCTCGCGCGACCGATGGGATGAGCTGTTACAACGTTACGCCAACACCTTCTTTACCGATATCAACCTGTACCAGCTCAACGGACAGCTGCTGGCCACCACACGCCCCGAGATATTCGAACTCAACCTTCAGGCACCCCTGATGAACGCCGAAGCCTACCAAAACATCCACCATAACCACGAACTTTATTTTACTCATCAGGAACAACTGGGTGAAGCCGTTTACGAGTCGGCTTACCTCCCGCTGACCGATGCCGAAGGCAATACTTTGGCTTATCTCAACACGCCCTTCTTCTCAAGTACCACCGACCTTCAAAAGGAAATCAAGAACTTTGTATTGACCTACCTCAACATCATTTTGCTGTTGCTGGTCATCGCATTGATATTTGTGCTGCGTCTTACCCAACGTTTGACCCAACCCCTGGCATTGATTCAGAACAAATTGGGTGGCCTTAAGATTGACCAGAAGAATGAGCCGATAGAGTGGAGGGGCAACGATGAGATCGGAGCCCTGATCAAACAGTATAACCAGTTGGTGGTGGAACTGGAGAAGAGTGCCGCCGAGTTACGTCGCACCGCCGCCGAATCGGCCTGGCGAGGCGTGGCCCGACAGGTGGCGCATGAAATTCACAACTCGCTCACCCCGATGCGACTCAGTGTGCAGATGCTGCAACGCTCTGCAGAACAACAGGACGGTATGGTTGACGGGCGTATCCAACGTACCACGACTACGCTCCTGGAACAAATCGACGCCCTTTCTGACATTGCCTCGTCGTTCTCACAATACGCCAAGCTGCCGGTGAACAACCCTCAGCCTCTCGACTTGGCCGAGCTGGTAAGCAATCTCGTGAACCTCTACGACAATTCCGACAACATCGAGTTCCATCTTGAAATCGAACCCGAAGTGGATTATACCTTTAATGGCGACAAGACCAACCTGAATAGCGCCATCGGAAACATCATCAAAAACGCCACCCAGGCCATCGGATTAAGTCCCAATGGAAGAATCGATGTAGGTCTTCGTGCCACCGAGACGTCGTTTGCCATCTCTGTGAAGGACAACGGCAAGGGCATCAAGGAAGAGGACAAAAAGATGATTTTTGTACCCAATTTCACTACAAAAACAGGAGGATCAGGCGTAGGGTTGTCACTTGCCTACAATATCATCTTATCAGCTGGAGGCAGCATCGGTTTCGAGAGCCAGGAAGGTGTTGGGACCGAGTTTATCATTGATTTACCGAGAGAAACCCAAATCAGAACCAAATAAAATCGTTATTTTTGCGTTTTTGATTAGCTATGGCAGATAACAACAGACTAGGATCATTGGCGAAGCAAACCGCTATTTACGGTTTGAGCAGCATCATCGGCAGGTTCTTGAATTACTTGTTGGTGCCGCTTTATACCTATAAAATCGCCGCAGAATCAGGTGGTTACGGTATTGTCACCAACCTTTATGCCTACACGGCCTTGCTTTTGGTGATATTGACCTTTGGCATGGAGACCACGTTTTTCCGTTTTTCCAACAAGGAAGGCGTCGACCCTAATAAGGCTTTCTCCACTTCTGGGTTGACGGTGGGATTGGTGAGTCTGGTGTTTGTGCTTCTGGTGAGTGTTTTCCTAAAACCCATTTCCAATGGTCTCCATTACGCCGACCATCCCGAGTTTGTAGAGATCATGGCCATCATCGTGGCTTTGGATGCTTTCCAAGCCATCTTGTTCGCTCGTCTGCGTTACGAGAACCGGCCAATTAAATTTGCCACTTTGAAGCTTTTGTTCATCTTCCTCAATATCGGTCTGAACCTGTTTATTTTCCTGGTGGCACCCGGTCTGAAGGAAAGCCATCCCGCCTTGATGGGTTGGTACGAAAACAGCTATCAGGTGGGTTATATCTTTATCGTCAACCTGATTTGCACCAGTTTGATTACCTTTGGATTCATTCCTGAGATCAAGAAAATGCGTTTTGGCATCGACCGCGAGTTGCTGAAACAGATGCTTCGCTATACATGGCCGCTGCTCTTGTTGGGTCTGGCCGGCATCCTCAACCAAGTGGCCGACAAGATTTGCTATCGTTTCATCGTTCCAGGTGAAGAAGGTGACGTGCAGTTGGGCATCTATGGCGCATGTGTGAAAATCGCGATGATCATGGCGATGATTACACAGGCCTTCCGTTATGCCTACGAGCCTTTTGTCTTTGGCGGAAAGCGTGATACAGCCGACAAAGAAGCCCAAGCCAAGGTGATGAAATATTTCATCATATTCACCCTGTTTGCATTTCTCGCCGTGGTGATGTACATGCCTTTGTTGAAACACATCATTAAGAGCGACTATTGGGAAGGTCTTCGTGTGGTACCCATCGTGATGATGGCTGAGATATTCATGGGCATCTATTTCAACCTCTCGTTCTGGTACAAACTCATCGACGAGACCTGGTGGGGCGCGGTCTTCTCCGGCATTGGCTGTGTGGTGCTTTTGGCCATTAATTTCATCTTTGTGCCCCAATACGGCTATATTGCCTGTGCCTGGGGCGGTTTTGCCGGTTATGGCACCTGCATGGTGCTCTCATATTTTGTGGGTCAGAAAAAAGCTCCGATACCCTACGACTTGAAGTCGGCCTTCATGTATTTTGCCGTGGCCATCGCCCTGTTTTTCGCTCAGAAACACATCCAAATCGAAAACACGGTATGGACTTTGGTGGTGAACACCGCCTTGTTGTTGGTGTTCTTCGCTTTCATTTGCTGGCAGGAGAAGGACTTGGTGAAAGGGGTGATGGGATTTGTTAAAACGAAAATTTTGAAAAATAAGAATAAATGAAAAAAGTATTGGTTTTGGGGCTGTTGATGCTCCTAACAACGGGACTTATGGCGCAAAACAATTCAGGTTTTTTCTCATCGAGGGAAACGGGTGAGGAATTTCTAAATAGAGGTGGTGACGCGGGCGATGAACCTGGTGGAGGAGGCGGAGAATCATTACCTTTAGGTAGTGGCCTTTTAATTTTGGCCGGTCTCTCCGCGGGTTATGTTTATTTGAAGAGAAACAAAAAGGAATAATCATGAAATTGAACATTGTTAATGCCTCGAACAATCCCTTGCCAGCGTATGAGACTGTTAATTCCGCTGGAATGGACTTGCGTGCTTGGCTGCCCGAAGGGCCCATCACTCTCGAACCCATGCAGCGTGGCTTGATTCCCACGGGGCTCTACATGGAGATCCCCGAAGGCTATGAGGGACAGGTGAGACCCCGTAGCGGACTGGCCATCAAAAGCGGCATCACCGTGCTGAACTCGCCCGGCACCATCGACGCCGACTATCGGGGACAGGTGTGTGTGATTCTCATTAATCTCTCTGACAAACCGTTTGTCATCAACAGCGGCGACCGCATCGCCCAATTGGTCATCGCCAAATGCGAACAGATGGAACCGGTTCAAGTAGAGGTGCTTTCGGAGACGGAACGCGGAGCAGGGGGATTTGGACATACGGGGAAGTGAACAGAAAACGGAAAACGGAAAGTGGAAAACGGAAAACTGCACCCCATCGGGGTGCCACATCGGTAGAATGAAACGTATTTGGATCATATTATTTTTGTTATGGATGTGCTCCACGCTGGGCTTCTCCCAGGTTGACATCCGGAAAAACGCCGAAGCCTTCTCCAAAGGCATCGAATGCAAATACAAGGAAGACGTCCAAGGAGCCATCACGCATTTTGAAGAAGCCCTTCAATACATGCCCGACGATGCCGCCTCGATGTTCGAGCTGAGCGAACAATACGTCAGGGCAGGAAGGATGGACGAAGGCTTTGCCATGAGCAAGAAAGCCGCAGAACTGGACCCGGAAAACAAATGGTACCAGATGCGCTTGGGCATGTTTTACCGCAATAGGGAACAGTTTGAGGAGTTCGCCGATATCTATGAACGTCTCACCGTGAAATATCCCGACGACATCAACCTGCTTTCCGACCTGCTGGAAGTGTATCTGGTGACAGAGAATTACAAAAAAGCCCTCGAGAAACTCGACCTGCTCGAAAACCAAGCCGGCGCCAACGAAATGGTGGCCGAACAACGCCTTGAGATTTACAAGCGGCAAGGCAACAACAAGAAGATGATTTCGGAGTTGGAAAAGATGATCGCCAACAACCCCGAAAACACCCGCTATTACCACATGCTCGCCAAAGTTTACACAGATTCGGGAAAAGAAAAAGAAGCAATAAAACTGTATAATCAAATTAAGGAAATCGATCCCAACGACCAATACATCAACATCTCACTGCTCGAGTATTACGAGAAGAAAGGCGATCTCGACAAGGCGTTCGAGGAGTTGATTGCCGCGATTAACAACAAAAACCTTGATTTCAACACCAAGGCCAACATCTACGAGTATTGGTTCAACAAGTTTGAAGACACCAAGGCCATCGACCAACAAGCCCTGCGTGCGGGCAATGCCTTTGTGGAAGCCTATCCCGACAACCAACTGGGCTATCTGATATTGGCCTCGTATTACATCAAAGGCGATGACTTTGAACAATGCAAGCAAATGGCGGTGAAAGCCCTTGAGTTCGACCGTTCCAACTACGGTGCATGGCAATATCTCGTGCTGTGCGAGGCGCCGTTGATGGAGTTCGACTCGCTGAAGAAACACTCAGTAGAGGCTTTGCAATACTATCCCACCCAGCCCGTGTTCTACTGGTTTGCTGGCGTGAGTCACGCCTACGACAAGCAAGACGAAGAAGCCATCAAGTATTTCGAGAAGGGACGCAAGTTTGTGACCGACAAGAAGCTTCTGGCCGATTTCGACAGCTATCTCGGCGACCTCTATCACTCGGTGGGTGAGGTGGAGAAAGCCTTCGACGCCTACGACCGCGTTCTGAGGGTGGAGCCTGACAACGCATTGGTGCTGAACAACTACGCCTATTACCTCGCACTGAGGAAAGAACGTCTCGACGAGGCCAAAACCATGGCACAGCACGCCGTGGAACTGGAACCCGAAAGCGCCATCTACCTGGATTCCTATGCTTGGGTGCTCTATGAGCTGGGCGAATACCAAACAGCCGAGAAACAGATGGAGAAAGCCATCCAACTGTTACCCAACCCCGATAAGACCTATTACGAGCATTATGCCGACATCCTCGAGAAAGTCAACAAACTCGAGAAAGCCGAAGAATACCGGAACAAAGCAAAAGAACTATGAAACGGAAAGTGGAAAGTGGAAAGTGGAAAACGAAAAGAAGAAGGTGGAAAATGGAAACACTTTCCACTTTCCACTTTCCACTTTCCACTCTTCTTCTCGTGTTGCTCTCTGTTTCTTGTTCCCCGAAAAAAAAGCTGGTCTCGCCGACGGCGAACGCCTCCAACTATGAGTGGTTTAGCGCCAAGATGAACGGAGAAATGAAAACGGAAAACGGAGAAATGAGCTTTACCGGGATTGTCAGGATGAGGCGCGATAGCGTGGTTTGGCTCTCGGCATCGGCGTTCCTGGGCATGGAAAATGTCCGTACCTTGATCACCGAAGACTCCGTCTTTCTGGTCAACCGACTCGACCAGACCTACCTTGCCGAGCCGCTCTCTGCCGTTGCGGGGAAACTCCCCCTGTCGGCCACGCTCAAAGAGACCCAAGCCTTATTGTTGGGCGACGGCAACAGCGATCATGTGGAGATATGGTTTGGACAATATCTGGCCAAGATCAAATACTCCGACATCCATTGGAATGAACCTACCACATTTCCCTTTAAAATCAACAAAAACTACGAAAGGATAAAGCTATGAAAAAGATGAGACTGGGACTGGTGCTGCTGATGCTGCTCCTTTCATTCGGTGGCTATGCCCAACGCACCAAAGAGTCGCTTCAAAAAGAAATCAACTCGCTTCAAAAAGAGATTGAATCGGCGAACAAACTGCTGAAGGAAACATCCAAAAACAAACAGGTGACCCTGAACCAAGTGTCGCTGATGGACCAGAAAATCAAAAACCGGCAAAAACTCATTAATGCCTATAACGAGCAAATCAAAGTACTCGACCGGAACATCAAGCAAGGGGAGAACAACATCAACAAACTGAGTGGCGAACTCAAGAAACTGCGCGGTGAATACTCCAAGATGGTGCTGTTTGCCTATCGCAACAAAAACCATTACGACCAATTGGAATTCCTGTTTGCCTCGGAAGACTTCAACCAAGCCACACGCAGGATGCGTTACATCCAGCAGTTCGCCGAAGCACGGACGACCAAGATCGAACAGATTTCCGAAAACCAGCGCCGGGTGCGTGAAGAAGTCGAAGCCAACCGCAAAGCCCGTGAAGAACAAACCGCCTTGCTGGCCGAAGAAAAAGCACAACAAGGGTTGCTGGTAAAAGAAAAAGAAGAACTCAACGCCCAGGTGAAACAACTCAAAAAACAAGAAGGAAACATTCAACAGAGCATCAAGGAAAAACAGGCCCAAGCCAAGAAGTTCCAGAAACAAATCGATGATATCATTGCCGAAGAGATCCGCAAAGCCAACGAGCGCGCCGCCAAGGAAGCGGCAAGCAAAGGCAAGACTTCGGGCAAACCCGATAAAATGGCCCTCACGCCTACAGAAAAGGCCCTCTCGACGAGTTTTTCAGCCAACAAGGGGAAACTACCATGGCCGGTTGAAAGAGGCGCCGTATCGAGTTCTTTCGGCAAACACGCCTCGGCTGTCTCCGACAAAGTGACGATAACAAACAACGGCATCGACATCGTGACCAACGAAAACGCCAAGGCTCGTTGCGTGTTCGAGGGTGTGGTGGTGAGCGTGGTGAAGCCCTCGGCGTCGAACATAGGAATCATCATCCGCCACGGCGACTTTTTCACGGTCTACTCACAACTCGACGAAGCTTACGTGAACCGCGGCGACAAGGTGAAGACCAAACAAGATATCGGCAAGATCCATACCGACCGCGCCGAAGGCAAGACAGAGCTCCATTTCGAGCTACGGCAAGGCACCGATTGCCTTAACCCTTCACAATGGCTGGCGAAATGAAAACGTTTTTCCGTCTATTAGTTGTGTTCCTGTTGTCCTTGGCCTTGGCGAGCTGTAGCAGCCAAAAGCATTTCGGGCAACGCAAGGCACCCAAGGATTGCCATACTTGCACCAGATGGAGCAAATAAAACAAGAGATCATGAAGAAGACGTTGTTGCTATTGGTCCTGTTTCTGGCCGCGCTATCGGCGAAGCCACAAGTCGATACGGTGGTGTTCGTGACCCCTGGCGGCTTCTATGAGGATGTGTTCGAGTTGGAAATGTACAATTATTACGCTCAGAACCAAATCCGGTATACCACCAACGGCAACATCCCCGACGCCAATTCGCCGCTTTATACTGGCAGCCTCACCTTGGATAGCTCCATGTATTCCCGTTCGGACATCTACACGATTGTGAATACCATCCCTTCCATCTTTTATCTTGCCGACGACGTACAACGTGCCATCGTCATCCGCGCCGCCGCCTTCGACGCCGTTGGCAACCGCTTGTGCGAGCCTGTGACCAACACTTATTTCATCGGCTCGCTGGGGTGCGACTTCCATGGCCTGCCAGTGGTGGAGATCACCGTCGATTCACTGTCGCTGTTCGATTATGAGACAGGTATCTTTGTCCCGGGAATCCATTACGATTCCTCCGACTCCACACATACCGGAAACTTCAAGATGCGAGGCAGGGAATGGGAACGCGTGATTAATTTTGAGTTCTATGAACCCGACAACCGAGGTGTTAACCAATACTGCGGTTTGCGGACCCATGGAGGCGCTTCGCGGTTTTTTCAGCAAAAAGGCATGAAGCTTTACGCCCGTGAGGAGTACGGCAAGAAAAAGTTCAGTTTCCCGTTCTTCGGCGAGTCCTCGCTCGAGAAGTTCAAGCATATCTGTCTACACCCCTTCCGTTGCAGCAACTGGCTTCATACGGGAGGGCAGGAGTATCTCTCGAACAGCATCGCCCGCAACCTCGACTTCGAGTCGCTGGCAGTACGCCAAGTCGTCGTTTTCATCAACGGCGAGTACTGGGGCATCTATACCATGGAGGAAGCCCCCGACGAACGCTACCTGGAAAGCCATTTTGACCTCGACCTCGAAGAGTTGGCCATGATCAAGTATTGGGGCGTGCCTTATTATGGCGACCCGACCGATTGGCACCTCATTTATAACTGGATCAAAGAGTCGGACCTGGGCGAACCGGAAAACTGGGCCTATGTCTCGGAACATATCGACGTCTCCAGCTTCTTGGATTACATGCTTTATGAGACTTTCTCAGCCAATCTCGACTGGCCTCAAAACAATGTGAAGATATGGCAGCCTCGGGCTGGCGGTCGCTTCAGGTGGTTGTTTTATGATGGCGACGGATGCTTTACCAACCCCGAGTTCAACGCCATTGAACATTCCTTGAATGAAGGCGGTAACAGCAAAGTCTTCATCCATTTCAGGCAAAACAAAGAATTCCTGAAAATGTTTCGGGAGCGTTACTTCGAGCTGCGCAAGACCCATCTGAGCTACGAGTCCATGAAACAAGTGCTCGATGAATACGGCCGATTGGTGGAAGACGAGGTGCCACGACAGTCTCAACGGTTTGGCTTTCCAGAGACTCCCGAACGATGGTACGCCGACATGCAGGTGGTTGACGATTTTTTGCTTCAGCGCGACTGGTACTTCAGGGCGGAGCTTATCGAGTATTTCAATTCCACTGACGATGTCGTCGTACCCGATAGCGGTGCGCTGTGCTACCCCAATCCTACCCGCGACCAGTTTGTCATCAAAGGCAAGGGCTTGCAACAGGTTGTGGTTTACGACATCCTGGGACAGCAGGTGTTCCGGCTGGATGCCGATGACGAAGTCATGATTATCGACTTGAGCGACCGCCCCGTAGGACTATATGTGGTCAACGTCATCGACCGGGAGGGGAGACAATACGTGAAGAAGTTGGTGAAAAACTAAAAACGGAGAACGGAGAAATGAAAACGAGTTGGCTGATAGGATTGTTTTTTGTCGTTGTGCTGGCAGGGTGTAATCGTTCGTTGTTACGGCAACGGGCGGATTTGGCTGCTATTGACAGTTTGATGCAGACCCGTCCCGACAGTGCCTTGTCCCTGCTGTTGGACGAGCTGGTGGACGATCCCTATTATCAGCTTCTGCTTTCGGAGGCACTCTACAAGAACGACAATCCCCAGTTGAACCGGTCGGAGTTGTTGGAGGCGATGGATTACTTCGATTCGGTTGATGTTCCGTTTTTGGCCGCCCGTTGCCATTACATGAACGGGGTGGGCTATTACGAAATGGACAGTGTGGTTCGGGCCTGTGAGGAATACCTAAAGGCGTTGGAGATCATGGATGAGCATTTCGGGAAGCGTGAAACGGTGGGTGACAAGGCGAAGTTCATGGCCTTGGCGCACACTCATCTTTGCCTTTTGTTTTCCGACCAATACCTAAATGAACAAGCCATTTATTTTGGCGAACAGTCGTTACCTTACTATGATCGGTATGATGCGGAGGCGTGGCATGTAGCCTGGATATTGAACAATATAGGAACCAATTACCATGCGATTGAGCAATTTGTCCCCGCTCTCTATTATTATGACAAGGCTTTGGAGGTGTTGCCAGATACCAATAACACAACATATAGAGACATTGTTTCCGCCAAGTTATATTTGATGTGTGGTAAGGGCGAAGACGCAGAAGCAACCATAAAACAATTGAACACATTATGTTTATTATCGGAAAGTGTCCAAGAGTTATGTTCGCGTTATGGAATGATTGGGGAAATATATTATCGCACGCGAAAATATGATAGTGCTTTGGCTTATTTAGATACTGTTTTCTGTTTGTCTCAAAATATAGCTTTGAAGAAACAGTCTGCCGAGTGGCTTGCTGAGATATGTCGTGTTCAAGGCGACGAAACTGGATTTATTCATTATTCCGCTTTCCTAATTCCTTTTACCAATCAAGAGGAAAACCAAAGTAAAATTAAAACCCGATTGACAGAACTTTATAACGCTTATCGTCAAACGATTCTGAAACAAGAGCATCGTCAAACGGTCAGAAATAGCACCGTTCGCTATGGCTTGACCACCGTGTTGTTTGTTGCGTTGCTTTTGGTGGTTGTTGCGCTTTATCATAAAAGTAAGGGACGGGAAAAAGGGCTTGAGAAACAGATTGCCACCGAGCGAGAAACCCACCAGATGCAGCAAGCCGCCTTGTCGGGTCGGTTAAGAAGTAGTAATCTGAAAGTACAAGATTTGACAAAACGTCTAAAACAATTTGATGACGGTTCCGTGCAACAGGATGTTGTGACAGTTTCTTTTGAAGAGGAGCCTATCTGTATTCTTGTTTTGGAAAGAGTAAAAAATGGACGATTTAAGGCGCAGATTAAATGTTCCGTATATGAATCTTATGCCTTGGAGAGAAGGCATTTATCGGAATTACGCAAAGCTGCCGATGACCATTTCAATAATTTTACCATACGCCTCAAAAAAGAACATCCACGGCTGACCGATATGGACCTTGGTTATTGTTGTTTGTTGTTGTTGGGTTTGACAAATGCAGATATATCAGCCTTGATGCAGCGCGAATACAACACCGTCAGCGAGCGCATTTCCAAACTAAAAAGGATTTTTGGTGCGGATTGTTCGATAACCCAATTTTTGAGAGATTTTGCGGAAAAACCACAACATATTGATTAATAAGACGTTAATTAAAATCATACTAAAAATCCGAACAAATCCGAACACGGTTTTAATTGACAAGCGATAAAGCTTGATGTAGTTTTGCATGAGGATTATAAAACTTATTTAAAATGCAAAACTCAAAAGCAAAACTGTTTTTCCTTGTTTTATTGTTTGGCTTGCTATTGCTGCCAGGTTGGAGCAAAGCTGGCGTTAATAGATTAATTGATGGCTTTAGCACCATTATTATTAAAGTATCCCAGACCCAAGGTGTCCCCAAAGCATCGTCCATTGATGCCACCATTGACGGACACACCCTTTCCATCGTCTTTCTTGAGAACTTAGGTCAAGTGACGATCGACGTTTCTTTGGTCGGTGGCGGCGAGGTTGAGACCACGGTTACTTACACGCCCAACGGAGTGAACATCTACATTCCCAACACGGGTAGTTACGTTGTCACTTTTACCTTAACCAACGGCGATGTCTATTACGGCGAGTTCCAAGTGACGGATTGACACATTATTAATATTTTAACCCTAAACGCGATCAACATG
>JAEEGK010027775.1_pt1 | contig 11401 bp, 6 predicted proteins | sample 8958771 | NCBI WGS metagenome assembly JAEEGK01 (sample SAMN16246547, study PRJNA631951) | gut metagenome | biome: gut microbiome; feature: rumen; material: SC-attached | host: Bos | place: Iran: Karaj | collected 2018-10 | reverse complement strand
TTAATGCTTTGTTAATTATGGCGGTAATTATGAAAAATCTATTTCATAGAAATTTAAAGGGCAAAGTTAAAAAGGATTGCGGAAAAATGCAAGGGAAAACGGGAAAAAGTTTTGAAACACTTGCATTTGTCCCGAAAAATATCTATATTTGGGACAAATTTTTCGCAAAAAGACACACTTTTTGCGAAAAAAAATTACTAATTTTGTCCCGAAAAACGGATTATTTCAGGACAGAAATTAAACTAAAATATTATGCAATCTATTGATGATAAGATAATTAGTTCATTATCAAAAGGCGGGAGGGGGGTCGCATTTTCCGCCGCACGTTTCGCGCACTACGGCAACGCGGACGCAGTACGCAAGGCGATAGTAAGGTTATGCAACAAAAATACTGTCATTAGGCTTGCGAGGGGCATATACTATTACCCTAAAATCGAAAGAAAATTAGGATTGGGGATAATTTATCCTACGGTTGACGAAATAGCCGCCGCCATTGCAAACCGCGACAGGGTAAAAATTGTTCCTGCCGGTGCATACGCTGTCAACAAACTCGGTCTCAGTACACAAGTTCCGATGAACGCCGTTTTCCTAACAACAGGCGAAGGCCGAGACGTAAAGATAGATAATGGAAGGAAAATTATTTTCAAACAGGCAGGGCAAAAGAATTTTGTTTTTGAGAGTTCTTTTGCGCAGTTGGTTTGCATTGCATTAAAAGAAATCGGCAAGGACAATCTCACACAACAGCAAACAGATACGTTAAAGCAAATTATCAACGAGCAACCACGTATTTCGGAGATGGATTTGAAAATTATGCCGGAATGGATTAAAAAACTTATAAAAGGCTTCTACAATGAATAGTTTTTACAAATTGACAGCCGAGCAACAATCGGCCATCATACAAAACGTAGCAAGTAAAATGGGCTTGTCTGCCGCAGCCGTGGAGAAAGACATTTGGGTAACGTGTATTTTGCAGATGCTATTCTGTTCTGACATCTGCGGGGAGATTATCTTCAAAGGCGGCACGTCGTTAAGCAAGGCATACAACCTTATTGACAGGTTTTCAGAAGATATTGACATTTCGGTCAATCCAAAAGTGTTTGGATTGGAAGGCGACCTTACCAAAAAGCAAATCAAAAAACTGCGTAAGGCATCGTCGCTTTTTGTGGAGGATGTATTGGCGCAGAAAATCCAAAATGCTATTGCAGAAAACAATTTGTCAGAGTTTTTGAGCATTGATACAGAGCCACTTGGCGAGGGCGACAAAACGTATCCCGAACCAAGACGCATCTTTATTAAATACAAATCGGTAATTCCACAAAAATATGATTACATCAAGGATTCCATTATATTGGAAATCGGCGCACGTGCATTGATGGAGCCGGTCAATCAAGTGTATGTCAAGAGCATAGTGGAAGAGTGCTATCCTCAGATAGTTACTTCTATTGGCAATCCAGCAATCACCACCGCCGCCCCGCAAAAGACTTTCATCGAAAAAGCCTTCCTTCTACACGAATTGTTTTCCATTCCGCGAGAGCATCTTTCGGCAAATCGCAGATCAAGGCATCTTTACGACTTGGAACGGATGATGGACAAGGATTTTGCCATTGCCGCCATCAATGACAACGGACTTTGCACCGCCATACAACACCACAGAAGCGTGTTTACAGCGGTTTTGGGCGTGGATTATAGTGTTGATTTCCGCAAAAACATCGTCCTCATTCCGCCCGACAACATCATCAAAGATTGGGAAAACGATTACAAAACTATGTGCACATCTATGATTTACGGAGACACGCTCGATTTTAAGATGCTAATGGATAGGATGTCGATTTTGCAAGAGCGATTCAAGGCATCCATCCCCTCACCCAATCCGCCAAAAATATCGGCAGATTAATCAGGTTGCCGTCCTTCTTGATATTGTTGAGTGAAAAACGGATGCGGAGCGGCGGATGGTAAGAGGCTGAACATTTTTTTTACATTTCAGTAATTTTTTTTCATATTTCAAAGATATTAATATTCAACAAAATACAGCAATTTTCATCCTGCAAAATGACCCTTAAGCCAAAATAAACAAAAAATATGCTCCACATTTAATTATTTTTTGTTACTTTTGCCGATGTTAATCATTAATTAATTACAACCCTAAACTCACAAAAAAAATGCTCGTCAAGACATACGCAAGCGCAGTACACGGCATCGACGCCATCACAGTAACGGTGGAAACTGACGTATCGGAGGGCTGCAACTTTTATATGGTTGGTCTTCCTGACAGCGCGGTCAAAGAGAGCCAACAGCGTATTGAGACAGCATTGAGGTCGTCGGGATACCGACTGCCGGGCAGAAGAATTGTTGTAAATATGGCACCCGCCGACCTCAAAAAGGAAGGTTCGGCATACGACTTAGCAATTGCAATAGGCATACTCGGAGCATCGGGTCAGATAAACTGCGACGCTGTCGGCGAGTACATCATCCTTGGCGAATTGTCATTGGACGGCTCCATCAACCCCGTTAAAGGCGCACTGCCAATAGCCATCCAAGCCCTCAAAGAAAAATACAAAGGCATCATCCTCCCTGCGCAAAACGCACGCGAGGCGGCTGTCGTCAATAATGTTGTGGTCTATGGGGTATCCAACATCAAGGAGGTGATAGATATTTTCAACGGCACACCCACCATTGCACCTACCGAAATCGACACCAGAAAAGAATTTTTTAGCGAATACGACTCCATAGACCTCGATTTTGCCGACGTCAAGGGACAACAAAACGTAAAACGCGCTATGGAAATCGCAGCTGCGGGCGGACACAATGTTATCCTGATAGGCCCTCCCGGCAGCGGCAAGACAATGCTCTCCAAACGCATTCCGTCGATATTGCCACCATTCACTCTGCGCGAATCGCTCGAAACCACCAAGATACATTCGGTGGCTGGCACACTGCCGGCAGGCTCGGCACTGATGACCCGCCGTCCGTTTCGTTCGCCTCATCATACGATTTCTGACGTTGCCTTAGTTGGCGGCGGCACATACCCGCAGCCGGGTGAAATTTCACTCGCGCACAATGGAGTGCTATTCCTCGACGAGCTGCCCGAATTCAAGCGTCAAGTATTGGAGGTATTGAGGCAACCTCTCGAAGAACGCGAAATCACCATATCGAGGGCGCGTTCCACCGTCAATTATCCCGCCGGATTTATGCTCGTAGCGTCAATGAATCCGTGTCCCTGCGGCTATTACAATCACCCCGAAAAAGAATGTACCTGTGCCCCCGGTGCAGTGAAAAAATACCTCAGCCGTATCTCAGGGCCATTGCTCGACAGGATTGACCTCCACGTAGAGGTAACACCCGTGCCATTCAAAGACTTGTCGTTGCAGGCGAGCGGCGAAACCAGCGCGCAAATCCGCGAACGTGTAGTAAAGGCACGCGAAATCCAGCAAAAAAGATTTGAACAGTCGCCCAGCATACATTGCAACGCACAGATGACAAGCAGCAAAATACGCACATACTGCGTCCTCGACGAGGCATCAATGACACTATTAAAGAAGGCTATGGAAAAACTCGGACTGTCTGCCCGCGCCTACGACCGCATACTCAAAGTGTCGCGCACCATTGCCGACCTCGCTGGCGAAGAAGACATCAAGGCGGCACACGTAGCGGAAGCCATCACTTACCGCAGCCTCGACAGAGAAAACTGGGGACTTTAATCAAAAATCTCGATAAAAATTAATTCTGCATAATTGCTGCAATACGCCGCAACTCGAAACAATTATTCTACAAAAACAACCATCAATAGAAAATTTACCTGAAAAATAAAAAGTTCTTGGATAGAAGTTTCAACACCCGTAACTTTGCATCATCAAAAACAAAGTAAAAACGTAGTTATTAACCACTAAAAACATTAAAGAAAATGAGTACACAGAAACTTCACTTTGAGACATTACAGATTCACGTTGGCCAAGAGCAGCCCGATCCCGCATCAGACGCACGCGCAGTGCCGATTTATCAGACCACATCGTATGTGTTCCACAATTCGCAGCACGCAGCCGATAGGTTTGGACTCCGCGACGCAGGCAACATCTACGGCCGCCTCACCAACTCCACCGAAGGCGTATTAGAGCAGAGGGTTGCAGCACTTGAAGGCGGCGTAGGCGCACTTGCCACAGCATCCGGCGCAGCAGCAATTACATACGCAATAGAGGCCATCGCCAAGAAGGGCGACCACATCGTGGCACAAAAAACCATCTACGGCGGCACCTACAACCTCCTCGCACACACATTGCCGCTCCTCGGCGTTGAGACCACATTTGTAGATGCACACAACCTCCAAGAGGTAGAGGACGCCATCAAACCCAATACGACTCTCGTATTCCTCGAAACCCTTGGCAACCCCAGCTCCGACATTCCCAATGTAGATGCAATTTCCACTATTGCGCACAAATACGGCATCCCCGTCCTCATCGACAACACTTTTGCAACGCCGTTCCTCTTCCGTCCCATCGAACACGGCGCAGACGTTGTAATACACTCTGCAACCAAGTTCCTCGGCGGTCACGGCACCACGCTCGGCGGCATCATCGTAGATTCGGGCAAATTTGATTGGACTAAGTCGGGCAAATATCCGCAAATTGCAGAGCCCAACCCGAGCTACCACGGCATCTCCTTCGTGAAGGCAGTAGGCGCAGCCGCATACGTCACCTACATCCGCGCAATCTTGCTCCGTGACACCGGCGCAGCCATCTCGCCCTTCAACGCATTTTTGCTTCTCCAAGGCGTCGAGACCCTCTCTCTCAGGATTGAGCGTCACGCCGAAAACACCGAAAAGGTGCTCGACTTCCTCAAAAACCACCCGAAAGTCGCAAAAATCAACCACCCCGCTCTTGCCGACCATCCCGACCACGAGCTCTACAAGAAGTACTTCCCGAATGGCGGTGGCTCTATCTTCACATTCGACATCAAGGGCGGTCAGGCAGAAGCATTCAAGTTCATCGACAACCTCAAAATCTTCTCGTTGCTTGCCAACGTAGCCGATGTGAAGTCGCTCGTAATCCATCCCGCTACGACCACTCACTCGCAACTCTCAGAGGCGGAACTCGCCGACCAAGGCATCTTCCAGAGCACAATCCGTCTCTCTATCGGTACTGAGCACGCCGACGACATCATCGCCGACCTCAGCCAGGCGTTTGACAAGATTTAAATTTTTGTCTGATTATTAATTACCACGTAGCCCGTCGCAAGGACATACAGTTCTCTGCGGCGGGCTTGGTTTTTATAAGTATGATTATCATCAATATCATAAAAAAAATCCCGCGCAGCTACGAACTCTCTAAAATTCGGCTGCGCGGGAAATTTTATTTAAGGTGTCGTGTTATCTATACATTAAAACTCCACCTTGCCACTCTTCAACATTGTCCAGGGGTCAACGGTCTTGGCTTTGTAGCGGCCTTCGTCGAGTTTCTTCTTGCACTCCTTGAAGGCGTTGATGGTGCGCTCCACGTGTTCGAGGGTGTGGGCGGCGGTAGGAATTACACGGAACATCACAGTGCCCTTGGGTACTACCGGGTAAACCACAATCGAACAGAAAATACCGTAATTCTCGCGGAGGTCGAGCAAGAGGTTGGTAGCCTCGGCTGTACATTCCACGTCGGAAGCGTTGGGGTCGCCGTGCATATACACGGGAGTTACCGGAGATTGGGTCTTGCCAATGTCAAAACCGTCCTTCTTGAAGCCTTCTTGGATGGCGTGAACGATTTTCCAAAGGTTTTCGCGGTACTTGGGGTTGGTGGTCATAAGTTCGAGACGTTTTTTGAGACCAACCACCATAGGCATCGGGAGCGACTTGGCGTAGATTTGCGACCTCATATTCATACGCAGGTAGTCGATGATGGGTTTTTCGGAGGCAATGAAACCGCCAATGCCCGCACCTGCCTTTGCAAATGTTGCGAAGTAGAGGTCCACCTTGTCCTGAACGCCGAAGTGTTCGCCTGTGCCGCCGCCGTTGGGACCCATCGTGCCAAAGCCGTGAGCGTCGTCGATGAGGAGGCGGAAGTTGTACTTGTCCTTCAAGTCGGTGATGCCCTTCAAGTTGCCGAGGTCGCCCGCCATACCGAACACGCCCTCGGTGATTACGAGGATGGAGCCGCCCGTTTCAGCAACTTTCTTAGTGGCAAGTTTGAGTTGCTTTTCGAGTTTTTCCATATCGTTGTGCGGATAGACGTAACTCATCTTCTCGCCGCCGCACTTGGATTTGTGCAGGAAAATACCGTCCATAATGCAGGCGTGAGCCTCGTAGTCATAAACGATGACATCCTTGCGGTCCACGATGCAGTCGATAATCGAAATCATCGCCTGATAGCCGAAGTTGACAACGAAAGCCGCCGGTTTTTTGGCGTACTTTGCGAGCATTGCTTCGAGTTCCTCGTGCATCACGGTCTGACCCGACATCATCCTCGCGCCCATAGGAGCGGCGAGACCATATTTAGCCGCGCCCTCAGCGTCAGCCTTGCGCACTTCGGGGTCGTTGGCGAGGCCGAGGTAGTTGTTGAGCGACCAATTGAGGATTGGCTTTACGCCAAAAGGAGTCCTGAAATTCATCTCAGGGCCTATCTCGCCTTCGAGTTTTGGGAACATAAAGTAGCCGTCCGCACCTGCCTGATACTTACCGAGGTCGGCGGTCTTTGCACGTTCCATCACTTTTTCAAAAAGATCCATTTTTATAGTTTTTTGATAATTAATGTTTGCTAAATCCGTTGCCGCAAAGATAGTAATTATTTTTGTAACACATACACATTATGCGCACAAATTTAACATAAAGTCTATTCTTACACTGGCGGAATCAATCTTCTGTTAGTATCTGATTTTGAATGTTTTGCCGCCAATTTTTACTATCACGAATCCGTCCATCTTGCCGCCAAGGTGGATTTCCTTGCGGTCGGTGTTGGTTGTGCCGGTTTTCAGGACGCGACCATTAACATCCAATATCGTATAAGGCGTGCCGGGCGCGGATTCGATGTAGATGGTCTTTGCAAAACTCCAAACCTTTATATTTGGGTTGGTGCGCTCGGAGGTCGAGGTCTTAATGTCGGCAGGTGGCGCATCATCCTCTACGAATGGTTCTGGATTCGACAACCCGAAAAAAAAATCTCCCGACGAAACGTAATGTTTACCGCCACCAAATGGCAAAGTAATTTCAGCGGTGGTATTTGGCGGAATGGAAACGTCCGCCGTAAATTCCTCATCGGTCTTGGACAAACGAAGACTCACCGCTCCACGCGGCGTAGGCACGGTAATCGATGCATCGGTCAAATCGCCAAGCTGCGGCGCAATTTTGATGACCGAAAAACCAGGTTCAAGAGGTTCTATGCCCATCACCTTGCGCACAATGACATTGCCAGCCGCCGCGCCCCAAGCGTGGTTCCAATCCTGATTGTTCTTGTATTTGATGTCCCAAGCCTCCGTGGTGATGGTGCTACCGCTGCGAATCATATTGTAAAAACTTCGCGAAGAAGTGTCAGTCAACAATTTGAGTCCGCTGACGTCCCTTCTGTTGTCAAAAATTGCGTCCAATAGGAATTGTGCGCCATAGACACTGCAAGCCATTCCCTTGCTGACTACGAAATTGGTTACTGTATCCCGATTGCTATCTTCAACCATTCCAAACGCCAGCGGAAACATATTGGAATGTAACGAAACGTGTTCGCTGCCCAACGCATCTACATAAAGCCCCGACGAATTGGTCATCAAGCGGTTGACGGACTCCTTGGTGCGAAGTGCCGCGCTGCCAAATTGTTCGCGGTCAGCATCGTTGCCAACGGCTTCCGCAATTTTAGCCATTAGCTCCAACGCCTTGTAATAGAACGCATTGACCACCGTGTTACATTCTTTGAGCTGGTAATTGTCCCTGTCGGTGGGAGGCCAATCTATGATGTCTCGGATATTAGAACCCTTAAAGTGAACCTTCTGCAAATGTTCCGTATTTGTAATATTATTGCCAGTATGCAAAAGATTGTCGCCAGGGTTTTGCAGGAAAAACAACGTCCTATTTTTCAAGTCGTCATAATACTTTCGGATAAAACCGTCGTCGCCAGTGTAGAGATAATCGTTCCAAGCGATGATGAGCATTTGCAAAATCCATTCGGTAGGCCAAGTAGGATTGTGAACGAGATGTTCTGCCGAAAGCCTCGCAATGGAATAATGGTTGTCAACGCCATAATAACTGAGCTGATTGATGAGCGCATCAGCCTCGTAAGGAATCCTTTCGCGGTCGCCGTCCACAAAAATTCCGCAGAATGATGTCGCCTTCATCGAATGTTTGCAGAGCTCCCAGACCTTATTAAGCACGGTGTCGGACGACGAGAAACTCGCCAAATTGTCGTCAAAAGGATAGTTGACGACGATTCTCTCCGCATTATCCTCCGAAAAATCACCATTGTAACCCTCTATGCCACAATATCTAAACGGATACACTTCGCCAATATAGTCGGGCATCAAAATCGGCATTACACCGCTTTCGTTGGAAGTCTTTCCAGTATTTCTCGGGTCTTGGTACAATGCCGGCTTGCAGAGTCCATTTTGTATTTGGGCAGGACTGATACTGTATTCTGCATAACGTATTGTGCCGCCAGGTTTTGTATCAACTTTATTGTTGACGGCTTTTTCGCCCAATTGGAGTTTCAACGGACTATTGACAGTATTGTTGTCGAAGCAGACTTCTATCTGCCCAAAAGCGTCGTCGCCAAAATCCATAAAAATATTTTCCCCTTCCTTAATTACAGCGACTGGATACTGTCGGGTAGTTGTAAGAGGAAGTTTGGAAACACTGTCTCCATATTTCAGCGGCGTGGCAAACCCTTTTGCCGGAGAATAATCGGTGCATTTGTTCTTTTTGTAGTAAATTTTTACAGTCCAATAATAAATCTTGCCGGGTTGGAGCGGTTGTCCGTTGTAGGTGATATTGGTAGAGCGTCTGTCCTCAATGATTCCACTGTCCCAAACGTCGGCTTTCCCTTCTGAAAGCAATTCGGGCGATGTAGCTGTCAAAATTCTGTATTTCAGCTGATTGACTGCACGTTTGGAGCTTCCAATCTGCCACGCGAAATGTGGTGTCGGTGTATTGATGAGCGCAATTTGCATATCGCCATCGTGCCAATCGTATGCAGAGATTGGCATTTCGGTTCTCGTGCCGTTTTGAAAAACGACATCGGTCTCCTCGATAAGTTCTGTCGTCAAGTTTGATACGTAAACCTTCGCTCTGTCGGTGTTCTGACCATCACAGACATCAGCCCACGCGACCAACACACAAACAAGGAGGGCAAGCCATAATGTTTTGATTGCCATAGTAAAAGTCTATAAAAAATTATTCTGTCGGCAAATTTACATAAAAATCTTGAAGTAAACCATCAGTTTTTTGCTGTGCTGAAAAAAAATACATATCTTTGTCCCATAAATACAATTCAAACTCATTATGAAAACAATCTATCTTACATTATCCATTCTGATTATCAGCGCATTGAATGGATTTGCGCAAAACTCACGAACCCTGATGGATTCGGGTTGGGAATTTACAAAAGACGGCAAGACTATCGCCGTGGATTTGCCTCACGATTGGGACATCTACACCGGACCCTTTTCGGGCAAGGGCGCAACAGGCACCGGCGGAGGTTGGTTTGAAGGCGGCAAGGGCGAATACAAAAAGACTTTTGCCACTCCTAACGCCGAGGTCGTGAAACTCCATTTCGAGGGCGTTTATCAGAAGGCGGAGGTCTTCATTAACGGCAAAAAGGCAGGTCAGCACGCATACGGCTATACGCCTTTCACTGTGGATGTTACGCCAATGCTCAATAAAGACAAGAACGAAGTTTTGGTAAAGGTTGACAATTCGGCGCAACCCAATTGTCGTTGGTACTCAGGCTCAGGCATTTACCGTCACGTTTGGTTGATGACAATGCCAAAAGTCCACATCAAAGAAAACGGCGTATTCATCACCACGCCCGAAGTTTCGGCACAAAAGGCAACCGTAAAAGCCGAGGTGGAGGTTGTGAACGAATCCTCCGCCACAGCATCCGCAACGGTAGGCATTGATGGCAGCAACACTCAGACTGTCAGCCTCAAAGCCGGTGAAAGCAAGAAGGTAGAATTTACATACACAATCAACAATCCGCGCCTTTGGTCGCCCGAAACGCCTTATCTCTACACCGCCGAAGTGTCGCTCAACGGCAAGAAATCGGAGTCGGTGCGTTTTGGCGTTCGCAGTTTCAGTTTCGACGCTGAAAACGGATTTATTCTCAATGGCAAAAAAGTTCTTATCAACGGTGCGTGTGTGCATCACGACGACGGAGCAATTGGCGCAATGGCTTTTGACGCCGCCGAAATCCGCAAGGTTCGTCTTATGAAAGATGCGGGCTTCAACCTTATCCGCACGTCGCACAACCCCACAACTCGCGCATTTTTAGACGCTTGCGACAGTATCGGTATGTTGGTGATTGGCGAGGCTTTCGACGGTTGGCGCACTCAAAAAACGGCGCACGACTATTCGGAACTGATTGATTCGTGTTACCGCGAGGACATTCACGCAATGGTGCTCCGCGACCGCAACCATCCGTCAATTATTTCGTGGAGTATTGGTAATGAGGTAATTGAGCGCAAGGAAATCCGCGTGGTTCACACCGCAAAATTGTTGAAAAATGCCATCTTGGAATGTGATGCCACCCGTCCCGTTACCGAGGCTCTCTGCGCTTGGGACAGGGATTGGGAAATTTACGACCCGCATTTTGAGGTGCTCGACATTGGCGGCTACAACTATATGATTTTCAAGCACAAAGAAGACCACGTGCGCAACCCGAAACGTGTGATGTGGCAGACCGAAAGTTATCCCCGCGATGCTTTCAGGAATTGGGCGTATGTAAATGATTTTCAGTACATTGTTGGCGATATGGTTTGGACAGGACTCGACTATCTTGGCGAATCGTCCATAGGTCGTTATTACTACAAGGGCGAACGCGAAGGCGAAAGTTGGATCGACGGCGGACATCCCGAATGGCACGGTGCTTACTGTGGCGACGTTGATATCACAGGTTGGCGCAAACCCATTAGCCACTACCGCGATATGCTTTGGAACGGCAACGAAACTCTTTATATGGCTGTCCGTGAGCCCAATGGTTATATCGGCGAAATCAAAAACACTATGTGGAGCGTTTGGCCTACTTGGGAATCGTGGACTTGGCGCGGTTGGGAAGGCAAGCCGGTAGAGGTTGAGGTTTATACCAAACAGCCCGAAGTGTCGCTTTATCTCAATGGCAAATTGTTGGAAACCAAGAAAGTAAGCCGCGAAACTGAGTTTAAGGCTGTGTTTACTGTTAATTATACCCCCGGCACATTGCGTGCAGAGGCGGGCGGCAAAAGCGTTACCCTC
>JAEEGK010027773.1_pt1 | contig 11401 bp, 8 predicted proteins | sample 8958771 | NCBI WGS metagenome assembly JAEEGK01 (sample SAMN16246547, study PRJNA631951) | gut metagenome | biome: gut microbiome; feature: rumen; material: SC-attached | host: Bos | place: Iran: Karaj | collected 2018-10 | reverse complement strand
CTATATTTTATTTCATTTTATTTTATTTTTTTATTTTTTTTTTGTTTTTTTGATTAATTCTATTATAGATTTTTTGTCTTTTAATTATTTTTATATTAAATTTTTTTATCCACTTTTTTCACTTAGAAATTTTCTTTTTTTCTACTTCTTTATTTTATTTCATTAGTTATTTTTATCTTTTTTTATACACTTTGAATAAAATTTTATTTTCTAATCTTTTTAATATATATTTTTCTTTTAAATTTTTTATTAATTTTTATTCTATTTTATAAATATTTTTTTAATCATCACAAATAATAATGATTTCATCTAATAATTCTTCTTTATTTGATTATGAAAATCAAATAGACATTATATCATTTTTAGAAACAAAAAAATATTTAAAAATCAAAATAAATGATAATAAAAAAGAAATTTTCATTACTCCAAATATATTAATAAAAATATTAACTCAAGCAGATATTTATTTATATGAAAATATTTCAAAATTAATAAATTTTGAGATAAAATATTCTAATTTTAGCTTATTATCAAAAGAAGAACTCATCTGGATGAAAATTCCATCATATAAAATCTATTTTGGTATTTTTGGTTTTAATTGTTGTCAAATTGAAGGTAAAGAAATAGAAAAAATATCATCAATGATATTTCCTTCATATAAAAATATGACACCATATATTAAAATTTCTTTATTAAAAAATAGTTCAGTTTACTTAAGTAAATCAAATACTTTTAGGAGTTTATATAGTGATAGAAATAATTTAACAAATTCTTTAATAATGAAAAATGAATTAATGGTTACTTCAAATATGATAAATAATAATATTAGTGTTGAATTAATTGAAGTAACTGATATATTAGGAAAGCCTCATAAAATTTTTAAAGATCATTTAGATTTTGCAAAAGAACAACTTTATTTAGAAAAAATTGATATAAAAAATGTTATTATTGATTTTTATGATTTTCCTGATAATAATTTATTTAGTATACATAAGAAATGGTTAGTTAAGGAAAAATTAATTTTTCCTATTCAAAAAAAACATTATGTTATTTCTGTTGCTAAAATTAAAATGAAAAACAATAAAAAGTAAAAAAAATTATTTATTTATTTTAAAATTTCATTTAAAAAAATATATAGTTATTAAATATTTAATAATAAATTTTATTTATTCCTTTGTAATAGATTGAATAAATTTTTCAGATAAAACAGGTTTAATTTTAAAACTATTATTAAAATTATGATTTGAAAGTTCTTTTTTAAATTGTTCAACAATTGGATCTTTTTCATATGTAATATTATTATCAAATAAAACTTTTATATTATCATTATTTTCATTATTTTTGAATTGATTTTCTTCATTTTCATTTTTTTTTTTATTATTTTTCTTTCTATTTTTTTTTTTATTATTTTTCTTCGTTACAATAGTATCATCAACTATAAAATCATACCATTCTTGAACTGATTTATTATCTTTTTGAATTTCTTTTTCTTCTTCTTTATTCTCAATTTTTTCTATTTCTTTTTTATCATTTATTATATTTTCTTCTATATTTTCACTATTTTCTATAACTTCTTCACCAAAATTTTTTAAAAGTTGTTCTTGAATTTTAAATAAATGTTCTTCTTGAATTTTATCTTTTTTTTCTAATATATTTTGCCATGTATAAAATTTTTCATCATTACGTTTCTTTTTAAGTACTTCATTATATTCTTCTTTTTTTTTTATTATTAAAGAAATTAAATCATATTTTTCATTCCTTTCTATTATCTCAGAAATATTTAATAATTGACATAAATTTTTTTTAAAAGGATAATTTTTTTTTGAACAAGCATTAATAATTTTATATATACTATCATTCACATTTATTTTTTCCTGCTTATTATTAATTAAAGTTTTAAAAAAACAATTATTAATTTGTTTAATATGAAAAATAGAATTTAAAAATAAATCTATAGAAAATTCACTTAATTTAAATTCAAATTTAACTTCTTTTCTAAATTTATTAAAAATTTCTTGAAAATCAGTTTCAATATCAGAACTCCAATTTCCTAATTGAAGTAAATCTTCATAAATATTTTGAAATTTTAAATAACTAAATTCTTTTTCTGAAATATCTTCTTGTTCAATTATTTTTTCATTTGATTCAAAATTTGAATTAAAATATGCTCTAATATATTCTATTATTAAATTATATAATGAAAATATTATTCCTCTTATTTGAAATAAATTATCATTATCTGAAATTAATTTATTTAATTCTTCTTTATTTATTTTATATAAATCTAAATTATTATGAAATTTACAATAAATATTATTTTTTTTTTTTTTTATGTGTAATTTTTTATGAACATATAAATCTATTTTTAAAAATAATTCTTCTTCCTTTTTATTTTTACTTATTTCTTTAAAACCAATATAATTTAAATTATTTTCTGAACTTTCTTTGAATAATTGAAAAATACTATCAGGTACAATTTTACTATCAGGTGGTAATGATTGAATATAATCATTTATTTTTTTAATTTCCCCTTCTTTATATTTTAAAATAACATTTTTAATTTGAACATTATTAGAAAAGAAATTACTATTATTTTCAATTTTATTATTCTCATTTAAATTAAACAAATCTTCATTTTCAATTTTATCTATTGACATTTAAAAAAAAATAAAAATTATTTAAAATAAAAATTTCATATTACATTTAAAAATTTCTAAATAAATATTTTTATTTAAAATTTATAATCAGGACTAGTATACATTGCCCAAGGAAATTTATCTCTAATAGATTTAGAAAAAACTTTTTCAATAGGAACTTCATATTTTTTACACCAACCAACAGTAATTCTAGGATCCATATAATTTAATTTTGAAGTTCCTAAAGCAACTTGTTTATTTCCTTCTCTTTCTTTTAATTTAATATCCATTTTTTTAACTTTATCTTTTAAATTATGTAAAACTTTCTCAGCTTTATTTTTATCATTAGGAAAAACTTTTTTTAATTTTCCAATAGTAGTTTCTTCATATTTATTTTTTGATTTTTTAAAATTTTTAACATAATCTTCTAATTCTTTTAAATACTCATGATAAGTATCTAATTCATTTTTCATTTGTTCAGATTTAACATTATAATTTTTAGGAACAGTTCTCTGATGATTACATAAAATAGCAACTTGTTTATTTGCTTCATTATAATATGAAACTTTATCTTCAACTGGATCATTAATTTTAAAATTTTTTTTATCTAATTGTTCTTGAAGTCTAAAAGATGCATTATATGTTCTAAAAACTTTTGCACTTAAACCATCCATTAAACTCTTTAAATAATCATTTAATTTTTGAGCATCAATTAAATCAAATAATTCATCACTTTGTTCTTTTCCTTTAATAAACTTATTTAAATTTTTATAAACTTTCTCATCAATTTTAACTCTATTTAAATATCTCATAGAATCTTTTGCTAAAAAATCAAAAGTAATATAATTATCATCTTCTAATTTAATATGTTCAACTCTTAAAGTACAACAACCAACTGTATCAGCTTCATCTTCACCTTTCTCATTACCAACTCTTAAAGCAAGTCTATCAATTAAATAAGTAGCAACACCTAATTGTCTATTTTTAGTATTTTCATCATCAAATTTTTTAATATAATCATTTCTAATATCAGAAATATAATTTTTTAATTTTTTAGCTTTTTCATATTTTTTATAATCACTCATTCCTTTAAATTTACTATTAGGAGCTAAAAAAACATATTTTGTATTTTTTCCAACTTTATAATAAGCAAGCCAAGTAGCTTCATTATTATTAACAACTTCACCCCATGAATGACCATTTTGAGTACAAATTGGAACAGCATTATCAACACCACAATTAATTGTAATATCTTCAGGATAAATTCTATCTTTTAATTTACCTGATAATGGTTGTTCTCCTCTACCACGAAATATTCCAGGAGGCTCTACTAAAAAATTAGATAATTTTTCTAATGAACCATCTACTATTGCCCAACCATAATAATCCATTAATTTTTGCTTTTTTTCTCTTTCTATTTTTTTCTCTTCTTGACTTTTATTTTTATTTTTTTCTCTATTTGAATCTATGTATTCTTTTATTTTTGAAAAATCAAAATCTGAAAATGAAGAATTTTTATATTTTTCTGGTAAAACTTTTTTAAATTCAGTTGAAAAGTTTTTAATTGCTATATCTTTTTTTGATAAATCATTATCTAATAATTGAGCCCAGAATGTTGCTATTTCTTCTTGTTCTGGTGTTAATTCAATTTCTTCATTTTTGTATTTTATTTTTATTTTATGTGGTTGATATGAAGGAGGAAAAAGTACTCCATTATGTTCTAAATTTTTCCATCTTAAATCTTCTTCTTCTCCTTCTTCTTCTACTGGTTGCTCCCACCATTTATTTATTTGTACTATGTCTGAAAGAGATGTTGTTGTTAAAATTTTAGTCACTTTGTTTTTTTTTTTTTGGTCTGTCATTATTAAAATATTATTTTTAATTTTTTGGTTTGTTATATTATTTAAATTTGGATTTTAAATTTTTTTATTTTGGAAAATTTTTAAAAGGTGTTTTTAATTTATTTTAATTATATAAATTATTGAATTTTAAATAAAAACTGAATTAAAATGCCTAAACAAGATGAAGATATTGAAGTAGATTTAATTAAAGATTTTTTAAAAGAAAATAATTATACTTCTACTTTAGAATGTTTTATTAAAGAAAATACTTATAAAAGAGTTGAAAATAAAAATTCAAAAGAAAAAAAAGAAGAAAAAAAAGATAATAAATTCACAAAATATGTTCAATCATCAAGAGAATGTGTAAGAAAAATTTCAAAATTTCAAAATACATATAATTTATTAGAAAAAAAATATAAAAGTATATTATTATGTGCAAGACAAATTTTTTCTATATCAATAAATTGTATTGAAATGTTACAAGAATTAAAAGATGGAAATAAAAGAGAAAATTTAGAAGAAACAATAGAAAATTTCAAATCTCAAATTGGAAAATATCATAAAATAATAATGAATGATTCATGGGATGAAAATACAAAAACAATAAGTGAAGCAGTTATGATTGAACATAAAAATAATTTAAAAACAGGAAAAGATGAAAAAAATAATGATAAAATAATAGAAATTTTATTATCTTTAAGAGTTTATGCTTTACAAATTCAACCTGAATTAAGAAGAAATTTAGTAGATGAATTAATAGAAAATGATATTTTATTTATACAAGAAAATAATTCAGATAAATTTGTTTTAGATTTATTAAATATTCATTCATATAGTATGAAACATGCAATTTTATCTTTAATTTCAATTATATCTTCTACTTTAAAAGGAGTTGAATATTTAAATTCAAATGGTACTTCAATTATTGAAAAAATTATGGATATTGTTAAATCTACTGAAGATGGTCAAGTTACTCAAAGATTTGCAATTGCAATTTTACAAAAAATGAGTATTAAAGAAAGTATTATTAAAATATATTTAAAAAATGGTTTAATTGATTGGATTAATAAATTATTAGAAAGATCTAGAACTAATGAAGTTCATATTTTTTGTTTAGATTTTGCAAGTGCTTTAATTGCAAATATGTTACAATGTAGTTTTGTTTTGGATTTTTTAGAAAAAAATATTGTTCCTTGTAAAAGTTTAATGGAAACTTTTTTAAATATGATTAAAGAAAAAATTCCAACTTCTGTTTTAATGCATATTTTAATTTGTTTGAAATATTTAGGTAAAAATAGATTTAAGAAAGTTAAAGATGAATGTAAATTTATTGATAGAATTAAAGAATTTAATGAATATTATAATAATATTAAACCAAGTACTGAATTTGAAAAATTTGATAAGAGAACTATTCTTGATTTAAGTGAAAGTTTATTTAATATTAAAGAAGATACAAAAGAAATAAATTATGAAAGTAAATTTCAAGAATATGATAAATTACAAAAAGTTATTGTATTTGAATGTTTTCAAGATGAAATTAGTTAAAAATATATATTATCATATAATAAAAATCTTTTTAATATTATTAATTATAATTTTAAAAAAATTTAAAAAAAAAAAATAAAAAAAAATAAAAATTCCAAAAATATACATTTTAAAATAAGATTTTAAGTTTTAATCTAATGTTTTTGTTGTTTAGAAAGAATTTCCCATTTATTTTTAATATCATTTTTTAAAGTTTTAATTCTATCTTCAGCAAAATCAACTTTTTGTTTATGTTCTTCATTAATCCTTTCTCTTTCTTCTTGATCATGTTTAGTCAAAAACTCAATTTCTTTTTCTAATTGTTCAATTTTTTTTTCCAAATTTTCATTTTCTTCATCAATTTTTTCAATTTTTTCATTAAAACTTTTTTTTTGTTCTTCAGCAATTAACCCACTTCTCATTCCATAAGCAATAGAACTTTCATATAAATTTTGATAAGCCTTAACAGTCATTTCACTTTCTTTCTTAACTAACATCATTAAAATTCCTCTTTCTAAGCAATTAATAGTAACTTGTCTTATTAATTCATCAAAGCATTCATTATATAATTTTTCTCTATTTTCACAAATTCCAGTTTCTCTTGCTTTTAAAGTTTTTAATCTTTTATTTAATCCTTCTTCTAATGTAAGGACTTCTGCAGTTGTGACTGGAGTACATGATACATATTGAACCCATAATTGCTCATTTACTACTTGTTTTTTTGGAGGAAGTATTTTATTTAAGGCATCTTTTACAGATAATTTTTCTTGCTCCCATTCTGGGTTTTCACTACGAAGAAATATACCTTTTAAACGTTCTACTGTTTTGTCATCTTCTGAAGATATGTCTTCAAATGCTTTTTTGTTGTTTGGGGAGGTTGATACTAAATATGGTGTGTCGTATTTTACTAATGATTGGAATAATTGTTCTTTTGTGCTTTTGGAGTTACTTGACATTTAATTTTATTATTTTTATTTTATTTTTTTTTAATTTTTATTTTTTTTTTTTGTTTTAATATTTTTGTTAGTTTTTTTTTTAGTTTTTTTTTTTTAATTTTTTAGGGTTTTTATTTTATTTTTTTTATATGAAAAATTTCTCCGAAAGAAAAAATGGAATTTATTCAAATAAGTTTCTTGTTAAGTTTCTTTCTAGTAGAAAAAATACTGATGTTAATAAAGAGAAAGAAAATAATATTGGGAATAATTCATTAAAAATTCATACTGAAACTGATTATAATTCAGTTGATTGGTTAGATAAATTTTCAAAGAAAAAAAAAGATAAATTTATTCAAAAAGCAAAAGAAAATATTAATAAAATGAAAACATCAAGGAATATTAAAAAAAAATATGATAAAAATAATATTAATAGATTATATAGTTTTTCAAAGGATGGTTCTGTTAATAATTTAGTAAAAAGTAAATTTTCTACAAATAAAACTTTAAATTTTAAAAAGGGAATTTCTACTGAAAAAAATAGATTTAATCAAATAAAATTAATAAAACAATTAAAAAAAGAGTTAAAAGAAAACCCTGAAAAAGCAGATAATCTAATAAAGAATAAAAGTACTGAAAAAATTAAAAATATTAAAATTGAAAGAGTAAAATCAAATGAAAATAAAAAAATAACAAATTCATATCATTTTATTAAAAGTAATAAAAACAAATATGATAATAATAATTCAACATCTTCAAAGAAAAAAATAATGAATAATACAAATATTGAAATGGATTCAAAATCCAAAAGAAATTTATATAATAAAAATAAATCAAAATCAAATGATTTAGGAGATATAAAAAATTTAAAAAATTCAAAATTAAAAAATGAAAATTATATTAAATTTATACACAAAAAAAGGAATATTCAACCAAAATTTTATTCATCAAACAATAGTAAATTTTTAAATGATAATATAGAAAATAATAAAATATCTCAAAGTCAAAAGGACATAATAGGAAATCAAAAAGAGAAAATATTACTTTATGGAAATATTAAAATAAAAATAATACAAAATCCAAAAATAACAAAAAAAAAACAAAATAACAATTACATAACAACAATTACAGAACCAACAAATGAAACAATTAGACTAAATCACTTCGAAAAATTCAAATCAAATGAAAATCGTTCAAATTCAGAAAATAACATTCAATTTAAATTAGGTACAAAAAGTATAATGAAAAACAAATATCGTGATTTAATATGTGAATACGAATCAGAAATTGATTCCTAATTTTTTTTCTTTTGATAAAATATTATAATAAAAAACAATTTAATATTTTTTAATATAAACACCCCTTAAAAAAAAAAAAAAAAAGAATAATAATATAATAATTAATAATTTATCCCCTTTGAAATTCTTATAATAATATTTTTAAACATCAAAAATAATAATAATTTATTTAAGCCAAGAATTTTTCATTAATTAATTTAGTAAGTCCAGGAACTTTAACAACATGAGCAATACCAGTTTGATATTTAGGAATTACATAAGAAATAGTAAATTGATCAATATTTGCAGCTTTAGCAGAATCTAAAAGTCCCATACTATCAAGAGTAGGTTTAATCATTTGTCCTCCTAATTGTTCAGCCATCATTTTAACACCATTAAGTGTTTCTTCTGGATCTTGTCCATTTAATATATCTTTAATTACATTCTCTAATGGACCATTACAAACTTCTTTTGGTGAATATTCAAAATCAAATTTAGCTTGTACAAATGCAACAATTAAATTAAAGAATGAAATAGCTTTTTCTAATTTTTTTTGATATTTTTCTTCTGGTAATTTTACTTTTTGAAGTGCTTTTATTATTGAATTTGCAATATATTTTCCATTTGTAGTTTTTCCAGTTAAAAGAACAGAAGCACTTAAAACTTTTTCTAATAATTTATCAATTGTCATTTCAAAAAAGTCAGTAGGTGTAAAATCAGTTTTGAAACTAACTTTAAATTGATGATATTCATTTAAGTCAACATTCATATCAAGGAAAGGTTTAATAAATTTACCATCAGTAGTAACAATATCAATACTCATTTTAGTACCAGCAGTTCTAAGATTATAAGAAACTTTACCAGCTCTTTTTTTAACAGCTGGAATTTCGTCAATCATTGGTTTAAATTGATTATAAAGTGCTTCAAGGACTTTTACACTTGCTTCATCATTTGCATTTATACTTATTGTAAGTACACTAAGTGCATTTGACATATAATCTTTTAATGAATCTACATATTTTCCATAATCAGATTTAGGTATTGAAAATGTTTCTGATGATATTCCTTGAGGTTCAGTTTTTGTTCCACGAACGTTGAATGTAAATTCTTTTACTTCTCCTTCTTTTTGTAATTCTGATAATGATTTTTTTATGTCTTCGAAGAATGGTCCTACTGAATCTCTTGGAATTATTCCGAAATATGGTTTAGTGTTTTCTGCCATTTGTTTTTTAAATGATTTTTTTTAACAGCTAATTTGTTATATATCTTATTTTTTATTTTTTTTTATATTGTTTATAATTTTTTTTTTTTTTATTTTTATTGGTGTTTTATTAGATTTTTTATTTTTTGAATTGTTTTTTGAAGTTAATTTTTTTTGGAGATTTTATTTTTTTTTATTTTTATTTTTATTAAATTAATTAAGAATAAATTATAAATATTATGGGAAATAACATATATTGTTGTAAAAAAAATTATAGTACTGATGAATCAAATTTAATTAAATTAAGTGTACAACCAAAAAATCATGAAGAAATGAATAAAAATAAAAATATAAAAGCAACAAATTCAAGTTTAAAAAATCAAAGACTTAATACTTCATATACTTTTACTGAACCAAAGACATCACATAATTCATCAAAAAATTTAAATATAAAAAAAAATGGTCAAAATAATAATATGAATAATATTATAAGAAGTAAAATAAGAAGTCAAACTGTTGGAAGAAGATCTGCTTATTTAAATAGGACTTTTATTAATATTACTTTAATAGGAGATAAAAAAGTAGGAAAAACATGTTTAATTGAAATGATTGATCAAAATATATTTAATGCAAATTATAATGAATCAAAAGAAGATGAAAATATTATTATTAAATTACCTTTTAATAATAAAACATATAATCTTAATTTTTGTATCCCAATTGTTTTACATATAAATAATATATTAAGTATACCAAAAGATTATATTATTATGATGTATGATATAAGTAATAATGAATCTGTTACATTTATAAAACAAATATTAGATAATATTAAAAATAAAATAAAGTATAATCATTTAATTACAAATATTATTTTACTTGGTAATAAAAAAGATATAAAAGAAAATAATTCTGAAGCAATACAATTAAGTAAAGAATTTAATATCTCTCATTTTGAAATATCAATTAAAAAGAATATTGGGATAGATGAATTTACAAATAAAATAACAAAAGACTTTGATTATGTAGAAACAATTATGGATAAAGAATAATATTTAAAAAAATTAAAAAAAAATCTATTAGTATTAAAAATATTTTATTTGGGTAATATTTTGTTAAACTCATTTAAAGTGTTTTTTTATATATTTCTATTATAATAATATGAATTTTAGGTTAAATATAAATAATTCATTTCATTTTGTTTTTTGTGTTTTATGAATATATTAAATAATGTTTTTTGTTAAGAATTAAATTATAAATTCATTATTATAAAATTAATTAAAAATCATATATTAAAAAATTAAAAATAATTTTTTATTATTTTATATCTAAAATGATCTCAGACACATTCGTACCATCATCATTTGAGAAAAAAACTCAAAGAGAAGAAAAAGAAAAAGAGACATTAGAAAAGGCAAGATTAGAGAAAAAAGAACACATAAAAAAAAATAGAGCAGAATGGTTTGAAAAAGGGAAAAAATATCATGAAAATTTATTAAAAGAAGAACAACATTTAATAGACATGAAAAGAGAAGCAAGAAATTCAGGAAACTTTTATATGGCTCCAGAAGCAAAAGTAGCATTTGTAATTAGAATTAAAGGTATAAATCACATTAGACCTCAAGTAACAAAAATTCTTCGTCTTTTAAGATTAAGACAATTAAACAATGGAGTTTTTGTAAAAGTAAATAAAGCAACTATGAATATGATAAAAAGAGTTGAACCTTATGTTGTTTATGGTTATCCAAATAGAAAAACTATTTCTGAGTTAATTTATAAAAGAGGATATGCTAAAATTAATCATTCTAGAATTCCTTTATCTGATAATTCTATTATTGAACAATCACTTGGAAAATATGGTATTACTTGTATTGAAGATTTAATTGAAGAAATATATCAAGTTGGTCCTCATTTTAAAGAAGCTAATTCTTTCCTTTGGACTTTTAAAATGAATAATCCTAGAGGAGGATGGCATAATAAAAATCATTCT
>JAEEGK010027772.1_pt1 | contig 11402 bp, 13 predicted proteins | sample 8958771 | NCBI WGS metagenome assembly JAEEGK01 (sample SAMN16246547, study PRJNA631951) | gut metagenome | biome: gut microbiome; feature: rumen; material: SC-attached | host: Bos | place: Iran: Karaj | collected 2018-10 | reverse complement strand
GGAGCTCCTCCCGCAATCCCGGCGGCTCCACCCGTTCCGCTCCTCCCTGGCAGGAAAGAATCCAGCTGAGCAGGTAATCCCGGTCCGCAAAGCCCGCGGAGAACAGGCAGTCCCCTTCCGGCGTCAGTTCATAACAACCCGGACCGTATTCCTCTGCCAGCCGCCATTTATACTTCGGACTGACCCGGACAGTCACCTGATACCGGTCGGGGAAGGCGCGCTCATCCGCAAGATCCGGCAGATCCATCTTCCGCGGGGAGAAGGTTTCCCCGATCCGCAACCGGTCCATCCGGTCCAGCTTGAACAGGCGGGGCCCTGCTTTTTCACGGCACCAGCCCCACATGTACCAGCTGCTCCACTGGAAGACCAGCAGCGCCGGTTCGGCAATCCGGTCGCTCTCCCCGTTCGGGGAAAGGTAATGGAATGAAACCGTACGGTGCTGTTCAATTGCGCCGTGCAGCAGTTCGATTTTCCCGGACAGGGACGCTTTGTGCCAGGAAGCGAGATTGATCAGGATATGCTGGTCTCCGGGAAGAAGCCCGGATGAACCGGGACTGATCTTTTCCATCAGCTGCCGGTACTGCCCGGTACCGCTGACGCTGTCAAGGCTTCTCAGTCCGGACAGGATCGCCTGCATTTCCCGGGATGTCAGGGCAGTGCGGTCCATCCTGAATCCGTCCATGATCCGGATTCCTCCCCCGGCGCCCTGCTGCGTGACCACAGGAATTCCGGCCTGGTTCAGCGCTTCAATATCCCGGTTGATGGTGCGGCGGGAAACTTCAAAACGCTTTGCCAGCTCGGGAGCGGTGGTTTGTTCCTGGTTCAGCAGGACGGACAGGATTGCAATCAGACGGTCAAGTTTCATATGCATCGCTCCGGACGTGACAGTACTATGACATGTTTATATCCGGATCATACCAGAGAAGGACGGACCGTGTCAAAAAAACAGGCGTTCCTGCCCGGAATGCCTGCTGTTGTATACATTGTTTCCTTCTGTCAGATAAAGCCGAAATCCCGGACGAACTGCATGAATACCTGTTCCCGGTCCCTGGCGGTCTCATAATACGGCAGGCCGAGTTTTTCACACTGGGCTTTCATCAGGATACTCTGCTCCACGATATATTCCGCGCCTTCCCGGAGTTCCTCGTCCGGTTTGTAGAAGGTGTAGTCCTTTTCCGTGTCATACTTCTTCTGGATCTGAAAGCGTTCTTCCGGCGTCACGTCCGACGTGATGAAATAAACGATATCGCAGTTTGCTCCCCGGATGTATTTGTCATAATCCTCCGGCAGCAGCTGGTACATATCCAGTACCATCCCCGGTTCATGCTCATCATACTCCCCGCTTTCCAGCATCGCGCGGACAAACGGCGCCATTTTCCCGCTGATCATGCGCAGCGTATCCATGGAGGACAATCCGCAGTATGTGCTGACGCCGGTCTCCGGAAAGCACTTTTCAAACCCAGCAATGATGGAATCCATGCTGACATGCTGGTATCCGTACTTCGTTGCGAGCAGGTGCGAAACCGTGCTTTTCCCGGCTCTCGGAACGCCGGCGACAATAATGTTGTTTTTCATGCCGTGATAAACCCCTTGCCGTTCCACCGGAGCACCGTCCGGTATCCGAGTTTTTCATACCAGGGCCCGATGTGGGTATAGTGGATCCAGGAGAGGTCAAAGCCTTCTTCCTTCAGCATTATGGTCGCCCTCCGGACCATTTCCAGGCCGATTCCCTTTTTCCGGTACGCAGGAACGGTCCCGACGCATCCCGGTCCGCTGATGCGAAGGCCGTCGTGCATGCCCCAGTCGTCCATGATGCAGAAAGAAGCGATCGCCTCTCCGTCAAAAGCGCAGAACACCCTGCTCTTTTCCGTAAAATACTGCACCCAGTCTTTCTCCACCCTGGCGACAGCCTCCCGCAGTGTTCCGATATCGCCCCGGTACTCCCCGAAAGTGATCTGTTCCGGGCTCTGAAAAGGCAGCTCCTTCGGCGTCCCCTCCCGCAGGTCCATCATCAGCTCTGAAAACACGTAATTTTCCGGCATGCTTTTGATCCACGCCTTTTCAAAGAAACCGGGATTCAGGCTGTTAAACAGTTTTTTGTAATCCATATACCAGTGCTCTCCTTTATGTCTTTTTTCAGGGTTTTACCGGATCTTTCCGCCGTGGAAACGGCATTCATAGATCTGCTTTCCCCGGTATTCAATCGTTTCAGTTCCCTGGAACCAGCCGAAGCTTCCTTCCGGATCGCAGCGGTAGGTATAATCCCCGTCTGTATACTCCCGCGGTCCCCGGTAGGGATGCTCTTCCGGAACGCGGAGCAGCGCTTCCTTCAGGAAGTCCCCGCTGAAGTTTTCGCCGATGACCCGGCCGATATAGTTCATGCTCCAGCACGGAACCCCGGAGATCCAGAGGGCTTCCTCGCCGGCGAATTCTTCCCCGCCCAGGTAGGTGTCATAATACATGTATTCCCCGTCCCTGTATACCAGGTCGTGGGACTTTAACCGGGAAGGGGAAGTTTCCGCTCCCTTTCCCGCATAGGTGGCCCGTTTGGCCCTGATCAGGAATTCTACGGTCTGTTGATCCATCTTTCAGCTGCTCCCCGTGTCATTCATCGTTTGATTGCATCGCAAAGATACCGGATATTCTCTTCGACCGGAAGCGTTCCGTCAATCCGGATGACCGGACACCGCACCGTCTCCAGCCACTTTTCGGTATAATCCTCCGGCCTCCCGTCGGTCAGGGCAAACCAGGCTTCCTCCCGGTCGTGCAGATCGCCGCCGGGCAGGATCCTTTCCCCGAATTTGCGGAAGGAACGCTCCCGGACCCGCCGGCTCCGGATCTCTTTCGGAACCTCCACCAGTACGATCCGGTCCAGGGACGCGATCAGCCTGTCCCCGTAATCGCCCTTTACCGCCGCAAAAACAAACCGGCTGTTCCCGTCGATCCGCGTCTCCAGGATCCGGATGGCTTCTTCCGTGCTTCTTGGCGCGGAGAAAGCATAGTTTTCATCTGTCTTCGGGAAATACAGATCTTCATTATCGATAAACTCATATCCCAGCCGATCGGCAAGCTGCTTCCCCAGGGTGCTCTTTCCGCTGCCGTTCAGTCCGCATATCAGGATTCCCATATTGTCTGCTGATAAACTCCTTTTTCATCTGTGATCTTCTCCGCAGTTTGCTCCGGCACCTGCATCCCTGCACCCATCATACCATAGATTCCGGAAAAGCGGATACGGATCCGGATGGAAAAAACGGCCGGACTCATCACGTTTCTTTTTCAGTGCTGAAATGCTTCCAGGCCAGCACGCCGATCGGGAAAAAATACGCGCACCACAGCAGCAGCGCGAGACTTCCGCCGTTGCCTTTGCTGTCCGCCATGCCCGTGAACATCCCCGTCATCGGCATGACAAAGCAGCTGATGAAAAAGACGCCGTGAATGATCATCAGCCGTTTCAGCCACCGCTCCGTACTGTTTTCCGCCCGGATGGACAGGCCGGTGAAAAAAGTGGAGAGCGCCATCATTCCGTATCCGAGCAGGTCGTAGTTGAAAAGCAGTCCGCCCCGCCGGTAATCCAGGATATTCGCGGCCTGCCCGTTCAGTTCCTCCAGCCGCACGGTGGTCGTCTGGGCATAATAGACCAGGAGGATCAGCACGGTATAGACCGCCGCGAACGCCATCCCGATATTGACAGCCACCCGCGTATTCTCTCCGCTCTCATGCTGGAAACCGGCAGTCATCATGATAAAGCCGACCGGCAGGAACATACACACCAGGTAGGAACCGAACAGAAATCCGGTGATGATGCAGACTGCAAAAAGGAATACGGTCACCGCGACGATCGCCGCACCCGTTTTCGGGATAATCCTGTTCATGTTCATCCTGCCTGCCTCCTGTAGAGTTTATTGAACTGCCTGATATGCTCCTCAAGGATCCGGACCGCGTCCGCTTCCCGGTCCGGTTCCCGGTCGCAGAGGGTCAGCAGCATATAAAACGGCGCGTAGAAGTGCAGCGTCATGATCTCCGCGTTTTCCGTCTTCAGCACACCCTGTTCCGCCATGATGCCAAGCAGCATTCCTTCATAGGACAGCGGATCATCGATATACTGTTTCGTATATGCCGCCCCCAGCGCCGGATCACGAAACTGCTCAATCGTAAGCATCTTGCGGAACCGCTTCGCGTAGTCGTCGTGAAGCTGGTACAGAAACATGTCGGTCCCGAGCCGGATCAGCTGTTCCTCTGACAGGTTCCGGTAGATCCCGGCGTCTGCCGCCGCGTCGTTTCCCCGGATCCGGAGCGCCTTCGCTTCCTCCAGGAACCGGTGTCTCATTTCTTCGATGATCGCGTCAAAGATCGCCTGTTTGTTCCTGAAATGCTTGTACAGCGAAGGAGCTTTGATGCCGACCCGGTCCGCGATCTCCCCGACATACACATTTGCGTAACCCTTCCCGGAAAACAGGGTCAGGGCCTCGTCCAGGATCCTGCTTTTTGTGTCCGTAAATTCTCACCCCTTAATTGGCTAATCCGAATTAGCTTTATCATAGGCTAATTTGGATTAGCTGTCAAGCCCCGGCCTTTTCGGTTTCTTTGACATCCCGTTCCGCTCATGCTACCATCTGAAGGATGGTTTGCCTGAATTCCTGCAATGAGTGAGGTTCTGATAACATGGCATATGATTTCAACGCCGTCACGGACCGGCGCCGGACCGGTTCGGAAAAATGGAACGTACTGGACAGCGAACTGCCCATGTGGGTGGCCGATATGGATTTCCCCGCCGCGCCCTGCATCCGCCGGGTCGTTGAAAAGCGGGCTGCTCACGGGATCTTCGGCTACAGCTCTCTGCCGGAGGAGTGGTATGATGCCTACCGGAACTGGTGGGGAACGCATCATGGCCTGGAGATCCGCCGGGAAGAGCTGCTTTTTGTGACAGGCGTGATCCCTGCCGTCTCCGCGGCCGTCCGTGTATTCACCGCCCCCGGGGAAAAAGTGATCATCCAGACGCCGGTATACAACCATTTCTTCAACTGCGTCGAGGGCAACGGACGTACCGTGCTGGAGAACCCGCTGGCATACCGGGACGGCCGGTTTGCGATGGACTTTGAGGATCTGGAAGAGAAGCTGTCCGATCCCCTTGCCTCCCTGCTGATCCTCTGCAACCCGCAGAACCCGGCGGGTTGCACCTGGTGCCGGGAGGATCTTGCCCGGCTCGGCAGCCTTTGCCGGAAGCATCATGTGCTGGTCTTCTCCGATGAAATCCACTGTGACCTGACTGCGCCGGACGCCGCCTATATTCCCTTTGCGTCGGTTGATGAGAGCTGCCGGATGAACAGTATCACCGCCATCGCGCCGACCAAAGCCTTCAACATTGCCGGCCTCCAGACCGCCGCGGTCTTTGCGCCGGACGAAGAATACCGGCAGCGCATGGACCGTGAACTGCGTGCGGTCGAAGTGGCTGAGCCGAATGCTTTTTCCGTGGACGCGGCGACTGCCGCCTTTTCGGATGAGGGATGGGAGTGGCTGGTTTCCCTCCGTGCATATATTGAGGAAAACAAAAAGACCGTATATGCCTTTATTGAAAAAGAACTGCCTGAAGTATATGCCGTTCCCCAGAACGCCACATACCTGATGTGGCTGGATATCAGCCGTTATTCGGAGGATTCAGCGGAACTCCAGCGGTTTATCCGGGAAAAGACCGGCCTGTATGTAACCCCCGGAACCATCTACGGCGGAAGCGGGAACCGCTTCCTGCGGCTGAACACCGCCTGTCCCCGCAGTCTCCTGGAGGACGGCCTTGCCCGGCTCCGGAAAGGACTTGAGCTCTGGCAGGCCCGGTGATCATTTTTTCTTCTTCCATTCCCGCCTGACGCCGATATCTTCGTTCCGGTGAACGCCGAGCGTCACGGCCGTATTGCCCATCTTCTGCCGCAGTGCGTCCACTGCGGCTTCCATTTTATCCTGCCGTTCCCGGTTTCTGCTGCCCGACTGTGCCGCGGTGCCCATCAGGTCAAACAGATCCAGCTGTTCCGCAGCTTCATTGCCGGGCACAAGCTTGCTCACCCCGACAGTGATTGCGCGGATCGGATCGCCCGCAGGCCAGTTTTCTTCAATCAGCCGGACCGCGACCTCCCGGATCTCATGCTCCAGCCAGGTATAATGAGGGAGGGAGGTCTGGCGGGAAACGGTGACCAGCTGCGGCGTCTTGATCTGCACGCTGATCACCGATCCTTTCAGGTTCTGCCGCCGCAGGTCCATGGCAATCCGCTCCGCCTGCGCCGCGACCCCGGTCGCAATCTCTTCCCGTGTGACCAGGTCCCGCCGGAAGGTCATCCCGTGGGACACGGATTTGACCTCCGGCACGTCGCCCCACTTCCGGACGGGATCCGTATCCAGTCCGTTGGCATACATCCAGAGCGTTTCACCGCCTTTGCCCAGAAGAGAGGAGATATACGTCCTGGGCTGCCCCGCAAGGTCTCCGACGGTATGGATTCCCTTCTGTCCCAGCAGGTTCACCGAAGCTTTCCCGGCAAGCATCAGGTCCGATACCGGAAGCGGCCAGAGAATCTCCCGGTAATCATCGCCCAGGATCACTGTGGTCGCGTCCGGTTTTTTATAGTCCGAACCCATCTTGGCAAAAATCTTGTTGCCCGCGACGCCGACGGAGATTGTGATCCCGATTTCCTCCCGCACCCGGCTGCGAATGCTGTCCGCCAGTTCTCCCGGTGTCATCCGGTAATAATCCAGCGTGCCGGTCATATCAAGATATGATTCGTCGATGGAAGCAGGTTCGACAAAATCGGTGTAATCCCGGTAAATCGCGTTCACCCGGTCGGAGACAGCCTTGTAAAAACGGTGCCTCGGCGGAACGAACACGATCCCCGGGCATTTCTTTTTTGCCTGCCATACTGTATCTGTGGTCTTGACGCCGTATTTCTTCGCGATGTCGTTTTTTGCGACCACGATCCCGACCCGGTTTTCCGGATCCCCGGCCACTGCCATCGGAACCGTCTTCAGTTCCGGCCGGTCCAGGCATTCGCAGGAGGCAAAAAAATTATTGCAGTCACAGTGAAAGATCAGCCGTTCTGCCATTTTTTCCGCCTCCTTTCATGGCTTGCATTATACCACGGCCGGCACGGGCGGGAAAGATTCAGGATCCGCCCGGCAGCTTTTACCTATTGACACAGTAGGTAAAAGGAAATATAATTTCCCTGCCGCAAGGCAATTGTGAATAAAGGAGCAGCCCAATGAGCATTTATGCGGACCATGCCGCAACCACCGCCATGAGCGAAGCGGCGATTGAGGCCGTGACCCGGTGCATGCGGGAAGAATACGGCAATCCTTCCAGCCTTTACCGGATCGGCCAGCACGCAAAGGAAACCCTGGAAAAAGCCCGGGAGGAGATCGCCGCCGTGATCGGTGCGCAGGCCCGGGAAATCTTCTTCACTTCCGGAGGCAGCGAGGCGGATAACCAGGCGATCCGTTCCGCCGCCCTCGCGGGAAAGAAAAAAGGAAAAAACCATATCATTTCCACCGCCTTCGAGCACCATGCCGTGCTGCACACGCTGGAGCAGCTGAAGACTGAAGGGTTCGAGGTCACCCTGCTGGATGTACACGAAAACGGTGTTGTCCTGCCGGAGGAAGTGGAAGCCGCGATCCGTCCCGATACCTGCCTGGTCACGGTCATGTATGCCAATAATGAGATCGGCACAATTCAGCCGGTCCGGGAGATCGGCGCCGTCTGCCGGGCGCATCAGGTGCTTTTCCATACGGACGCGGTCCAGGCGGCCGGTCCGCTGGCCATTGATGTGCAGGCGGAAAACATCGACTACCTTTCCGCTTCCGCCCATAAATTCCACGGGCCGAAGGGAACCGGTTTCCTGTATGCCCGCAAGGGCGTTCCGCTCCTCCCGCTCATCAACGGCGGTGCGCAGGAAAAGGGAAAGCGCGCCGGAACGGAAAACCTGCCCGGGATCGTCGGCATGGCCGCCGCCCTGAAGGAAACGGTTGCGGAGCGTGACGCGGAAGCTGCCCGGCTGACAGCGCTCCGGGACCGTCTGATTGCCGGTCTGGAGGAGATCCCGCATTCCGCCCTCAACGGGGACGCGGAAAAGCGCCTGCCGGGCAATGTCAGTTTCTGCTTTGAAGGCATCGAAGGTGAATCCCTTCTGCTCCTGCTGGACGAGAAAGGGATCAGCGCGTCCTCCGGAAGCGCATGCACCTCCGGTTCCCTGGATCCCAGCCATGTCCTGCTGGCCATCGGCCGGGTGCATGACGTGGCGCACGGTTCCCTCCGCCTGACGCTGGGCCGTGAAAATACGCCGGAGGATGTGGAATACATCATTTCCGCCGTAAAAGACGTTGTTGCCTACCTGCGCAGCTTCTCGCCGGTCTGGCGGGACCTGCAGAGCGGAAAGACTCCCCATATCCTTTGACAGGAGGAAAAGAAAGATGGCACTGTACAGTGAAAAAGTAATGGACCATTTCCTTCATCCCCGGAACGTCGGTGTGATCGAAGATGCCGACGCAGTCGGCGAAGTCGGTAACGCAAAATGCGGCGATATCATGAAAATGTACCTGAAAATCGAGGACGATGTCATTCAGGACGTCAAATTCGAGACCTTCGGCTGCGGCAGCGCGATTGCGTCCAGCTCCATGGCTACGGAGATGATCAAGGGCAAACCGCTCTCCGAAGCGATGCAGCTGACCAACAAGGCGGTGACAGAAGCCCTGGACGGTCTTCCCGCCCATAAGCTCCACTGTTCCGTCCTGGCGGAGGAAGCGATCCAGTCTGCCCTGGAGGATTACCGCAGGCGCCAGGAGCGTGAAACGTCCGCGGAGTAATCCGCCAAAAAACAGCGGTAATACAATATAACCTATTGACATAGTAGGTTATTGGTGTTAAGATCACCCTGAGCTTCAGCGGAAGCACTGGTAAAAGAAAGGAGGCGCTGGCATGTTCACTGCGAAGAAGGCCCGGAGTCTGGGTACGATGTGTCGAATGCTGATCTCCCGGGCAGGAAAAATGGCCGGAGCGTCTGCATGCGAATGCCTGCGCCTGTGTACCCCGCTGGAATAACCCCTGCGGAAGCCATTATGCCCGGGAGCGTAAAAAGCTGCCGGGCTTTTTATATCCCGGCCGGTCCGAAAACAAAATGCAGCAAAATAATATGAATTAAAAAGAAAGAAGGATATAAAAATGAGTAATTACAAATTCGAAACACTGCAGCTCCATGTCGGACAGGAACAGCCGGATCCGGCAACTGATGCCCGGGCCGTACCGATTTACCAGACCACTTCCTATGTCTTCCGGAACAGCAAGCATGCTGCCGACCGGTTCGGCCTTGCGGATGCGGGCAACATTTACGGCCGGCTGACGAACTCCACCCAGGATGTGCTGGAAAAGCGTCTGGCCGCCCTGGAAGGCGGAAGCGCCGCGCTGGCGCTCTCTTCCGGTGCCGCCGCGATCACCTACACCATTGAGGCGCTTGCCGCGAACGGCGGTCATATCGTAGCCCAGAAAACGATCTACGGCGGCAGCTATAATCTCCTGGCCCATACCCTGCCCCAGTACGGTATCGAAACCACCTTTGTGGACGCGCACAACCTGGCGGAAGTGGAAGCAGCCATTCAGGACAACACCCGTGCCATTTACCTCGAGACCCTTGGCAATCCCAACAGCGATATCCCGGATATCGACGCTGTGGCGAAGATCGCCCACAGCCACGGACTGCCCCTGGTGATCGACAACACCTTCGGCACCCCCTACCTGATCCGGCCCATCGAGCACGGCGCGGACATCGTTGTTCATTCTGCAACCAAATTCATCGGCGGACACGGAACCACCCTGGGCGGCATTATCGTTGAAAGCGGAAAGTTCGACTGGAAGGCTTCCGGAAAGTACCCGAACATCGCTGCGCCGAATCCCAGCTACCACGGCGTCTCCTTCTACGATGCCGTCGGTCCCGCCGCCTTCGTGACCTATATCCGGGCGATCCTCCTGCGCGACACCGGCGCGACCATCTCCCCCTTCAACGCGTTCCTGCTCCTGCAGGGCGTGGAAACCCTGAGCCTGCGGCTGGAGAGGCATGTGGAGAACACCCTGAAGGTAGTGGAATACCTGAAGAATCATCCGCTGGTGCAGAAAGTCAATCATCCGTCCCTCCCGGATCATCCGGATCACGAGGTCTACAAGCGTTTCTTCCCTCAGGGCGGCGGATCCATCTTCACCTTTGAGATCAAAGGCGGCCAGGAGGAAGCCTGGGCCTTTATCGATCATCTGAAGATTTTCTCCCTGCTGGCCAATGTGGCGGACGTCAAGAGCCTGGTGATCCATCCTGCTTCCACCACCCACTCCCAGCTTTCCGCGGAGGAACTGGAGGACCAGGGGATCCGGCCCAGCACCATCCGCCTCTCCATCGGCACGGAACACATTGACGATATCCTTGCGGATCTTGAAGCCGGTTTCGAAGCTGTCCGGCAGCTGTGATCTGACAAAGAGATGGAACGGTCCGGTCCCGCTGTCAGCATGAACAGCGGGACCGGATCCGTATAAAGGATAAAATGGTATGAAACAGATTCTCGCTTTCGGGGATTCCAACACCTGGGGACTGATCCCGGGAACGGCGGAAAGATATCCGGAGCATATCCGCTGGACAGGACTGCTGCAGAAAAAGGTCAGTCCGCTGGGGTTCCGGATCCTCGAGGACGGCGTATGCGGCAGGACCACAGTCTTTCATGATCCCGCCAGGCAGGGGCTCCGGGGGATCGATTCCATCTCCCGCCATGCAGGAACAAAAGGCCTGGCAGCCGTGATCCTGATGCTCGGCACCAATGACTGCAAAAAGGTTTTCCATGCCTCGCCGGAGGAGATCGGCCGGGGGCTCGGCCGGTGCGTCTCCGCATTTGAGGAACTGGTCCCCGCGGACAAAATCCTGGTCGTTTCCCCGCTTCAGCTGGGAGAGGATGTGTGGCAGCCGGATAAGGATCCGGCTTTTGACCGGCAATCCGTGCAAACCAGCAGGGCGCTCCGGGAAGTGTACCGCTCCGTTGCCGCAGGAAGGGGAAACCACTTTCTGGCCGCTTCCGACCATACAGCCGCCAGCCATGCGGATGAAGAGCATCTGAACGCGGAAGGCCATGAGCGCCTTGCGGCAGCCATATGGAAAAAACTGCGGGAATCTGTTCTGCTTTGACGCTGTTTGTGATATGATAACGGGGATCCTGCAGCGGAAAGGAGCGGATGTACTTGGCAAAGTTTGTGCCCGAAGGGAAAATGAGCAAAAAAGCTCAGAAGGAACTGAACCGTCAGCGCCGTGCAACCTGGGGCTTCAGCCCGGTGACAAAGACCGTTGACAGTAAAAAGATCTATTCCCGCAAACGGAAAGCCGGTGGCCGCGATGATTACGGCC
>JAEEGK010027771.1_pt1 | contig 11402 bp, 11 predicted proteins | sample 8958771 | NCBI WGS metagenome assembly JAEEGK01 (sample SAMN16246547, study PRJNA631951) | gut metagenome | biome: gut microbiome; feature: rumen; material: SC-attached | host: Bos | place: Iran: Karaj | collected 2018-10 | reverse complement strand
ATAAATATTCACAATCTATTAAATTATTCATAATATAAATTGTGTGATAACAACGAAAAAATTTATATTAAAAATAATATAGAGAATCATAATTAGTTCTTTTTTGCTATATGGGTATAATTTATTAATTGAACCTATAGGAAATATTATTCCAATAAATATTTATACAATATCCATTGTTAGTATATTAGGATTTCCTGGTATAGCAGGCCTAATATTTGTCTTATTTTTTGTATATTAGGAGGACTTATGTTGGATGATTTTATGTTAGAACAACCTGTTGCTTATAAAATACTTAAAAATTCTATAATAAACAATAAGGTTTCACATGCATATATAATAGAAGCAAATGGTTATTCAAAATCATTCGATTTAGCGCGCTCTTTTGCTAAATATCTTCTTTGTCCAAACTGTTACACAAATAAAGAAAAATGTTTAAACTGTAATCAGTGTACAAGCATAGATAATAATGATTATATAGAACTTAAAATTATAGAAGCTGATGGACAATGGATTAAAAAATCGCAACTAGACGAATTACAAATAGATTTTTCTAAGAAGTCAGTTTTAGGTAATAAAAAAATATATATTATAAAAGACGCAGATAAATTAAATGCATCATCTGCAAATTCACTTTTAAAATTTTTAGAGGAACCTGAAGAAGGAATAATCGCAATACTTCTAGTTGATAATATATATCAAATGATAGGGACTATTGTATCAAGATGTCAGGTAATAAGCTTAAAACCAAATAAGACTTTAGAAGGAAAATCTACTATAGAAAAAATAGCTGATATTCTTTTTAATAGTGAAAGTGAAATAAATGAATTTATAAATAATGAAGATGATATTACTTACATAAATAAAGTTATAGAGTTTTCAAAGTACTATGAGGATCACAAATTAAACACACTTATTTACATAAATAAGTTATGGAATGACTATTTTAAAGATAGAAACCTAAATATACTAGGTTTTTCGATAATGTTACTTTTATATAAAGATATACTTAATGAAAAATTAGGTAAAGATATAGAAGTATTTAATGAATACATTGAAGATGTAAAGTATATATGTGAAAAAAACGATATAGAATGTATAATAGATAAAATTAATGTTATAATGAAACTGAAAGATTTAATTAAATTTAATATTAATCAAAACGCATTAATGGACAAACTTATAATTGAACTAAAAGGATGTGAATAAGATGATAGAAGTAGTAGGAGTATCATTTAAAAGAAATGGTAAAGTATATTACTTTTCACCAAACGGTATAAAAGTAGAAAAAGGCGATAATGTAATTGTTAAAACAGAAAGAGGATTACAATTTGGTACTGTTGAAGTAGATAATAAAGAAATCTCTTCTGAACAACTTACATCAGCTCTAAGTAATATAGTAAGAATTGCCTCTAAAAAAGATATAGAACAAAATGAAAAAAATATTTCATCATCTAAAGAAGCACTTTCTAAATGTAAAGAGCTAATTGAAAAATATAAACTTGAAATGATGGTGCTTGATGCAAGTTACACGTTTGATAGAAATCAATTACTATTTACTTTTATCGCAGATAGTCGTGTAGATTTTAGAAAACTTGCTAAAGATCTTGCTAATATCTATAAAACCAGAATTGAACTAAGACAAGTTGGAGTTAGAGATAAAGCAAAAGAAATAGGTGGATACGGTTCATGCGGTAGACCACTTTGTTGTTCTAAATTCTTATGTGATTTTGATTCAGTATCTATTAATATGGCTAAGAATCAAAATATCGCTTTAAATCCAAACAAGATAAATGGTTGTTGTGGAAGACTTTTATGTTGTTTAAAATATGAAGATGAATGTTATAAGGAATTAAATAAAAACCTACCAAAAGTTGGTAAGAAAGTTAAAACAGATAAAGGTGAAGGTAAGGTAATAAGTGTTGATGTATTAAAACAAAAATATCGTGTTAGTGTACCTGATAATGGTATTGTAGAAGTAGATTTAAATGAAAGTAACTAATTACTTACTAGGTTATAAAGATTTAAAGATTGTACAAGATTCTGAAATGTTTAGCTTTTCACTAGATTCAGTACTTCTTCCAAACTTTGTAACACTCAATAAAAAGATTACTAATATACTTGATATAGGATGTGGTAATGCTCCTATACCTTTAATACTATCAACTAAAACAAATGCTAAAATAACAGGAATAGAGATACAAAAATCTGTTTATGATATGGCAGTTGAATCAGTTAAAATTAATAATAAAGAAGATCAAATAAAAATAATAAATGATGACATTAATGAATTTTATAAAAATGAGGAAACAGATAAATATGATGTAATAACATGTAATCCTCCATTTTTTAAATATATTGAATCTTCAAATATTAATAAAAATGATTATAAAACTATCGCAAGACATGAAGTTAAATTAAATCTTAATCAGCTATTTACTATAGCTCGTAAGCTTTTAAAGAATAATGGTGTTATTGCGATTGTTCATAGACCAGAAAGATTTTTGGATGTAGTTATGGAAATGAAACAAAATAACATTGAACCAAAAAGAGTTCAATTTATATATCCAAAAACTAATATGGAAGCTAATATTATGTTAATAGAAGGAACTAAGAATGGTAATCCAGGTCTTAAGATACTTCCTCCAATTTATTCACATAAAGACAATGGTGAATATACAGATACAGTAAAAAAATATTTTGAATAGAGGTGATTATATGTCACAAAAAAGTTATGATAATTCTCCAACTTTATATTTAATTCCAACACCAATAGGAAATATGGAGGATATAACTATACGTGCTTTAAATATATTAAAAGAAGTAGAAGTTATATTTTGTGAAGATACAAGAGTAACTATGAATTTATTAAATTATTTTGATATTAAGAAAAAATTAATATCAAGTCATAATTTTAATGAAGCAAATAATAAAGGTAAATTACTTGAGTACCTAAAAAATGGTTATAACGTAGGACTTGTAAGTGATAGAGGAACTCCTATAATTAGTGATCCTGGATATGAACTTGCTAAATGTGCAATAGAAGAGGGATTCAATGTGGTAAGCCTTCCTGGTGCAACCGCACTTATACCTGCACTTACTTCATCAGGTATTAGCCCTATGCCATTTTACTATTATGGATTTTTAAATAATAAAGATTCACAAAGAAAAAAAGAATTAGAAAACTTAAAAAATGTAAAAGCAACTCTTATTATATATGAGGCACCTCATCGTATAAATAAAACATTAAAAGATTTGGGCAATATTTTGGGAAATAATCGCAAAATAAGTATTTCCCGAGAAATCTCAAAAAAATATGAAGAAATATATAGAGGAACTATACAAGAATTAATAGAAGAGAATAACGAATATAAAGGAGAACTTGTTATAGTTATAGAAGGAAATACTGAAGAAGTAAAATTTGAAAATCTTACTATAAAAGAACATGTTGATTTTTATATTAATGATGGTTACTCTGTAATGGATGCAATAAAATTAACTACAAAAGATCGTGGACTTAAAAAAAGCGAAGTATACGATCAATATCATAGTTTAGAAAAGAAGTGATAATATGAAGTTAATAGTTGGACTTGGTAATCCTGGTAAAGAATATGATAAAACACGACATAATATAGGATATATGTCTATTGATAAAATAGCGGAATTCTTTAACGTTATACTTGATACAAGGAAATTTACTGGATTATATACAAAGTTTAATTATAAAGATGAACAAATAATATTACTTAAACCAGAAAAATATATGAATTTATCTGGAGAAGTAATTAGAGATTTTGTTAATTTCTTTAAAATAAATGTAGATGATATATTAGTAATATGTGATGATCTTGATACACCAGTTGGTACTTACAGATTAAGATACCAAGGCGGTACTGGAGGTCACAATGGGCTTAAAGATATAGAAAAGAATCTTGGGACAAACAAATATAAAAGAATTAGAATAGGTATTTCAAATGATAAATTACGTGATACAAAAGATTATGTATTAGGTAAATTTACTAAAGAAGAATTAGGATCTATAAACACAATTCTTGATAAGATGCCTATGATAATAAAAGATTACTTAGAAATATCTTTTGATAATTTAATGAATAAGTACAATTAGGTGGTAGTATGAGAAGCAATTTAGATGTATGGGCAGTACAAACAGATCCAACTGAAATATATACCGCGCTTGAACAAGTAAAAGATGGAATTAGTATCATATATTCCAATTGTACTTGTAATTTTAAAATTGGAAGTCAAGAAATAAAGAATAGACAATTGGATACATTTCTATATAACGAAGAAAGCGATGTATTAATTATGTTAATGCGTGGTGGAAAAGCTACCAAAGAAGACATAGTCAAATATTTAGAAGAGAATGGTAAAGAATATTATGAAGTTACTTTTGCTAATCCTGTAGAAGAGTATGAAAATACTGATGATATAGATCCTATTTGGTTTGCTAGAGAAAAATATGTTCTTGAAGATGCTATTAATGATAGTAAGAGTAAAGGTATAAATTCTTGCGAATACTATCCACTCGCAACTGGTAGTTTAGAATTAGGCTATATATCAAACACAAATAAACCTTATTCAGTAGATGGAAGACTATTTAATGGAATAGTAAAGTTTGAAGATAAGTTAGTTCTCATTATTAATCAACCAGGCAATGTTGACGAAAATGGTAATAATAGAAACTTGTGGCCTTGTAATGTATTAGATATACTAAAAGAAAACGGTATAGAATGTACTGTAATAATGGATAAAGAACCAGAAATATATAAAAATAGTAAAATTAAATAACACATGATACCAAAAGTATCATTTTGTTGTTGGAAAGGAGAAATATGAAATTACTTGATGATGTATTAAAAACTACAGATGGTGAATCTATATATGGTTTAACACCTGAGCTTAAAGGTTTATTTTTATATAAAAAATTTATAAGTGAAAATAAATCTATATTATGTGTTACTTCTAGTATTTATGAAGCAAATAAACTATATCAAATAGTATCTAACTATACAGATGATGTATCTTTCTTTCCAATGGATGATTTTTTAACTAGTGAGGCACTTGCGATAAGTCCAGAGTTTAAATTAACTCGTTTAAACACATTAAATACATTAGTAGAAAAGAAACAAATAGTAATAACAAACTTAATGGGATTCTTAAGATATCTTCCTAAAGTAGATGATTATAAGAATGCTAAATGTGTAATTAGTGTAGATAACGAATATAACTTTGATGATATAGTAAATAAACTATATATGATGGGTTATAAAAGAGAGACTATTGTAACTAAAACAGGAGAAATGGCTGTTAGAGGATTTATAATAGATATATTTCCCATAAATTATAATAATCCAATTCGTATAGAATTTTGGGGAGATCAAATAGATAGAATTAGTGAATTTGATATTGATACACAAACTTCTACTAATAGATTAACTGATATAGAAATACTTCCAGTAACCGAATTTATAGTTAATCAAAACGTAGAAGAAGATAAATATAGAGATATAAATAAATATATTAAACCCGATTCTATAATAGATTATTTAGATAATCCAATATTAGTTTATAATGATCAAAAAGCTATATATGATAGTTATAAACTATTATATGAAGAAATAACTGATTATATAGAATCAAATATGTTACCTAAAGATACAAAATTTATGCACACACTAGATGAAATTAAGTTGGGAAATATTTCCCAAATAGATTTTGTATCATTCGATAACAAAACAAACTCTAAAAAAACAATAAATTATAATTCATTTACACTAGAAAACTTTACTGGTGGTATTGAAGTAATTAGTAAAAAATTAGATTCATATATTAAAGATGGTAAAACTGTAATAATATGTTTAAGTGATAAATATAAGGTAAATAAATTAGAAGATGAATTAACTTGTAAGAATGTAGTTATAACAAATATATCTGATATTCAAAATAATAAGATAAATCTTGTTGTAAGAAGAATAACTGAAGGATATATAATAGGTAACTTTGTTGTTGTAAGTGAAAAAGAATTATTTAATAAAAAAGATTATACAACTGCATATAAATCTCACTTTAAAATGGGATCTAAAATACGCGATATAACTAAACTTAATAAAGGTGACTATGTAGTACACGCCTTACATGGTATTGGTGTATATCAAGGTATAACAACACTCGTAAAAAATGGTCTTAAAAAAGATTATTTAATGATTGAATATAAAGATCAAGATAAATTATATATACCTGTTGAAAAAATAGAATTTATAAGTAAGTATTCTTCTAATGAAGGTGCTACTCCTAAGATAAATAAATTAGGTGGTACTGATTGGAAGAAAACTAAACTTACTATTAGAAAGAAAATAGAAAGCATTGCGGTAGATTTACTTAAAATATATGCTGAAAGAGAAGCTGCAGTAGGTATCAAGTTTGATCCAGATACACCAGAACAAATGGAATTTGAAAAAGAATTTCCATATAAAGAAACACGTGATCAATTAAAAGCAACCGATGAAATTAAACATGATATGGAAAGTAAATCACCGATGGATAGACTATTATGTGGAGATGTTGGATATGGTAAAACAGAAGTAGCTTTCCGTGCTATATTTAAAGCTATTATGTCTAATAAACAAGTAATGTTCTTATGTCCAACAACAATTCTATCTAATCAACACTATCAAAATGCAATAGAAAGATTTAAAGAATTTCCAATTAATATAGAACTTATGAATAGATTTGTACCAAAGAGTAAACAAACTAAAATACTACAAGATCTAAAAGAAGGTAAAATAGATTTACTAATAGGTACACATAGAATATTAAGCGATGATGTTGAGTGTAAGAGACTTGGATTACTTATAATAGATGAGGAACAACGTTTTGGAGTTAAGCATAAAGAAAAGATTAAATCATATAAAAATAATATTGACGTTCTTACTCTTTCAGCAACTCCAATACCACGTACACTTCAAATGTCACTATCTGGTATTAGAAGTTTATCTCTTATTGAAACACCACCTACAGATAGATATCCTATTCAGACTTATGTTCTTGAAGAAAATAATACAGTAATTAAAGATGCTATATATAAAGAGCTTGCACGTAACGGTCAAGTATATATTCTTTATAATGATATAGCTACCATGGAACAAAAAAGAGAACTAATTAGTAGATTAGTTCCAGAAGCACGTATTATATGTGGACATGGTAAAATGAATAAAGATGAACTTGAAGAAGTAATGTATAAGTTCATGAATAAAGAATATGATGTACTTCTTTGTACAACAATAATTGAAACAGGAATAGATATACCAAACGTTAATACTTTGATTATTATAGATGCAGATAGATATGGACTTTCTCAACTATATCAAATTAGAGGACGTGTAGGTAGAAGCAATAAAATTGCTTATTCATACTTAATGTATAATAAAGGAAAAACATTAAGTGAATTTGCGGTAAAACGATTAAACGTAATAAAAGAATTTACTGAACTTGGTAGTGGATTCGCTATCGCAATGCGTGATCTATCTATTAGAGGCGCAGGAGATATACTAGGTAGTGAACAATCTGGATTTATAGATTCCATAGGTGTAGAGTTATTCCTTGAAATGTTAGAAGAAGAAGTAAATAAATTAAAAGGAATACCTACTGAAGAAAAAGAAGAAGATACACAACCACTTATTGAAGTAGAAACATCTATAGATGATAAATACGCATCTGAAGAAGAATTAAAAATTGAAATACATAAAAAGATTAACTCTATTGATTCAGTAGATAAATTAATAAAAGTTAAAGAAGAATTAGAAGATAGATTTGGTAAATTAGATGAGAATACTATTATTTATATGTATACTAAGTGGTTTGATAAACTTGTAGATTTATTGAATATAATTAGTGTTAATAATACACGTAACTTTATTGAAATGGTGTTTTCTAAAGAAACAATTTCTAATTTAGATATGGAAGATGTATTTGTTTTAGCTTATAAGATTACAGATAGATTTAAATTTCAAGCTAGAGGTAAAGATGTAGTTATAAGTTTAAATACAATAAGAATAGATAAACATCCTGTTTACTACTTAGTAGAATTATTAGACAAAATTTATAAAATATATAGAAAAAATATTGATAATTAAAATTAAAATGTTATATTAAAATAGGTGATGTTAATGGAAGATACAAAGAAACTTAAACAACAACATTTTGATTCTTATAAGAAGAGTGTTATTGATCTTATTACTAATAATAGTAATTTATTATTAAAAGAAGATATAGCTAGTCTTATAAAGAAACCACCTTTAAATTCTATGGATAGGATTAAGAATAAATTAGTGAGTGTTGCGAAGAAAAATGAACTTGTTGTTGATTCAGAAAAATTAGAATTATATTTAGAAAAGTATAGAGAAGATATTTTAAAGAAACTAGATGTTTTTATCAAAAATAGAGTTGATTATTATTCTAAAGTAGTTAATAAATATAAACTAAATGATACTATTAAAGTATTAAAAAAAGATATTAATTCTTTTGATAAGAAGATTAAGAAAGATATTAAAGATACTATAGTAAATTCTCTTAATAAGAATATTACTAATAATATCTCTAAGATAATTAAAAATCTTGATGATAAAGAGATTAAAGCTATTAATAAATATTTAAATAGTATTTATATTAAGGATTTGTTAGAAAATATTGATATCAAAATACTAGTTAAAGATGCAACTATGATTAATTCAATTAAAGAAGCTACTGATACTTATTTATTTACTTTGAGTAATTCAAGATTATTTAATGATTTTGATTGATGTATTTAAGAAGATGTTTTATCTTCTTTTCTTTTGAAACAATTGAATAAATTGACAATATCAACTTTTTGTGGTATAATGTGCACACATTTTGATGAGGGGGTTGTTTTATGAAAAAGGAACATCAATTTGTTGCGAAAATAGCTGGTATTTCATTTTTATCTTCATTTTTAACTTGTCTTGGTATGGATGTTGTTAGACTTTATAACGATGAAATAGAAAATCTAAAGATGCATAATAAAGAATTAGTTATGGAAATAGATGATGCATATTATAATGGATTAAATGATGCATATATTCAACGTTCTTATGAAGAAAATAGTAAATATGTAGTAGTTCAAACTGATAGAAATCATCCTGCTTGGGATTATTGTGCAGTTGAGGATTTAGTTGTTGTGACTAATGATAATAGTGAAACTACTTTAGTTGATACTAATACTCATTATTTTTATAAGAATGTATTGGATTATTCTAAATTAGATAGTTTTGAGGATTATCTTGTTAGTGTTTTTCCTAAAATATCTGATTATGATACTAGAGAGTTTATAAAGAATATTATATCTAATGATAAAAGTAAAATAGAAATATTAGATGATAAAATGTTATCAGAATTACATATAAATAATACATCATATGATTTTATCAAAATAGAATCAAAGTATATAGATGATGCTGGATATTTAAATTCTAATGTAGCTGATGTTGAATTAGAAAAAACAAAAACTAGAAGAAAATAATAAATAAGTTTTTTGAAGTGGGGGATTATAATGAATAATAACAAAGATAATAAAGCTTTATTAGGATTATTAGGTATGTCACTAATAATCAATGTAGTAGCTGGTTTTGATAATATTAGTTTAGAAAGAAAAGTTAAAATGTCAGAGATGAAAATTAATAATTTAAAAAGTAGTTATGAAGAATTAATTGAAGAATCTTATAAAGAAGGATTAAAAAAAGCAATCGTTGATCGTGCTTACGTAGAAGACAGAAAATATGTAGAAATTGAAACTAATAGAGGTAATCGTGCTTGGGATTATTTTGCGGTTGATGATTTAGTTGTTGCTACAACTGAAGAAAATGAACATATATTAGTTGATACAAATGCACATTATTATTATGATGAAGTTTTAGATTGTTCAAAAATAGAAAGTTTTGAAGACTACTTAACTAATGTTTATTTTCAATCTAATGATAATGATACTAAAGAATGTATACAACACATTATATCAGGAGGAGAATGGAATATTGAAACTGTTGATAGAGATAGATTATTAGATTTAGGTATTGATAAAACTTCTTATGATATATTGTTGCTTGGAAGTACAATTTCATCTGATAATAAGGTAACTGAATCAATAGTGAATATAGAAAATAATAAAACATATCGAATTAAAAGATAGGGATTCATAAGAATCTCTTTTCTTGTGTTCTATTGATTTTAAAAGGATGTTGTGTTATGATTATGCATATTTGAAATGTGATGAGGAAGAGTTTTATAGTTATATAATTATTAAAGAGAGCTTATGTAGGTGAGAGATAAGTATAATTAGACTATAAAATATGGCTTCTGAACTTCTATATCGATATGTAGGTATAGACGTAGAAAGTGCGTTAACTTTAATGAGTGTAAGATTATTACAAGTAAGGTGGTACCACGGTGATTCGTCCTTATGTGATAATCTTTTTTTATTAAAAAGGAGGTAATATTATGAAAGAAAAATATTATATAAGTACTGCAATTACATATACTTCAGGAAAGCCTCATATAGGTAATACATATGAGATTGTTTTAGCTGATGCAATTGCGAGATATAAAAGATTAAAAGGATTTGATGTTTATTTTCAAACAGGTACGGATGAACATGGTTTAAAGATTGAAGAAAAGGCTAAAGCTAGGGGGCTTGAGCCTCAAACTTTTGTTGATGAAGTAGCTGCTGAAATTAAGAGAATTTGGGATTTAATGAATACAAGTTATGATGAATTTGTTAGAACTACTAATCCTGAGCATAAGAAAAAGATTCAACATATTTTTAAGAAAATGTATGATAATGGGGATATTTATAAAGGAGAATATAAAGGTTTATATTGTACTCCTTGTGAATCTTTCTGGACTGAATCTCAATTAGTAGATGGAAAATGTCCTGATTGTGGAAGAGAAGTTAATGAACAAAGTGAAGAAGCTTATTTCTTTAGATTATCTAAATATCAAGATAAGTTAGAAGATTTATTTACTAATAATACTTATTTTGTTCAACCAGATGCGAGAAGAAAAGAGATGTTAAATAACTTTATTAAACCTGGTGTTCAAGATCTATGTGTTTCAAGAACTTCATTTAAATGGGGAATTCCAGTAGATTTTGATGAAGGACATGTTGTTTATGTTTGGTTAGATGCTTTATCAAACTATATTACTTTCTTAGGATATGATGTTGATGAACAGTCTGATAAGTTTAAAAAGTACTGGCCATGTGATCTTCATTTGATTGGAAAAGATATTATTAGATTCCATACTATTTATTGGCCTTGTTTCTTATGGAGTTTAGGTGTTGAACTTCCTAAACAAGTATTTGGACATCCTTGGTT
>JAEEGK010027770.1_pt1 | contig 11402 bp, 4 predicted proteins | sample 8958771 | NCBI WGS metagenome assembly JAEEGK01 (sample SAMN16246547, study PRJNA631951) | gut metagenome | biome: gut microbiome; feature: rumen; material: SC-attached | host: Bos | place: Iran: Karaj | collected 2018-10 | reverse complement strand
AAAGATAATCAAAATAAAGATAAAATGAAAGAAAGAATAAATAAATTAAATGATATTTATAATAAAAATAAAAGAGAAGATAAAAAAGAAATATTAGATAATTTAAAAGATAATCAAAATAAAGATAAAATGAATGAAGGAATCAATAAATTAAATGATATTTATAATAAAAATAAAAAAGAAAATGAAAAAGAAGTTATTGATAATTTAAAAGATAATCAAAATAAAGATAAAATGAATGAAGGATTAAATAAATTAAACGATATTTATAATAAAAATAAAAAAGAAAATGAAAAAGAAGTTATTGATAATTTAAAAGATAATCAAAATAAAGATAAAATGAATGAAGGAATCAATAAATTAAATGATATTTATAATAAAAATAAAAGAGAAGATGAAAAAGAAGTTATTGATAATTTAAAAGATAATCAAAATAAATTAAAAAATAAACCACGTTCATTAATCAATCAATATAATATTGAAAAAAATGATACATTAACTGGAAACTTTGATGGTATAGCTCAAGATACAAATAATAAAATAAAACCAATCATAAATGATAAAGATTTAATTAGACCAACACAAAAAGATATAAAAATTATTCAAGATGAAAAAGAAAATCAAAATTTTAAAATAAAAGAAGAAGAAAAAAAACTTGATGAGTGCTGTATAGATATGAAATTATTAAATGGATGGTTATTTCTTAAAATTAATAGTTTTATAGCATATGAACAAAAGTGTAGAATGATTAAAAAATATTTTTCTAAATGGAAAAAATATGCTGGAATTAGAGATATTGAAAATAATGAAATAAACAATTTTTATCAACATTAAACATTTACATAATTAAAAAATTTATAATTTATTAAAATTATATAATTATTTAATTATTTAATAAAAAGGAATCAAATAAGATTTATTATTTATAATATAATAATTCATATATTAGTTTTTAGTATAAATTTGTTTTTTCAAAAAGTAAAAAAAATGAATATTCAAATAATTTTAATTTGAAAAAATAATTTTTTTTTTAATATTTTTAATTAAAAATATTATAAATGAATTATTTTTTTCTTTAAATAAATATTTTTATAAATACATCATATTAAAAATAATATTAATAATTTAAATATTGAACTTTTATAAATTCTTTTTATCTTTTTTTTATTAATGATTTACACAAAATATTATTTTTATTTATTTTTTACAATTCATTCTTTTCTACATTTTTTTTATAAGATTTTTATAATCATTTAGAATATTTTTGTTAATTAATTACTAATACTATTATTTAATATAAATTTTCTTATTAATTTTTTTAAGTCTTAAAATAATTTTTATAATATAATTTGTAAAAACCCATCATTAAACCTACGAAAAAAATGTCATTAAATTATCTACAAACTATGGAAAAGATACTTTTAGGAAATATAATCAATGATATTTCAATAAGAAACAAATCAAATAATACTTCAATTGATTCTCAATTATCTTTTGATAAATTCAAAATCCTTTTTCAAAATTCAAATCAAAATTCAGAAATATCAAATCAAAATATAACTAAAGATACAATTACATCATCTAAAAATTTTTTTTCAAAAAAAGAGATTTTTTCAGCTCTTTCAAATCAAAAAAGTGGTTTAATATTCCAAAGTAAAGTTCGAGAAATGGACTCTTTTGAAATTAAAAAATTAATTGATGAACTGAAAGATTCATTTTCTGAATGTATGATGGATAGAAATGGAAATTATCTTTGTAATGATTTATTTAAAATATGTAATAGTGAAGAAAGAATTATAGTATTAAAAGAAATAAAAATTAATTTTATTGAATTATCTTTACATCAATACGCAACTCATCCAATACAAAAATTAATTGAATATGCTAAAACTTTTGAAGAAATGAATATAATATCATCTTCTTTTAAAGATAGAAATGATTTATTAAAAATTTCTTTAAATCCAAATGGATCTTTTGTTCTTCAAAAAATTATTACTTTTATTCCACAAGAAATTAGGAATAATATAAATAATTTAATAATTGATGATATTACCATTTTGGCTTTAGATATGTATGGAGTTTGTATATTAAAAAAATTTATTTATTTTACAAATAGTAATTTTAATTTACAAAGAATATTTAAAAATATATGTAATAATTTTTTAAAAATTTCAGTTGATCAATATGGGAATTATCTTATTCAATATGTTCTTGAAATTTATTGGAATATTAGTCAAATTAATATCATTAAACAAAATATTGAAAATTATTTTCAAATATTGGCTACTGATTCTTTTGCTTCTCATATTTGTGAAACTTATATTAAATTATTAAATTTTTATGAAAAGCAAAAGTTTTGTTTTTTTTTAATGAATAAAGGAGTTTATAATCAATTAATTAAAGATAAATATGGTGTTTTTGTTGTAAATAAATTAATGAATTCAATTGTTTTGAATACTTCTCAAATGAAAAATGTAAAAAATAGTCAATAACATTATACTTATATGTAAAAAATATATTTTTATAATATTATTTTATAAATATACTTAGCTTTAAAAAAATTATATTATCAAATATTAGTATAAAGAAATTTGATTAATAGTAGAATTTAAAACTATTAAAAAAAATGATAAGTTATCTTGTTTAGGGATTGTATATAGAAAAATTATTTAATATAGTAATTTATGAAATAATATAATATAAATTATTAATTATTTTTTTGAAGATAAAATAAAGAAAATAATAATTTATTATAATAAAAAATATAAAAATTATTTACATTGGTTTTTTATAATGATATATCAAATTTTATACTTGAATAATATAATATATAATAAATTTATATGAATTTAATATTATTTTTTAAAAACAAATTAAATCAAATAATTTATATTATATATGTTATAATAATCAATAAAAATTATATCTTAAAAATTAGAATAAAAATAACAAAATATATTTCTACATTTCTTAAATATTTTTCAAAAAATTCCAATCAGATAAATTAGAATTATTAAAATTATTATTATTCATTGTTGTTGTAATACTATTATAAATAGATTTAATACTAACAATTGAATTATTTGTATTAAAAGATTTATTATTATTTATTGTAACATCATTCATTCCAGTTTTTTCATTAGGAGTAGTATTTTCAACAATTTCTAAAATATCTTTTTGAGTTTCATTCATAATACTATCAGATAATATTTTTTCTTCTAAAACATTAACCCAAATATCATGTGCTGCCTCTAAATCATCTACATTTTCATTATCAATATTTAACATTAATGTCATATCTTCAAAATATTTTTTACATTCACTTAAAATTAATTTCTGATCAAAAAATAATTTAAAATTGTTATGTACCTTTTTATTTGAATTTTCATATATTTCCCATATAATTTTCATAAATTCTAAAATATTTACAATATCACATATAAATATCCAATAACCTCTATTCATTCCTTTTTTTATTAAATTTATTAAATCTGAATCAATAAGATATTTAAAATTGAAGTTTTTAACTTCTTGATTATTTAAAAAATTACAATTTCTTACAATATAAAAATTAATTTCATAATATGCAGAAAGAGAACATAAAAAATTAGTAACATTTATACTTGGAGAAGCCTTTATTGTAATTGGTATTATAGTATTTTTTGGAAGATTTTTTTTTAAAAATGTATTCACATTATATTTACCAAAATTATACATATTAATAAGATATTTATTAATTAAATATTTAAAAATTGATGAACTTTGATCTGGTAAAAATGTTATATAATATAATAATTTATCAACATCTCTACTTATTTGTTTTATATTTGAAGTATAAAAATATTTATTGTTTGATTTATCTAAAGATTTATTTAATAATTGAAGATATGAATTATTTATTGATTTTGTAATCTTTGTATAAAAATCTAAAAGTTTTTTACCATTTGATTCAAAGAAAGAGAATTTTATTTTATCAAAGTCATTTTCATGTTTAAATTTTATAATATTTTCATTTGGAAAGATATAATATTCTTTCATATAATTTAATATATAATTCATTTCAATATGTGATATTTCAAATCTATTTATCATTAATTCAAAAGTTACTAATAAAGAAAATAAAAAATGATTTGAAAGTGATAAATGAACTTCTTCTAATACTTCATTTAAAATATCTTTACTTTCTTTTATATTATTAATAAATTTAATATAAAAATATTTACTGTTAATAAATTCATTTTGATCAGAAATTAAATTTTTATAATTTGTTAATGTATTATCAATAATCATTGTTAATTCATTTAATTTATTAGGATTATTTGAAAAAATATTTGAAAGAGATGAATAAGATTGATAATTTGTTTTCCTTTGAGAATTTTTTTTATTTTTAATATAATTTATAAGGGTTATTGTATAAAATGAGGTATTTTGATTTTGACATTCTATTTGTAAAATTTCAAATATATTTTTGAAAATAGATATATATTGTGTATTATTTGGATATTTTTCTATAAATTTAAATTCTGATTCTATTTTATAAAAGTCATAAATCATATTTGAAATTTTATTTATTTCTTCATTTGATATTTCAATTTCTTTTTCTGAACTTAATTTTTTTACTATTATTTTTGATTTAAATATTTTTAATAATAATTGATATATAAATTCAATACAAAATTCTTTTGAATCCATATCAAAATAAAAAGAATTTTTTTTATTATCAAAAAATATAATATTTGAATTTGGAAATAATTCATATTTACATAAATATTTTATTAATTTATTTTCAGAAATAATACAATAATTTTCTTTTGGATAATATTGATAAATATTTTTTAAAATCATTTCAATATTAGATATATGATTGTAATTAATTTCATTTTTTGAATTATATTTTCTATTAAATATTCTGTAAATATAATTTAATTCATCATTGTTAAAATTATAATTATGTAATTGAGAAATAAAATAAATAAATTGATTTTTACTATATTGGTCTTTAATATTTTTTATAAAATTGTTTATCATTTCATTCTTTAGTATATTCATATTTATAGTTCTATCTGAAATATTATATCCTATAAATATTTTTAAATTATTAATTTTATAAATTTCTTCATTTGTGAAATTTTGTTCTAAAATAGGATTTTCAATATATATGTTTTCATATTTATTTTCATTCACAAAATCTTCAGAAAGAAAAGTTATAAATTTTTCTTTTCTATTATTTGATATATTATAAAGATATTTAACATATTGATTTATATAATCTAAATAATTATTGAATTCTCTATAAATTAAATATTGAATATCAAAATAAGAAAAATTATTATTTTGTTTGGAAAATTCATGAATTAAAGATGAATTAATAATATTCTTTGCTTTTATAATTAAATTTTTTTTTATTTCTTTCTTATATTCAAAAGTTATTAATATTGCTTGATTAATTATATCAAATACATTTAAATATTTAATTATTATTTTATTATCAGATATAAAATCAATAAATACATTTAACCATTTATTAAAATTACAAACAGAAATATGATATTGAATTTTATCAGAATTCAATTTAATTATTTCATGAATATATTCAATTAAAGTTAATCTCAATTCATCACTTAAAGAAATATTAAAATCTGTAAATTTAGAAAAAATATTATTCAAAAAATATTTAAGTAATTTCTTATTTTTTGGAATTGGTAAATTAAATGTTTGACTAATTGTAAAATATTCAAATTCAGGTTCTTTATATAAAATAATAATATTTTCTTTTTTAAATTCATTATTAAATTTAGACTTATAAAATTTTGAAAATTGTTCCATAATAAAATGTTTCCCAAAACCATTTATTAAAATAATTATTGATAAAGTATTATTTGAAGATACTTTTAATAAAAATTTAAAAAGAGAAATATGTTCTTTTTCAAATAAAATATTTTCATTATGAAAAAAATCAGAAATCTCTTTTTCAATATTTGAAGAATCTTTTTCTTTAGATAAATAAAATCTCTTTGAATATTTTAAAATATATTCATTTAATATACTTTGAGGATTATCATTCCCTTCTGAATAATTTGCAATATATTTAATAATTAATTTATTAATTAAATCATTATAAAAATCATAATCAAAATAAAATTTAGTTAAAGAATTTCTTATTTTACTTTCATATTGATCAATTATTGGAATAATATTTTTAAAATTATCTTTTTGATTATTATTCTTATTAATAATTCTAACACATTGAAATAAATAATAATTAATATCAGGTTTAACAAAATTTAAAACTCTTGAAGAACCTTTTAAATATTCTTCTTTTAATTTTACATCATTATCAATTTCAATACATGACATTAAACAAAACATTTTTTCACCATCATTATATTTAATATCATTTAATATAACTTCTTGTTGAACAGTTTGCATAAATTTACTTAAATAAATTAAATTATTAATATTTGTATTTGAATTTTTATTTAAAAAATCTAAATTATTCATATAAATCCATGATTTAGTAATAGTACTTATATCAAAAATATTTTTTATTTCACTAAAATTACTAGTAATTGAATTTATTTCAATCATATTTGTCCAAAATAAATTACAAAATTCTTCAAAAATATCTTTATATGAATTATTATTATATCTATTATTAATTATTTTAATTATACTTGCACTTTTTTCCCTAAAACAACTACTATTAAATAAAAATATTTTATCAGTATCTGGAGTTAATAATATTTTATAATGAAAAGGATTTAATTGTTTTAATTGATAATTTGCCCATCCACCACATTCAATAATAACATCTTTTTTATTTTTATCCCATAAATGTCTTATAAATTTTAACCAATTAAATGAATTAATATCAGATATTTCATTTTTAATTAAAAATTCAATAATATTTAATTGAGATAATAAAGTAAGAATTATATTTACTTTGATAATATTTCCATTTATTTGATTAGATTCATCTTTAATCCATTGTTGATATTTTTGTGATATTAAATTAAATTCTCTTAAAGGTGCTTTTTTATTTTGTTCACTTAATAAATTTGATATTTCATTAGTGAATATTAGACATAAAGTACAAATTGAAATTTGACTAAATGTTGAATTAATCCAATTATGAAATGATTTTTTACTAAAATTAGATAATGAATTTAATAATTGTGATGTTAAAGAAGTTGAAATTGAATTTTCAATATTACAATATATTGAAGATAAATAATGAATATTATTTAATGGATTTTTATTATTTATATATTGAGGTATTGTTATTGCATTTGAAAATTTAAATACTTCATTCTCTGATAAATTAGATGAATTAATTTTTATTCCTATTATATTATTTAAATTTTCTGAAATTATTATTTCTTGATTTGGATTTATTTGATTGTAATATTTTTTAATATCATTAATTGATATTTTTATTATTAATGAAATTTCATTTATTATATTTTCAGGGAGAAGATATATTTTTGGATAAGGAAATACTGATATTAATTCTTTATTTTTTATACTTTTCTCATTATATTTTTTATCTATTTCACTTTTTATTTTTTCTAATTGAATATCATTTGCATTTTTTTCATATAATTTAATTTCATTTATAAATTTGTTTTCTTCTTCTTTTGATAATTTATTATTTGATTTTATTCTTAATTCTTTAAATAAAATATGTTCTAATTCAAAAGGAATTTCATTCTTATTTTCAAATTTTAATTTATTTGAAATTATTTTTAAATATAATTCTTCTGAGTTTTTCCCATTTAAAATTTCTGGTTTAGGAAGTATATTATTGTTTTTACAAATTAAAATTAATGAATCTTTAATATTCTTTAACTTTATTTCATTTTTTAATAAGTTATTATAAACATTTTTAAAGTTATTATCTTTATTATTATTTTCATATAATCTTTCCATTTCTTCCTTATATAAAATAAGTAAATTAAAAAAATCTAATGAATTTTTATCATTATTATTTTCTATTTTATTTATTATATTTTCAAATTTTGATAATAAAATATTAAAATGAATTAAATCTATTTTTGTATAAGAGGAATTTGATAAAGCTTCATTATATAATTTTAATAATTTTATCAATTTTTTATTCTTAAAATTCTCAAAATATGTAGATAAATTACTTGATATTTCATCAAAATTATTATATATAATATTATTCCTAATGAATATAATTTCAATTAAAGGAATAATCTCATTCAAATTTACTTTACAATTATCAATATCCTTAATTATTGTTTCAATTGGATATTTTAATTTAATAAATTCACTTTCATTATTTAAATCTTTTTTTGTTTTTTCTAATATTTCAATTATATTTTTCAAATTTTCATTATTTATATCTTTTTGTGAGTCTTTAATTTTGTTTAATTGAATTTCTTTTTGAAGAATTTTATATCTAAAATTTGGTAGTTTATATATTAAAATATAATTTTCTTCTTTTTCCTGATGATTTTTTTCAATTAATTCTTTAATTTCTTTGAGTGATTCAAATATTATTAAAAGTATATTATTATATTTTGAAGATTTTAATAAAGAAAAATCATTTTGAATATTTTTATATGTAAATGATTCTTTTAAATCATTTTTATTTTCATTTTCTTTATAAAAATCAATATATTCGTTTAAAAAAGGTTCAACTTTTTTTACATTATCTTTTAAATTTTCAATATATGTAGTAAATTGAATAATATATTTTTTTGATGATGGAGATTTAAAATTATTTTTAGTGATATATGAAATTATTTGATTTAATAATTTTACTACTAATTTATAGTTTAATTTTGAAATAATTTCCAATTTATTATTCATATTATTATAAATATATTCATTTTTAAAAACAAAATTTTTTGATTTTTCAAATAACTTTTTGAATATATTATTTAAACAATTATAAGAAGCAGAAGTTAAAATCTTATTATTTTTTAATGAATTATTTTCAATTGTTTTAAATACTTTTTCAATATTATGATATTCATTTTTTAAAATATTTTCATAATTTATATCATTAATTTCTATTATATTATTGTTTATATCTAAATTATAAAAACTTTCACAGCTTCTTATAATATTATATCTTCTAATTAATTTATGTTGATATTCATTAATTATTTTCTTATTTAAAAATTTATTTAATATATGAATAATATTTTCCTTTTTTTTCTTGTTTTTAAAAGCTCTCCATAATTTTAGAATTTTAAAACACATAAAATTATTCATAAAATCTATATCTCTTAATTTTTCTATTTTTTCTCTTAAAATCATATTTTCTTCTTCTTTTTTAAGTAAACTTTTTCTTTTAAATCTCCCTCCAAATTTATTAAAACTCATACTATTATATTTAACAGTAGTATTAATTATATTTCCACCATTAATAGAATTTTTCAATATAGAATTATTACCAAAATATAATTTTTTTCCTTTTTTTCCAAGACTATTAAAAGTTATATTAATTGAATCTTTACTATTAACGATAATACTATAATTAGATGTATTTGTAAAATTTTTATTTCTTGAAGAAGATTTAGAAATAGAAATTTTAGTAAATGAATTTAAATTATTTAAAGAAGAAGCATTATGATTATATGAATTTTTATATGATTTATAAGTAGCAGAAGAATTATTATAAGATGCATATAATCCATTTGAAAATAAATTATGATTAATATTATTATGATGAGTTTGAATTTTATTTCTACTTATTGGTCTTATTTGTTTCATTGTGTGATGATGAACACTATTTGATATATGATTTGTTGCTTTTGGAACTATATTTAATGTAATTGTGTTTTTATTTCTTGTACTTATTGGTTTTATTAAACATGGTTTTGAATGAATTTTTGATGATGACGATGGTAAATGATTATTGTTTGATCTATGAGTTTTACTTTTTGTAACGTTTAGAAATGTATTTGCATTGTAATTTGTAGAATTAAAATTTTTTGGTAGTTTATCAAAATTTAATGTTTTAATCATTATTTTTTTATTTGAATTTGTTCTGCTTGAACTACTTAAATTATCATTAAATTTTTTCATTTTTTTATTTAAATTCATTTTATTTATTTTTTTTTTGATTTGAATAAATAAAAAATATAAAATAAATAATGAATAAAATAAAAAAAAAAAAAAAAAAAAAAATTTTTTTAAAAATTTATCTAAATTATAATATCATTAATAAAAATTTAAATCTATATAACTATTTAAAATAATATTAAATCTAAACAATATCATTTTAAATAAAACTTAATTTTTATCAGGAGGAGCATATTCAAAATATCTATAATCAATCATTAAAGTATTTCCTAAAATTAATAATTTATCAGTTGGAGTTGCATCATTAGGAAAATCAATTAAAAACGAATTAGCATCACTAATAAATTCTTTAACAGAAACTTTCTTAACAATATCACCTACAAAATTCCCATTCATATTAATATCATTTCCATTATAAATTTCTCCAACAACTTTCGAAAATTTCCCACAACAAGTACCACGACACATGAAACCACATTGAAAACAAGAAATATTAATAATAAATTTCCTTACATTATTTCTATCATAAATTTCAAAAACTGGATTATAAATAGTACAAATTTCACTAATGAATCCTAAATTCATTTTATTTTCCATTAAAGTTCCTTTCATATAAGGTTTTCCTAAACAACAACAAGTACATTTAAATGGTCTTTCAAAAATTATATATGGATTATTATATGAATTTCCATATAAATTATTTGATAAAGTTTGCTTTACTTTCATATTAAATGATCTTATATTTCCAGGACAACAATTTCTCATTAAACATGAACTTGATTCTTTACATTTGAAAAGTAATGTTTTTTCATTTTTTGAATCTATTAAATATATATTATATCTATTTTTTGTTTCACATCCTGTTATTACTTCACCTATTTCAATTTCTTGTTTTATTGCAATTTGTTTTGTTTTATTTAGTTTTTGCATTATTTCTTCATCGATATTATTAATATTTAATGATATGTTTTCTGGAGCTATAATATTGTTATTTGGGATTATCTTATTATTTATTTGGGAATTTTGTGGATTTAGATTACTTTGATTTATTGGAATATTTTCTATTGGTTGACCTGGGATTGCTTCCCCTGGAATAAAATTACCATTTGAAAGTTCATTTTGATAATGATTATTGATATTAGGATTTGGATAATTCATATTTTGTGGATTATCTATTTGAAAAATTAATATTATATATAATTACTATATTCCATATTTAGTTTTTATTAATTCTTTAATTAATACACTCAAATATTTAAAATAAATATTTAAAATATTAATAATATTAATTATTTAAATTTTTAATAATATAATAATATAAAAAAAAAATGGTACAAGTAAAT
>JAEEGK010027769.1_pt1 | contig 11402 bp, 11 predicted proteins | sample 8958771 | NCBI WGS metagenome assembly JAEEGK01 (sample SAMN16246547, study PRJNA631951) | gut metagenome | biome: gut microbiome; feature: rumen; material: SC-attached | host: Bos | place: Iran: Karaj | collected 2018-10 | reverse complement strand
CGACGTGTTCCACGAGCTGGAGCTCTGGCGGCTGGAAGCGGAGGATGCTTTCCGGGAAGCCGGAGAGGAGGCCGCGGAGGAGAAGGCCACCGCCTTCGCGGATACCCTCTATGCCGTGCTGCGCATGGAGCTGGGGACGGAGGACCATGCGCCCCTCTTCGCGGAATTCGGCCTGGCGCCGGATGAAGAGCGGGTGGCGGAGATCAAAAAGCAGGTACGCCTCTGGTGCCTGGGGGGGAACACCCCGGCGGAGCTGCTGGAAGAGTATGCGGCGGGGCGGTTGAAGCCCCGGGTAAACGGTCCCTGCATCTGCGGCAGCGGAAAAAAGTTCAAAAAGTGCCACGGAGCGCGGAGCGCCGATGGATAAAGAAAACGGGAAACCTGAGCAGTTCAGGTTTCCCGTTTTTACCTGTCGGCATGTTGCGGCGGATCATTCGGCCGCCTTCAGCTCTTCGTTCAGGGCCAGGAGCTTCCCGGCGTCCGCCTTCAGCACCTTCCGGTCCCAGGTGAGCAGCCCGTTGCGCTCCGTCTCCACGTCGCTGAGCTGGGTATAGACGCAGGCCCGGAGTCCTTCTGCCTTCAGGGGGATGATCTGTTCCCGATAGAGCCTTTCCAGAGCGGCGGTCAGCTCCCCGGTGCCGGAGACCCTGCGGTAGCCGAAGCCCCGCCCGGGAGCGGCGTGACCGGCCACGGTCAGGCTAAGGCCGCCGAATTCCGTGATGGCCTGCACCCGGGGATCCGGGCGCAGTTTCTGTTTGCCGAAATAGCGGTGGACGCTGCGAAAATCTCCCGTGTGCTGGTCGTGCCAGCCGCTGGCCGAATCCACGCAGCGACTGCCGTCCCATTCCTTCACCTTCGCCGTGAGCTTGTCTGTGTCGAACTGGCCCCATCCCTCGTTGAAGAGGGTCCAGGCCACCACGCTGGGGCTGTTGTAAAGCCCATGGACGATCTCCTCCGCCTCCCGGAGGAACAGCCTTCTGGCCCGCTCGTAGCGGCGGCCGAAGCGCCCGTAGCTGTGATCGGAGACCTGGATGCCCAGGAAGGGGAGGACCATCGTCCACAGGGGGGAATAGGGCGCGCCGCCGTTGGGGATGTCCTGCCAGACCAGCATCCCCAGCCGGTCGCAGTGGTAGTACCAGCGGGCGGGCTCCACCTTCACATGCTTGCGCAGAAGGTTGAAGCCCATGCTTTTCGCGGTCTCAATGTCGTAGATCATGGCTTCGTCGGAGGGCGGGGTGTAGAGGCTCTCCGGCCAGTAGCCCTGGTCCAGCAGCCCCGTGAGGAAGATGGGCTGTCCGTTGAGCAGCAATTCGCCCTTTTCCGCCCGGAAAGTGCGCAGGGCAAAATAGCATTTCACCAGGTCGCTGCCCCGTTTCAACAGAAGATCATAAAGGAAAGGCTTCTCCGGCGTCCAGAGGATGCCGTCGGGCAGGGTGAATTCCGCCTTCCCCCGCAGGTCGAAGCGCCCGCTGAGCACCCGATGCCCGCTCTGGAACACGGCGTAAGCGTCCCCTTCCATGGGGTCGGGCAGCTGCAGCGTGACGGTCTTTCCATCGCCGGGGGTGATGCGGATGCCGGTGAAGTGGGCTTCCGGTACGCTCTCCATCCAGACCGTCTGCCAGATGCCGCTCTGGGCGGTATACCAGATGCCCCGGGGATTGAGGGACTGCTTGCCGTAAGTCCCCGCCCCCTCGGAAGTCTCGTCCCGCACGGCCACGGTGAGGGTGTTTTCAGCCGTGGGGGAGGCGAGGGCGGTCACATCCAGGGTGAAGGGCGTATAGCCGCCCTCGTGAGTCCCGGCGCTGCGCCCGTTGACGAAGACCTCGCAGGACTGGTCCACCGCCCCGAAGTGGAGCAGCAGCCGGTCCTTCATGAAGCCTGCGGGCAGGGTGAAACGGCGGCGGTACCAGGCGGTCTCGCCGTTGTCCGGGCCCCGCCCGGCCCCGCTGAGGGCCGTTTCCGGGGAGAAGGGCACCAGGATCCGGTCCCGGTATTCTTCCGGCTCCCGCCCGTTGGGCAGCACGGCATAGTCCCAGCTCCCGTTGAGGCAGAACCAGGCCGGACGCATGAACTGGGGCCTGGGATACTCTCCCAGGGGACAATCCGGCACCCCGGCTTCGCTCCATACGGTGCGGATATTCGTGTTGGCCGCCATGACGGGATCAAAGCACGCTGCCGTCGGGCCGGAACAGAGGCAGAGGCGCCAGCACGGTGATGTCCGTGCGCTTTGCCGCGTCCCCTTCAGCCAGAACGGCCATTCTGCCCACGATGATGCCCCCGGCCTCGTTCACCAGGGTCTCCATGGCCCGGAGGCTTTCCCCGGTGGAGATCACGTCGTCCAGAATGACGATCCGTTTGCCCTTCATCCGCTCCGCGTCGGCGGTGTCGATGACCAGGGTCTGGGTCCCGGCGGTGGTGATGCTCTGGACGTCCACGCGGAAGACGCCGCTCATGTAAGCCTTCGCCTTTTTCCGCGCCAGCAGATAGGGGAGGCCGCTCTGACGGCTCATTTCGTAGATCAGGGGGATGGCCTTCGCTTCCGGTGCGATCAGGTAGTCGCATGCGGGCAGCTTTTTCAGCAGCTCGGCCGCGCAGTGGATGGTCAGCTCCACATCCCCGAACATGACGAAAGCGCCGATGGAGAGGTTTTCGTTCAGCGGACAGATGGGAAGGTCCCGCTTCATTCCGGCGATGTCGATGGTATAAACAGACATGATTCGTCCTTCTTTCTTTTGGAATTCTGAGAAAAGTATAGCAAACAGGGAAGCAGTCTGCAACCGCTTTGCGTGAATAATGGATAACAAAACCTCCGGGAGGATCCCCCGGAGGTTTGCGTGTCTAGATTATTCCGTGATGCGGCGGGCGCCGTAGTAATAGCTTGTCCAGTAGCTGCCGCTCAGCTCGCTGACGACCACTTCATGGGAGCCGGTGGAGGCGTGGATGAATTCCCCGTCCCCGATGTAGATGCCCACGTGGCCGATGGTCCAGGTGCCGGGGCTGACGAAGAACACCAGGTCCCCGGGCTCCAGCTCGTCCTTCTCCACATAAACGCCCTGGGTATACTGGCCCGAGGCGGTGCGGTTGAGCTTCAGGCCGCTGTTGAGGAAGCAGTAGTACACAAGACCGGAGCAGTCGAAGCCGTCGGGGGAAGCGCCGCCATAGCGATAGGCCACGCCCAGGTTGTCCTCGGCCAGCTGAATGACGGACTGGGCCAGGTCGCCCGTTTCCGGCAGCTCCCTGTCCTCCCGCTTCTCCGAGAGGCGGACATACTTTGCGAACAGATAGCCGGTCTTTCCCCCGGCTTCCACCCGATACCAGTCCCCCTCCTTGCCCAGCACCGTGACCCGGCGCCCGGCGTTGAAGAAGTCGTAGACATCAGCTTCCAGGCTGGGGCCCGCACGGAAGCGGACCGCATTTCCGGTGAGCGTGCCGGGGCAGGGGTATTCGCCTTCGTCCTCATCCTCGGCGGCCTCTTCTTCCTCCTGCTCCTGAGACGCGCCTTCCGGCTTGGGCTGATAGGCAGTGCCTTCCGGCACAGGCGCGGGAGCGGGGGCGGGTTCGGGGGTCGGCTCCGGCGTAGGTTCCGGGGTCGGCTCGGGAGTAGGCTCGGGCGTGGGTTCCGGCTCAGACTCTGCCTCTGCCACGGTCAGCTGTTCCAGATAACGGGAGCTCATGTAGCCCTCGTCGCCGTCCCACAGGACGCGGCACCACTCGCCCAGATCCTCCAGGATCTCCACCACCGTGCCCTTGTCCGCCAGACGCAGGACCTCCGCGTCCAGGCTGGGTGCCGCACGGAAACGCAGGGCATTGCCTGTGACCCTTGCCGTCCCCGGTGAGAGGGCCAGCGCAGGGAAGGCCAGCAGCAGCGCCATCACCAGGATGGCGGCAATGATTCTGATTCTCTTTCTCATGGTATTCCTTTGTCCTTCCGTATACGCTGCCGCTCAACCCGCGGCCAGGGCACGCTCCAGCCAGACGGCGCCCAGATCCAGGGCAATATAGAAGCCTTCCTTTTCGGCTTTCTTCACCACCCGGTCCCGGGAACGGATGTCCGGATCGGTGAGCTGGAGCTGCACGGAGACCCGCTTGGCCAGGTTCAGATCCTCCAGGGGTTCCGTTTCCATGATCTGGAGCATGACGACGTATTTGTCGGACATATTTCCGTAGTAAACCAGATTGTCCTTCCGGCGCAGGGGCCGCCCTTTATAGGTCAGAGCTTTCTTTTCTGCCATGGTTCCTCCTTATCTCCCACACGGGGAAAACCGGCGCGCGATGGAGCCGGATGTTCCTGACATAGCACTTTATTCTAATCCATTTCCCCGTGGATGTCAAGCCGAGCCGTCCCCGGGTCCCCAGACAGGGAAAACTGCGGCTCCCGTTGGGGAGCCGCAGCCGATGGTTTCCGTCACTGGTTCAGATAACTGCGCACCAGTTCCTGAAGAAGCTCGTCCCGGTCCAGATGGCTGATGAGGGTCCGTGCATTCTTATAGTTCGTGATATAGGTGGGGTCCTCGGTGAGGATATAGCCCACGATCTGGTTGATGGGGTTGTAGCCCTTTACTAGCAGCGCGTCGTAGACGGCGGTGATGATCTCCCGCGTCTCGGTGCGCTTATCGACGATGCCGAATTTGCGCGTGAACTGGTCCATGGCACGGCCTCCTTACCGAGAGAGTTCTTTTATGGGTGCTAGTATACCCCAAAAAAACCGCGGTGTAAAGAAAGAATGAGGCTGTTCAGCGGATTTTTGCCTGCAGCTTTTCCTCCAGCGCGTGCAGGATCGCCGTCATGACCGGCTCGATCTCGCTGTCGGTGAGGCTGGAATCCTCCTTCCGGAAGCTGAGGGAGAAGGCCACGCTCTTCTTCCCGGCGGGGATGGGCGCGCCCCGATAGACGTCGAAGAAGGAGACCTCCTTCAGGAGCTTTCCGCCCGCCGCGGCGATCGTCTGGCTCAGCTGGTGGACGGTGGTGCTCTCCTCGCAGACCAGGGCCAGGTCCCGCAGCACGGCGGGGAAGCGGGGCAGAGGCTGATACAGGGGTTCGGGGGCCCGCCGGTCCCACAGCAGCTCGAAATTCAGCTCCGCTGCCGCGGCGTTCGCGCTGATGCCGCAGGCCTTGCGCACATTGGGGTGCAGCTCGCCGAAGGTGCCCAGCACCGTGCCGTCCTCGGCGAGGATATCGGCGCAGCGCCCGGGATGGAAGGCAAAGTGGGCCTTGTCGGCCTCGAAGCGGACGCCCGGCACCCGCAGCTGCTTGAGGATGGCCTCCACGCAGCCCTTCAGGGCGAAGAAGTCCGCCCCCTCGCCGTAGACGCCCAGGGCCAGGTGCTTTTCCTCCCTGGCCAGGATGCTGCCCTCTTCCCGGAGATAGACCTTGCTCAGATCGAAGAGCTTCACGTCCTTGTTGCGGTGGGCGGCGTTGAGGCTCATGCACTTGAGCATGGTGGGCAGCAGGGTGGTGCGCATGATGGAGCTGTCCTCGCCCAGGGGGTTCAGGATGGCGAAGGAATCCCGCAGGGGGTGATCCTTGGGCATCCCGGCCAGGTCATAGTCGCTCTGGCCCATGAAGGAATAGGTGAGGGCCTCGCTGTATCCCAGGTCCCGGCAGAGGTGCCGCAGGTCCCGTTCCAGCTGCTGCTTTTCCGTCAGGCCGCCCTGGGCGGTGGTGCCCTTGAAGGCGGTGGCGGGGATCACGTCGTAGCCGTAGAACCGGGCCACTTCCTCGGCAATGTCGCTGTAATGGCTCACGTCGCCCCGCCAGGAGGGCACGGTCATCACGTCGCCCTCGAAGGTGAAGCCCAGGTCCATCAGCACCTTCTTCATGAAGGCGGGCTCCGTATGCACGCCCAGCAGCCGGTCGATCTTCTCCGGCTCCAGCTTCAGCTTCGTGGGGGCGCTGTCCTTGGCGATCACGTCGATGACGCCGTCCACCACTTCGCCCGCGCCCAGCAGCTCCACCAGCTCGCAGGCCCGCTCCACGGCGGGAAGGGTGCCCAGGGGGTCCAGGCCCTTCTCGAAGCGGGAGGAGGCGTCGGTGCGCATGCCCAGGGTGATGGCGGTCCTCCGGATGCTGGGGCCGCTGAAGTTGGCGGATTCAAAGACCACGGAGGCGGTGTCCTCGGTGATCTCGCTGTTCTGGCCGCCCATGATGCCGGCCAGACCGATGGGCTTCGTATCGTCTGCGATCACCAGCATCCCGGTCTTCAGGGCCCGGGGGCTGCCGTCCAGGGTGGCCATCTCCTCGCCCTCGGCGGCGGTGCGCACCACGATGCGGCTGCCGCTGATGCAGCGGTAGTCGAAGGAGTGCATGGGCTGGCCGTATTCCAGCATGACATAGTTGGTGATGTCCACGATGTTGTTGATGGGGCGGATGCCGCTGGCCCGGAGCCGCCGCCGCAGCCATTCGGGGCTGGGGGCGATCTTCACGTTTTTGATGAAGCGGGCGGTATAGCGGGAGCAGAGCTCCGGATTTGCGATCTCCACGTCCAGATAGTTCAGGATGCTGTCCCCGCTGCCCTTCACCTGGGGCTCGTGGAGCTTCAGCTCGGTGCCGAAGGTGACGGCGGCTTCCCGGGCCAGCCCCCGGACGCTGAGGCAGTCGGGCCGGTTGTTGGTGATCTCGAAGTCCACCACGCTGTCCCGCAGGCCCACCACGTCCCGGATGTCGTCCCCGGGCTTGCAGTCTTCCCGAAGGATGAAGATGCCGTCCGCAATGGCGTAGGGGTAGTCGTTCACCGTCAGCCCCAGCTCGCCCAGGGAGCAGAGCATGCCTTCGCTGAGGACGCCCCGCAGCTTGCCCTTTTCGATCTTCACGCCGCCGGGGAGGGTGGATTTGTGCAGGGCTGCGGGCACCAGGTCCCCCGCGTGCACGTTCTGGGCGCCGGTGACGATCTGCACGGGCGCCTCCCGGCCCACGTCCACCTGGCAGACCCAGAGATGGTCGCTGTCGGGGTGGCGCTCGATCCCGGTCACTTTGCCCACCACCACGTTGGTGATCTCGCTGCCCAGCACCTCCACGCCTTCCACCTTGGAGCCGGACATGGTCATGCGGTCGCAGAATTCCTTATCGGAAACGTTCACCTCGGTGAACTCGTTCAGCCAGTTTCTGGAAAGTTTCATTGTTCCTTATTCCTCCTTTTCCGCTCAGGAGAACTGCCGCAGGAAGCGCACGTCGTTTTCGAACATCAGGCGCAGATCGCTGATGCTGAAGCGGCGCATGGCAAGCCGTTCCAGGCCCACGCCGAAGGCGAAGCCGCTGTATTCCTCCGGGTCGATGCCGCAGCCGGCCAGCACCCGGGGGTGCACCATGCCCGCGCCCAGCACTTCGATCCAGCCCTCGCCCTTGCAGACCCGGCAGCCTTCGCCGTGACACTCGAAGCACTGCACGTCCACCTCGCAGCTGGGCTCGGTGAAGGGGAAGTGGTGGGGGCGGAAGCGGGTGACGGTGTCGGGCCCGTAAAGCCGCTTGAGCATGACGTTGAGGGTGCCCTTCAGGTCCCCCATGGTGATGCCCTTGTCCACCACGAGCCCTTCCATCTGGTGGAACATGGGGGAGTGGGTGGCGTCGATCTCGTCCTTCCGGAAGACCCGGCCGGGGGAGACGATGCGGATGGGGGGACTCTGCTTTTCCATGACCCGCACCTGCACGGGGCTGGTCTGGCAGCGGAGATGGACTTTTTCGTCCTCCGTGATATAGAAGGTGTCCGTCCATTCCCGGACGGTGTGGCCCTCGGGGATGTTCAGCCGGTCAAAGTCATATTCGCTCAGCTCGATCTCCGGGCCCTCGGCCACCTGGAAGCCCATGCCGATAAAGATGTCCACGCACTCGTCCCAGACGATCTGCAGCGGATGCCGCGCACCCAGCACCACCGGCTTCCCGGGGATGGTCACGTCCACGGCCTCCTCCTGCAGCTTCCGCTCCAGAAGGGCGTTCTGCAGGGCCTCGGTCCGCTCCTTCAGCGCATCCTCGATGGAAGCGCGGATCACGTTGGCCATCTGGCCGATCTGGGGCCGCTCCTCGGCGCTGAGGCTGCCCAGCTGCTTCAATACGGCGCTGAGGCTGCCCTTCTTGCCCAGGTACTGGACCCGCAGGGCGTCCAGTCCGCTCAGGTCCACCGCTTCGCGGATGGCCTTGAGCGATTCCTCCCGGATGCTCTCCAGCTTGCTTTTCATTTGTCTGATTCCTCCAAAAAAAGATTCGTGGGAAATAAAAAAACCTTCCGCCCAAACCTATGGGACGGAAAGCTCCGCGGTACCACCCATATTCGCGGCGCTATGCCGCGCGCTCCGGAGAACGGTCATTCTCCCGGCCGGTAACGGGGCCAACCGTCGGCCATTACGCCGCAGCTCCCGGGCGAACCAAACGGGGCGCGGATCGGGCGCTTTCAGCAGCTGCGCCCGTCTCTGATACTGATGTGCAATAGGAAGAAGACTGAGATTTGGGAGATGGATTTGTGTCATGCAAGGCGGCGGTCGCAGGACATAATTGTTTATGGTCAAGAACACCAACGCAGCATGGCGCAAATCCGGCCACAAAGATTGTCTGATTCCTATTGCATATCAGTATAAAACCGCGAGACCCGTTATTTTCCCGTTCAACGCCATTTTGCTAAATATAGCACGTTCTTTTCCGTATTGCAATATCGTTTTCGATGAATTATACTGATTAGAGCGGTTTCAGGGCCGCAATGCGGAAACAGAGGAATATGTGATGGCGATCAAGACCTATCATGATGTGTTCGTGGAGCAGCTCATCCGGCGTGAAAGGCCGGGGGGCGAGTTCCTTTTCAAATGCGGCGCGGTGCTGCTGGGCCTCATCCTGATCACCGCGGCCTTCGTTCTGGCCCGGGACTTTTTCCCCTTCTTCTTTGCCCTGGTGGTCATCCTGGAGTTCTTCGCCTTCGTCTACACCGTGAAGGAGTTCGAGTATTCCTTCATGAACGGAGAGTGTGATTTCGACATGATCCAGGGCAAGCGGCGGCGCAGGACCGTCAGCTCCTTCAGCTGCCGGGAGGTGGCGGTGATGGCCCCCTGCGAGGGGCATCAGGGGGAGCTGTCCGGCCATTTTACGAGCAAGCTGGATGCGTCCATCTCCCCCAAAGCGCCGGACCGCTGGTTCATCATCCTGGAGCGGGAGGACGGAAGCCGGGAGCTGCTGTTCCTCAGCCCCAACGAGCGGCTGCTGGCGGCCTTCAAGGGCGCCCTTGGCCGGAAAATGGAATACAAGCTGCCCGAGGCGAATAAGGATATGGCGGAGTAAGCGGTCCTGCGGGGCCGCCGAAGGAGGCGGTATCCGTGGGCGCAAAACGGCGTCTTGCAGTTTTCTGCATCTTCCTCCTGCTGCTGGGCGGCTGCGGGGGAAGGAGCCATTCGGAAAAGGCGGCTTTCCTGAAGCTGCGCTCCATGTGGCTGGAAAAGGGAAGCGTCACCCTCCGCAGCGAAGTGCGTGCCGATTACGGGGAACGGGTCTATGATTTCACCCTCCGCTACGAGGGCGGCGGCGAAAGCGGCGTCCTCAGCGTGGAAAAGCCCCTGGAGCTGGAGGGCGTGGAAGCCGAATTGAGCGAAAAGGGCGTCACCCTCCGCTATGACGGTGTGCTGCTGGATACCGGGGCGATCCTGGGGAACCTCAGCCCCCTGGAAGCCTTCCCCCTCCTGGTGCGCACCTGGCAGAAGGGCTTCGTCACCGACTGCTGGCGGGAGACCTGGAACGGGGAGAGCTGCCTTGCGGTGCAGTTCGACCTGACGGAAGCGGGGGAAACGGAGGAAAGGCTCTGCCTGAGCCGCTTCCGCCCCTCCGACGGAACGCCCCTGGACGCGGAATTTCTGGCGGCGGGACGCACCGTTCTTTACTGCCGCTTCATGGAGTAACCGCCGGAGGTATATTTTCCGCCCCGCCGTGGAAGAATCAGAATGCCGGACATAAAATGGATCGGCAATCTGAATCGGCGGAGCGTGAAACAATGCTGGGGACAGTCAGAAGAGGCGATATCTATTATGCGGACCTGAGCCCCGTGGTGGGCAGCGAGCAGGGCGGGATGCGGCCTGTACTTATCGTGCAGAACGACATCGGCAACCGCTATTCGCCCACCGTGATCGCGGCGGCCATCACCTCCCAGACGGGGAAGGCCCGTCTGCCCACCCACATCACCCTGCAGGGGGCGGGCTGCGGTCTCACCAAGGACTCCGTGATCCTGCTGGAGCAGATCCGCACCATCGACAAAAAACGCCTGCGGGAACGCATGGGCAAGCTGGACGAGGATATGATGAGCCGGGTGGACAACGCCATCGCCGTGAGCTTTGGCCTGGGCACCGCCGGGAACACCACGACTACCTGATGTACGAAAGCGAGAAAGAGAAATGAAAAAGACGATACGGATCGTTCTCATCACCCTGGCGGCGGCCCTGCTGCTGGGCATCGCGGTCCTGGCCGTGGACGCGGCCACCTCCGCCGGCTCCGAGGACGATCCTCTGGTGACCCTGAGCTACATAAACGACGTGTTCGTCCCCTATGTGACCTCCCTGTTCCGCCAGGACCTGGAGGAGAAGGAGGCTGCCCTGCAGGAAGCCCTGGAGGAGCGCATCAGCGCCCTGGAAGGGGCGGGCGTCGGCGGAGGGGCCGGCGGCAGGGAATACGTGGTGGAGACCCTGGAGGCGGGACAGACCCTCATCTGCCAGCGGGGCGCGGAGCTGATGCTGCGCATCGGCCGTGCGACGGTGACGGCGGAGAACATCCCCGGCCTGGTGGACACGGCCACCACAGGAAACCTGAATGACGGGGAGGAACTGACCGTCAACCACCTGTACATGGTGACCATCAACGGCCACGGCGTCCGCGCGGAGGAGACGGTGAAGATCCTGGTGCGGGGAGATTACACCACATCCTGAGTATCGGAAGAAGGGACGGACCGGCGGAATGCGCCGGTCCGGTTTTTTATCTATGGACTTTGCGGCGCTGACGGGTTCCTATGAGATCATGGACGGGGAGCGGGCCGTGGGTACCCTGGAAGTATCCCGCCAGGGGGGCTATTTCCGTTTCCGGGCAGCCTGCTCTGTCGAGTGCGGGGAGCTAATGCGCCTGGCGGTGCGAAGCGGGGAAAGGACTGCGGACCTGGGGGTGCTGGCCCCGGAGGAAGGGCTGTGGCGGCTGGACAAGCGCTTTTCTCCGGCGGCCCTCCGCGCCCTGGGGATCGGAGAGATCGGCGCCTGCTTCCTTTGCCGCTGCGTTCCGGCGGGCTGGGCGGCGGAGCCGGAGCCAGGCAGGCTGCTGGCGGACGGCCTCCTGCGCCGCCTCTGCGCCGGATTCTCCGGAGCCCTGACCCGGCGGGAAGGGGAGGATACGCTCCTGGCCCTGCCCCTCGCGGACCCATTCCCCCTGCTGCCGGTCTTCTGCCTGGGGACCTTCCG
>JAEEGK010027765.1_pt1 | contig 11404 bp, 10 predicted proteins | sample 8958771 | NCBI WGS metagenome assembly JAEEGK01 (sample SAMN16246547, study PRJNA631951) | gut metagenome | biome: gut microbiome; feature: rumen; material: SC-attached | host: Bos | place: Iran: Karaj | collected 2018-10 | reverse complement strand
AAGAATGGCTATCACAACCGACTCGGGATCGATGATAAACACTGCGCGAACGGTCTGAGTCTTGGCCACCGTCTGAAGCATTCCGTACTGACGGGCAACATTCATGGAAATGTCTGCAACTATGGGAAAAGGCACTATAACCTTCCCTTGACCTTTCCAGTCAATGCCCTCTATATTCTTAACCCACGCAAGATGTGAGTGAAGCGAATCTATGGAAAGTCCCAGAAGTTCACAGTTTAGGGCCTTAAACTCCTCATATCGTTTGGACAGCGCTATAAACTCCGTAGTGCACACAGGCGTAAAGTCTGCGGGATGGGAAAAGAAAATCACCCACTTGCCCTTATAATCCTCTGGAAAGTTTATTTTTCCTTTTGTGGTAATGCTCCTGAAAGCCGGAGCTTCGTCCCCTATCATAGGCATTCTTGTGATATTTGTCTCGTCCATTTTATCTCCTTTACAATTTGGCCGGATCGTAAATGATTACATGGTCCTGCTGCTGATAATGCCTGCCGGGAAGGCATTTAAACTTATGCTGCCTTACCACACCGCCGAAATAGGTATAAGGCTCATCCCCTTCGGTTTTGCCCTCAGCTATCTCCTGCGCCCCTTCACGCACACATCTCATAAGGGAAATATCGTCCCAGTCGCGAGCGTGACCATGAAGAATCTTGTCGGCTTTTTCACTGAGGAACATAAGTCCGTCCAGATTTCTCACAAACTCCGTAAAAGAAGCGCACCCGTCAAGCTGCATCCACAGATGATGATTTATACTGTCACCCGCAAAAAGAATGCGGTCTTCTTTTAACAAAAGAAGGATGCCACCCTGCGTATGTCCCGGAAGCTCGTAAACCTCCAAAGTCTTGCCGCCAAGGTCAAAAACGTCGCCCTCGTGAACCTCATGAAACGCAGGCAATCTCAGACCTCGCGCCTCAATATCCTCAATAAATTTCGGATTCTCCACAAACATTTTGACAAGTTCATAGTCCTCGGGATGCATATAGCACTCGTCAAAATAAATGTTTCCGAAAACGGGGTCGCCGTGACCATGAGTATTAATAACGGTTACAGGCTTGTCCGTAAGCTCCCTCACCGCTTCTTTAAGATTGGTCTCGGCATTCATGGTATCTATCAGGGCCGCCCTGTCGCGTCCCACCACCAGATAACCTGTCGCATCATGATTTTCGTCCAACAAAAAAACCCCCGGACAAATCAGTCTTACATGAAGCTTCTCGTCCATAGTCTAACCCCCAAAATGATATCGATATATCATTATCATACCAAACCCAACAAAAATATTGTACTAAAATCTTTAATCTCCGAATTCCTGTGCTATGAAAATAATATCGTTGCCCGGGAAGTAAACCGCAAAGCCCACGTACTCATAATTGTTCGAAAGCATAAGGGCATTGTGGCTCTCGCTTAGCTTAAAGTTTTCAATCGCTTCCGTGACCAAAGAAGCCGTATCAATATCGTAGGATGCGTCCGAATGCTTCTGAAGGTTTTCGCCCTTGATATCAAATACGCCCTTATATCCAAGGTCATCATATACGGTTAAGAATCTGGTGCCGTTAGGCCTTGTGTGAGAAAAAGCAGACACCTGCTCCTGCACACGCACATTTGCGGCCTCAACACATATGCTGCTAAGCTTAAGTTCCCGCACTCCGTTGGCAACTCTGTATTCGTTAATCTGTCTGAGCATTTCTGTTGCAAATCCGTCGAAGGGACCGTTGAGCGATTCGGTCAATACATCCGTTTTCTTTTGTGCCACCGGTGCTTCACTGACCTGCGGTTTCTCTTCTTTTGCTGTAGGCTCCTCTTCTATGGTCTCTTCTTTTATTTCTTCGGAAGCCCGTTTTGCCTCCTCCGCCTTTCTTGCTTCTTCAGCCGGTGCCCGCTGTTCTCTGAGCTTTTGGGCATAGTTTTCGAGGCCGATGCGAACAGTTAAACGCGTTGCGTTGACCAGTCCGGTCACAACTTCTGACAGATTTTTGTCGCTATTTTCATCACTCAAAGAAGAGTATGCTACCAAATTGAGGTCATACCCGGCTCTGAGTTCGGTCATATCATTATTCTTTTCACTGTAAGGGTATTCCGTCATTGCCGCAAGAACTGCAGCCGCGAGAATAATGCTTAATACACGACACCCCTTAGTTTTCATATAAAAGACCCTCCGTACGAATCTTTTATACCCGATAACCCTTTTACTAAGTGTATCGTGAGCACGTTATAAAACTATTAAAACCGCGGTTTCTACATTTCTCTCTACGGTGGATTGCCCATCAGTGTTTCCCGTGGTACGCTGAAGCTGTAAAAAAACATTGAGGTGTCACATGGATAAAATAAAAACAGGTGAACTTATTAAGAAATACAGGACTTCCAAAAATCTTACCCAAAGCGAACTGGGCGACATGCTGGGAGTTACCAACAAAGCCGTATCTCGCTGGGAAAAGGGCGAAAGTTTCCCCGATGTGGGCGTTCTCGAAAGCCTCGCCTCCGCCCTTGAGCTTCGCATTCAAGACATTGTGGTGGGCGAAGTGCGTCCCGAGGATGTTCCGGTCAAAGAAACCGAACAGCTCCTCACCGATTTAATCTTCCAGTCCAATCTTCAGCAACGGCAGAAAAAGAAAACGGTCCTCGGAATCTTAACATGGGCATTGGCACTGCTCTTTGCCATCCTCGCAGGGTACTCTGGCCTCTATGACACTCGCCTTCTTTTTGAAAATCATTGCAACATAGCCTTTCCCGTGATGCTTGGTTTGACGCTGGTGCTTATACTGTACGGCTGGCACACTCAGTGCCTCGAAAACATCCCTACCGCCAAGCCCGAGAAAGTAATGTGCATAATATCTATTATCTCATTGATTTGGGCCGTTTTTATAACCTTTTCAACATCCATCCTATGCTCCCGCGGAACCATATACTTCGGACTTGCCCTTAATCAGGTTGGCCCCTTTATAGTCATTCAGCTTGCAATAATTTGCGTCTTAAATGCATTAATGCTCCTGTTTGAATTTATCCGATGGGCCAAAGAAAAAGGCACCGTTCACCGGGGTTTCGTTCTCCAATTTACCACCATTTATCTCTCCGCCTTATATGGCGAAGCATTGCACCGGATGATTTCTTTTGAAGGTTTCCTCAAGGTTCTTATCACCTTCACTGCGGTAACACTCCTTGAAATGACAGTTGCTTTGGCAGCCATAAAAACAATTAAACAAAGAAACAGCAAAACAGCCCTCAAAAACTGAGGGCTGTTTTATATTTTTCTTTATCTTATCGGTGTCATCTCCCCGGCCATATTGATTGAATAATAATCCTTTATCTCAGCGTGGTCTTCGGTCATGCCGAGAATCCACATGAGTTTGGTGAGGGCTGCTTCGCCGGTCATGTCGTGGGCCTCTAAGGCGCCGATTTCGAGGGCTCTGCGCCCCGTTTCGTACACATCCATCTGAGTGCCTTCATATCTGCACTGGGTGCCTACCACCACCGTCATGCCGCCCTGAATAAGCTTATCGAGGGTGCCCACAAAATCGTGCTTCAAAAAAGGCATTCCGCCTATTCCGTAAGCTTCGATGTAAAGGCCCTTGTAGCCCTGGTCGGCTATGGACTCAAGAAGGCTTCTGTGAATGCCCGGGAACATCTTAATCATGCAGACCTCCGGGGAATAGGTGTTGGCAAGCTTAAAGATTCCGCTTCTTTCGGGAACCGCCGCCTGATTAATCTTCATGCCGAGGGAGCTTATGGTGGCGATATTGGGATAATTAATGCTCTCAAAAGCATCAAAGCTTAAAGAACGCACCTTGGAAACTCTGCACCCCAGCATAACCTTACGGTTAAAAGCTACAAATACTCCCGGAATCTTGCTCGCAGCCATGTGAATGGCGCAACGGCAGTTCTCCATGGCATCCGCCACAGGATTAATAATGGACAGCTGTGAGCCTGTTATAACCACAGGTATCTTAATATTTCTCAGCATAAAAGAAAGCATGGACGAAGTATAAGCCAAAGTATCGGTACCATGAATCACCACTATTCCGTCGTAGTCGTTCTTTCTCTCGCTTATGTGGGCGGCCAAAACACTCCAGTCTTCCGGAAAAATATTGGCGCTGTCGAGGGAGCAGAAGTCCTCTATCTCTATATGCGTGTCTCCCGACACCATCTTTAATTCTTCCTGCATGTCCTTAACGGAAAGCCCGGGCATAAGGCCCTTGTCTCTTTTCACGGAGGAAAGTGTTCCGCCGGTATTTATTATCAATATCTTCTTTTTCACTGTATCTAACGTTCCCTTCTCATACTGCTTATAAAAGAATATCACCTTTCGGGCAAAAAAAGAACCATACAACAGCATAATTGCACGGTTCTTTTCAGCTTATTTCAGATATTCCTTTGCAAACTCAGCCGCCGGCATGGGCTTCGAATAATAGTAGCCCTGCAGAAGATCGCAGCCTATGTTCTTCATGGTATTTACCATGTTAGTGTCTTCTATGCCCTCGGCGGTAACAGAAAAGCCCATATGCTTAAAGGCCTGTATCATGTTGGGAAGGATTTCGTCAGGCTCTTTGCAGTAGTCCCAGACAATGCTCATGTCAAGCTTGATGGTGGTGAAGGGACATTTCTTTAGCCTTGAAAGGTTGGAGTAGCCTGTGCCGTAATCGTCCAGCACGAATTTAAAGCCCTTCTTCGTCATGGCATCAATCTGCCACTGTGAGAAGCTGTCATCTATCATGGAGCCTTCCGTAATCTCAAGGTGCACGCTTCCGGGGTCAATGCCGTATTTGTCGACTATGGAGGCATAGCGCTCCGCCAGGTCGGTTCTTATAAACTGTGTGGGCGAGAGATTGACGTTTATCCAGTTCACGCCCCATTTGCCCGGGTCGTTTTCTTTGATAAACCTGCAGGCTTCGTCAAAAACAAGTTCTCCGAGTTCATTGATACGTCCGCTGTTTTCCGCAACAGGGATAAAGATTCCGGGCGCGATAATATTTCCTTCCTCATCCCTGATTCTTGAGAGTGCCTCGGCTCCCACTACTTTTCCCGTGGCAGCATACACTATCGGCTGAAGAAAGAGTTCAAAGCCCGTATCCTTAATGACTGTCTCGATGCACTTTCTGACCTTCGCTTCAAGCTTCTCCTGCTCAAGATTGGCTTCGGTTACCAAAAGAGGTTCTTTGCTCTCACTGGCTCCAGCAATGTCCAGAGTCTTCATCGTGGTTTTTATAATAGTCTCGACGGAAGTTTCCGACTCAATCCGCTCATAATTTACGAAACTCACGGACAGGTACAACTCCGTTGACTGAGATTTCCACGGTTTATTGAACCTTTCCCTTATTTCGTCCATTATTCTTTTTATATCGGAATCGGGCTCCGTAAGAATGATAAATCTTCCGTTTCTGCAGTAAAAAACAATGCCCCCCGGAATAAGCTGTCTGAAGAATTTGCCCATCAATACCAGGCCCTCTTCCATATGAGTTGCACCGTAAATATCGTACATCTCATGATACTTTCGCACCACCACGCCCAGGGGAACCCTGTTAAGGTGTTCGTAATTCTCCTCCAGATGTTCCGATAAAGCAACTCTGTTGAAAGTATGCCCTCTAAGTTCCACAAAGTACTCCGGATTGATAAACGCAAGAAATACCACAAGGATAGCCATAAGAAGAATGGTATCCATGATAAGGTACTTAGGAAGGGTAATTCTTATGAACAAAGAAAGAAAAATCAGGCAATTATACGCCGCAATACCATACTTTTCCCTTCTTCTTCCCAGGCTCTTCCTGTAAAGAAAGGAAATCACAAAACTCAATAAAACATAGAAGAACCCGCAGAAATATATATAGTTATACATATTTCCCGAATGATATCCGTTTTTATCTATGTAAAAAATTAAATAGGGAATCTTCTCAGAGCCGATAACGGCGGAGAGAACGGATACGATGACGCCAAAATACAAAGGCAGTCTGATAATCTGCCTTATCAGTATATTCTTCTGAAGCGGATTCTTGGTAACGCTTGCGGAAAAAAGATACATTATGTATGCCCTTTCGAAAAAGAGCAGAAAATAAAGCATATTAAGGGTCTTAATAAGCCCTGTGCCGTAAGCCGACGGCTCATTATCCACCATTGTCGCCGCAAGGTTGGCGATAATGGCTACAGTCTCTGCAACAATCAGATGAATAAAAGTCAGATTCCTTCTGATGGGAAGCTTGGGTCTTGCAAAATAAAACCCAAGTATTATTACCAGTATCATAAGAATCGGAACTTCAAAGGAATAACTCCACATAATATGCTCCAATCGCTTACCCGCAGATTTTGTAAAAGAACTCATAGTACGGGTATGTATCATTATAGCATTCGGGTCTTATCCCTTTCTTAACATAACAATTTGAATATTCGATATGCATAATAAGGCCCCCGACATGTTTCGGTCGGAGGCCTTAATCAGCTTGAGAAGTTATTGTGTTTCGCGTATCTTTCTTTTGCTTAAAACCAGCACTGTAGCAATAAGCAGTACCGCCTCGACGGCGATGGCAAGCCAGGGACTGCTCATAAAGCCCGTTATCAGATAGCCTACGGCACAGACGATGGCCACCAGGGTAGCGTAGGGAAGCTGGGTCTCTACGTGGCGGATATGCTTACAGTCGGCGCCGGTAGAGGCTAAAATCGTGGTATCGGATATGGGCGAACAGTGGTCTCCGTATACGGAGCCCGCAAGGGTTGCGCCGAGGGCAGGTATAAGGAATGCGCCCGCTCCCTCAGCCTCACATATCATGGTAATAATGGGTATCAGCATACCGAAGGTTCCCCAGGAAGTTCCCATGGAGAAGCTCATAAGAGCCGCAATTATGAATATAAGCACCGGCAAAAGTCCGAGAGGAAGGTTGGAAGTGCTTACAAAGCCCGAAATGAACACGCCCGTTCCGATAAGCTGGCGGCACACGCCGCCAAGGCTCCAGGAAAGGATCAGAATCAGCATGGGCGGAACAATATTGCCTATACCGCTTACGATGCCTTCAATAAATTCTCTCGGCTTCATAAGTTTTCTCGGGATATAAAGAATAAACGCTGTCAAAAGTCCCGCAAAGGCGCCGAGAGACAGTCCCGCGGTAGGATTGTAGCCGATAGCCTCCGAGAAGCTTACGCCCTCAAAGAAACCGCCCACATAAGCCATACCGAGAATTGCGCAGACGATTAAAACCACTATTGGAAGCACCAGGTCGATTACACGACCCTTGCTCTCTTCCTGCGAAATATCCTCAACCGCTGCCACGCCTTTTACGGCTGCTGCCTCGGCCTTTTTCATGGGACCGAAGTCCCTGCCTGTGAAGCTTATAAAGAAAACCATAAGTATGGTCATTAATGCGTAGAAATTGTAGGGAATGGTAGAAAGAAAAACATGGAATCCGTTGGTCTCGCTGACTTCGCTTGCAACAGCAACGGCCCAGCTGGACACAGGCGCAATAATACATACCGGTGCAGCGGTGGCGTCTATGATGTAGGCAAGCTTCTCCCTTGAAATCTTGAGTCTGTCGGTGATGGGCCTCATAACCGTGCCAACGGTAAGGCAGTTAAAGCCGTCGTCGATAAAGATTAAAACACCGAGAAATGACGTAGCAAAGGCTGCTGCCCGCTTGCTTTTTAAGTGTTTCTCCACCCATCTTCCGTAGGCCTGACTGCCGCCTGATTTGGATACGAGGCTTACCACAGCCCACAAAAGTGCAAGGAAAATAATCATGTATGCGTTGTCCGCAATCTTGGCACTCATCATGTCAAAGGTTAAGGCAGCCGCACTGAATACGGAGCCCGAGCCCGCAAAGCTGTATATCAGCATACCCGAAATAATGCCTATGAACAAAGAAGAATAAACTTCTTTTGTTATAAGGGCAAGAGCGATTGCAATAAGCGGCGGAAGTATTGACCACCAGCCGGTTTCAATCATCACAAAATCCATGAAAAAAAGTCCCCCTCTCTCGGTCACAGGACCGATTACATTACTTTTTTGTCTTTTGTTATGTATTATTATACGGCAATTTTTGCAATAAGAAAACTCCCGTGTATGAGCACGGGAGTTTCTTTGTCGTCTTAGCTTAATATGCCTTCGGCCTTAAGTTCCTCGTTAAGCTCGTCTTCAGTATCCGCCATGGCCTGAAGAGTCATGGTAAGAAGCTTGTCGAGTTCCCATCCTAACTGCTCGGCGCCGCGCTCGATAACTTCGCGGGAGCAGCCTGCGGCAAAGCCTTTGCTCTTGTATTTCTTTTTCAGTGATTTAAGTTCCATGTCCTTGGTGCTCTTGGAGGGTCTCATGAGGGCAGCCGCACCGATAAGGCCGGTGAGTTCGTCCGCCGCAAACAAAACCTTCTCCATCTCCCTCGTGGGCTCCACATCGATGGTGGTACCGCAGCCTACGGTAATTCCGTAGCCGTGGGAGCAGACAGCATGAATAATGTCCTCGCTCACGCCGCCCTCACGCAAAAGTTCCGGCGCCTTCAAGCAATGCTCCTCGGGATAAAGCTCAAAATCAATGTCGTGAAGCAGTCCCACTATGCCCCAGTATTCGGCCTCGTCGCCGTAGCCCAGTTCTTTAGCATACCAGCGCATAACAGCCTCAACCGTAAGGGAATGCTGAATGTGAAAAGAATCCTTGTTGTACTTCTTTAAAAGATTAAATGCCTCGTCTCTGCTAATCATGTTATACCTCCCCCTTTTCGTCGTATTCGTCCAGAAAATGATGTTTCTTACCATCCTCGGTTTTGTAGCAGATTATTGTATTAAGATTGACATTTTCAACGCTTCTGAAAATGTTTGATTCCACAAAGGGATTTTGCTCCCTGAGATTCGCTATGAGTGCCTTTATTTCGGCGCGCTTGCTTCCTTTTTCCGTTCCGCCGCAGCTTGCACAGCTCTCGGTCAGGCGGCAGGCGCAGTTGATAAACGTAAGGTTATTATAGTCCCTCCAGCGCTTAATGTCTGCCTCTCTCACAAGATACAACGGTCTAATAAGCTCCATGCCCTCGAAATTGGTACTGTGAAGCTTGGGCATCATGGTCTGAACCTGACCGCCATAGAGCATGCCCATGAGAATCGTCTCTATTACGTCATCATAGTGATGGCCGAGAGCTATCTTGTTGCAGCCCAGTTCTTTGGCCTTGCTGTAGAGATATCCTCTTCTCATGCGGGCGCAAAGATAGCAGGGCGAACCGCCGGCCTCATCCACCACGTCAAAAATATCCGAGTCAAATACCGTGACGGGAATGTCCATGAGCTTCGCATTGTTAAGTATGGTCTCGTAATTAATCCTGTTGTAGCCCGGATTCATGACCATGTAAACAACCTCAAAGTTCTTTTTCCCATGTCTTTCGAGCTCCTGAAAAAGTTTGGCCATTAACATGGAATCCTTGCCACCGGATATGCAGACGGCTATTTTGTCTCCGTCCTTAATAAGCTCGTATTCGGAAAGTGCCTTGGTGAAGCGGCACCAGATTTCTTTTTTGAACTTTTTAATGATGCTTTTTTCGATGGAGGCGCATTTTTCTTTTGACGCTTCCTCGTCGGAGTACTCACTCTTCATAAGATACGAGTAATAGCTGTAAATACCGCCCCGGATACTGTATATCTCGTAGCCCTCCGGTGCCAGATCCTCGCACATTTCCAGGGAGCGCTTGCCCGAATAGCATATAAGATATATGGGCTTGTCCTTCTTAAACTCGCTTACATGGGTCTCAAACTCCGTGAAGGGGTAATTCACCGCTCCGGGAAAAGAACCCTTTAGGAATTCTGCTTCGTCGCGGATATCTATTATCATCTTGTCTCTGCCGTCAGAGACCATTTCATCAAAAGAACGGGAATACTGCATTTCAAAGCTTCTCCAAAAACCTACTAAACTGATGGGTATTATAAAGCCTTGCAGGATTCCTGTCAATGAGCAGTGTTTTTGTGCGGATTTGGACGCAATAAAGGGAGCCTGTTCCGGCTCCCCTTCGTCATTCCGCATATGCTGTTTAACAGCCCTTTCTGCCGCTCTTATGGTCCTCGATAGAACATGCGCCGGGTGTTCCGTACTCAATAAGGCCCGCATCCGCAGGGTCTATTGACACTCTTCCGTCCTCGAATACGAAGGCCGGGATTCCCACGTCACCGATTTTTTTGCACTTATCAAATACGGGATTGGTATCTCTGAGTCTCGTAAAAGCTCCCATGTTGCGAATATTCTCGCCGATATTAATGTACTCAAACTCATCTTCACGGCCCTTAATCTGCTCGTGCACATAGTCACAATAAGGGCAAGTGGGCATTCCGTAGATTTTAATCATTCTGTGTCCTCCTATCTGATAAAGCCCTTGTCCGTCTCCGGCAGTTCCTCGGAAACAAACCGCTCAACCTTCATATGCAAATCATACTTCTCACGTAATTCAATTATAGTCTTCATCATGGGTGAAGCATGATGCACATCAATCGCCTCCTGATTCTCCCACGCATCTATCAAAAGAACGGTCTCCGGATCGTTCATGGGAAAAAAATACTCGTATCTCACATTTCCCTCTTCCCCACGAATTTTCGCCGCCGTCCCGCTCGATTCCATCTCCTCCGCAAACTTGCGGGCATTTCCGTTAGTTCCGGTATAGTAAAGATTTACAGTAATCATTTGCACCCCCGCTTTCAAAAGAAACTCTTCTGTATGGATATTATATCTTCTTTGGCGGGTTTTGGGAATAAAAAGAATGTGGGGCGCAGGCGGGATGGTTCTGCTATCTTAGTCAAATTTTCAATAAAAAATTTTGACTAAACCATGGTAAAGATGGCGATAGGGTCAAAAAAGGCTGCTACCTGAAATAGTAACAGCCCTTTGCTTATTATAACAGTTTACAGCATACTTCATTCCTTAGTTTCCGGTCTTAATCTCATTTTTTTGCCCACTATACTTACTAAAAGTCCGCTCTTATAATCTTTACCACCCCCAAAAAGCACTTTTTTTCGTTTTTGGGATGGTAAAACTATTGTTTTTAAAGATTCAGTAAGTACACGATTGTCGAAGTGTACCGGTAATAATTGAATTTCTTGAACTTTTACCGGTAAAAGACAGCCGAAACGTACCGGTAAAAATGGCGAAAAGTCCTTTTTCGCCTGTAAAGTCAGTGTCTGCAAGCTCAGCAGCCGCTTGGAGCGTCGCTGCACAAAAAAAGCTTGGTTAATTTTCCAAGCTCAAATAAACCCCTGCCGCATTCCAAGCAAGGGTTTCACACAAGTTCGTTATTTATTTACCACTTCAAGGACCGCCTTCTTAAGCTGCTCCAAAGCCTCTTTAATCCCCGGACGGGGGCCGGCGGTGTTGAAACACTCCAAGCCTTCCCCCGCCCTGCCGAACATGGCGCCGCTGTCGAGCCAGAGGCCCGCGCGGTTAACCATAAGGGCC
>JAEEGK010027763.1_pt1 | contig 11405 bp, 9 predicted proteins | sample 8958771 | NCBI WGS metagenome assembly JAEEGK01 (sample SAMN16246547, study PRJNA631951) | gut metagenome | biome: gut microbiome; feature: rumen; material: SC-attached | host: Bos | place: Iran: Karaj | collected 2018-10 | reverse complement strand
AGGCCAGGGCAAACTCAACAGCATGAGGGAACCGTGCCACATAGGCACAGATATAATATACGAATGCGGCGGCAATGGCAATGCGTGCCACGATGGTCAGCGTCAGCAGGATGCGGTTGGCCAGGTTCACTTTCCACAGGGCGCGGAATTCATCGCTGTGATTTTTCTTCATCATCATCGCGCGAAGGAAAGGCGAAACGGCCACGATGGTGAGCAGTCCGACACTGATGTTGGCCACGCTCGCAGGCAAAATCCTGATGGCAAAAGGCAGCACAAACGAGAACATCACCAGCACGATGGCCACCGAAAGGATGCCGTAGATGAGAATGATGCGCAGAAGCTGTACGAGCAGCGACCGCCAGAGGTTCTCGCCGCTGTCCATCGAGGCATGCGTCAGCGTGAGGTTGTTAAGCCGGATAATCCACGACTTGGGAAGATGACGTTCCAAATGGTTGTAGCATGGTACCGATGCTCGGATCATGTAAGGTGTGAGGAATGTTGTGATCACCGATACTGCTACAACCACCGGATAGAGGAAATCGCCAATCACGCCGAGAGAAAGTCCCAGCGAGGCGATGATAAACGAGAATTCACCAATCTGCGCCATCGAGAATCCGCACTGCATGGCCGACTTGAGCGACTGGCCGCTGATGAGGAAACTGAACGAACCGAAAACGGCCTGGCCTAAAAGAATGGTTAGTACCAGCACAATGATAGGCACTGCATATTCCACGAGAATGGCCGGATCGACCAGCATGCCGACGGAAACGAAGAAGATGGCTCCGAAGAGATTCTTCACCGGTTCAACCAGGCGGATGATTTTCTCGGCCTCGACGGTCTCGGCAAGAATGCTTCCCATGACGAAAGCTCCGAAAGCAGAACTGAATCCCACCTGCGTGCTGAAAACGGCCATGCCGCAACAAAGTCCCAAAGAGACAATGAGGAGCACTTCGTTGTTGATGAGTTTGCGGACGGAGCGGAGGAAAAGCGGGATGGCAAAAATGCCCACCACAAACCAAAGCACCAGGAAAAAGCCTATCTTGAGCACACTGTTGAGCATCATCCCGCCGTCGGGATTGTTGCCCGAGGCAATGGCAGCCAGCATCACCATCATCACAATGGCCATGATGTCTTCGAGGATGAGCACGCTCATCACGATTCCCGCAAAGCGCTGCTGACGGAGTCCGAGGTCGTCGAACGCCTTATATATAATAGTGGTGGAACTCATGGCCACCATACCGCCCAGGAAAATGCAGTCCATCGTTCCCCAACCGAACAGCCTTCCGGTGCCTATGCCCAGCAGCAGCATCGAGGAAATGGTGGCGATGGTGGCGATGATGGGAGAAGCACCCATCTTCAGAATCTTCTTGAAAGAGAAATCGAGTCCCAGGGAAAACAGCAGGAACATCACGCCGATGTCGGCCCAAAGGTGTATGTTATCGACATCGACAACCGACATGGTGAGCGGCAAATGCGGAGATACCAGGAAACCGGCAACGACGTAGCCAAGTACCAATGGCTGGCGCAAACGCTTGAACAACAGCGTCACGACACCGGCAACCATCAGTATTAGCGCTAAATCCTTGACGAGACTCGGTATTTCAGTCATATCTACAATAGGAACATTACAATCAGTACCACTGCACTGAGTTGGTATAACCTGAGCGTTTATCGTATTTCAGGGCATCGGTCAGCGTGGAAGCGTTGCACCTGAAAGTGAAATTATAACTTGTATAGGGATAAAGAACCACTTCGCAAGTCATGCTGAAGCAGTGCAAGTCGCGAGCCAACGATGCACGGGTCAAACTCAGCTGATGATAGTTGAAGTCGTAACCACTGCTGAAATTGATGTTCCAGCCTTCGCTGAGACGGACGTTTCCGCTGAAGTTCAGGTTTTGGGTGAACGAATAGGGCCAGCGCTTCGTCTCGGCATTGAAGGTGCCCGACCGGTTTTCATTCATGCTGATACCATAGCCGATAGAAAGCGACCAGGGCAATGAGAACTTCATATAGCCGTCTTCGTCGGTCTCGGCCTTGCCTTTACCCTCGGCGCCATGCTTTCCTTTCTCCATGGTCTCGTCAATATTCGACTCCACACCGGTATCAAACTTGTCGTCATCGTCTTCTTCATCATCCTTGCTCTTCTTCTTTTTGAACAAGTTCTTCAGTTTCTCAGGCGTCAGCGTGAACGAGATGTTCTGCGTGGTTCCCTGGAAACGTCCGAAGCGTCCTCTTGAGTATTCGGTATAGTTGGTCTCATAGGGCACTCCGTCTTCGCCGACATCCCATGCATAAGTGGCGAACTGGGCATTCATACTGAAGGTGTAGCTCTTAGTCAGTTTCAGGCGCACACGCATGTTGAGGTCACTCCAGGGTTTCTCCTTAGCAGCCATGTCATACGACATGTTGGCTCCCAATTCATCAATAATACTGATTTTCTTGATACCCGAAGTGTCTTTGTCGCTCTTGATTTTCATTTCCACGTTGTTGGAAATGTCAACCATTATACTTCCCGACATACCCTTGCGGGGCGCGCTGAACATGCCGCCTTCGTATGGTGAATACTGCACCAGCGACACATTTCCATCGGCATCGGTCTTCTGGTAGCTGGCATAATAGCCATAACGCTTGGTACTGAAGTCGGGCGTGTAGCTGAAAGTCACCTGCGGCGTAAAGACATGCCGGATGGCTTGAATCTTATCGCCGAAAATCTTGCGGTTGGGAATATAGCGGCCATAGATTTTTGTATTGGCCGAAAGACTCAGTCGCCAGTCGAATTTATTGTAGAAACCGTATGTCGTGTCCCGCACTTCCACCTGCCGGGCCTGATCCCAACTGCGACGCTCTTTCTTGAAAGTCATGTGGTCATTGAAATCGAAATGAGGAGTCACGTTGATAACGTTGAACAACGAGAACGTGGCTTCGATGGGAATCTGATGCTCAAATCCGTTCGTCCAGTCCTTAATCAGATTAGAATGGAACAGCTTGCTTTCTCGAGTCTTTATTGAATTCTTCAAGTGGCCGGTATATCTCATTGAAATCTTCTCGTACCAACGCTCGTCGCCTACCATCTTCTTGCGGCGGAACGGATAGAACTTTGAAACCGTAATGTTGAGGTCGGGAAGTCCTACCGTTATCGATGAGTCGCGCATGTTCTGCTCCAGATTGGCCGTTCCGTTCAAGCTCAAGCCAAGACTGGAAAAGTTTGTCGTCCAGCCCACGCTTGAGGTTCGCAGACTCTGGCTCAGCATCTGTGGATTGTAAAGGCTGTACATGTTATTGCGGTCATAGCTGATAGAAGAGAAGTTGACCGAGGCTGTAAGCGTCGTATAGGGATTAGCCTTTGGATCCTGCCGATGCTGCCACTGGAACTTGTAGCTTTCTTCCTCCACGTAGTCGGGCATTCCCTTGTCGCCCGTCTTCGTATTCTGATAGCTTACATAAACGCTTCCGCTGTAGCGATAGCGCTTGTTGTAATTACTGGCCGCCGACAACATCCAAGAGCCCTTGGTGTAGATGTCACCGAGAATCTTCAGGTCCCACTTGTCGCTCATGGCGAAATAATAGCCGCCCTGACTCAGATAGAATCCACGGGTTGACTCATCGCCATAGGAAGGCATGATGAAACCGCTGGAATAGCTCTTTGTGAAGGGGAAGAATCCGTATGGTATGGCCAGGGGCAGCGGCACATCGGCCACCACCAGATAGGCCGGACCGAACACCACGTCTTTTCCGGGACGTACCTTGGCACGCGAAAGGGCAATATAGAAATCGGGATGCTTTTCATCGCAGGTCGTATAGCGGCCATGAGTCAGGTAGAGGGCACCCGAACTGTCGCGTTTTGCCCGCTCACTGCGCAGGAATCCGTCTTCTTGCTGGGTATAGACATTGCTGATAAGACCTTTCTTTGTCTTGAAATTGAAGGCCATCGTATCGTTCTCGTAGGTGTCGTTACCCATCTTGAACACAGGCGTTCCCGTGAGTTTTCCCGTAGAGTCGGCCACACCCGTGGCATGGACGATGCTGCTGTCAAGACTCATGTACACCTTCTCACTCTCCAGTTCCATCGTGGTGTAGTTCACCTTGGCATCACCATAGAGATGGGCTGTCTTCGTTACGGCATCATAAACCAGGGAGTCGCTGGCCTCGTAAGTCACAGGAGCATCGATACCGCCTTGCTTCGAGCGGAAGATACTGTCGGCACGGATAGAGTCGTCGACTGCCTTGTTATGCCGGTAGACGGCAAGTTCCAAAGAATCCATCTTCGTGGTGTCGGGCAGCAGGGAAGCTGTTGTATCAGTCTCGGTCTCTGCCCTGTCGGCCATAGCCATCGAGTCGAGCAGCGCTTTGTCTTCTGCACTCATCATGCCGGCGGTGTCGGCCCTCTCCAGCAGAGAATCAATCGCAGTGACTGTCGTGTCGGCCAATTGTTTTCCGTTGTGAACGAAGAAAGGCATACCGTTTCCTGCCATCATGAAAATGACGGCAACAGAAGCCAAAAACAGAATAGTCTTTCTTCTCATAACGGAACTGCAAAAAGCAGAAATTTTCGTGCAAAGGTACTACTTTAATTTGACAAACGGCAAAAGAAGTCCGTTTATTAACTAAATTATTCAAACATTTGCGCCCATTTGCGGAATCTCTCCACCCCTTCGCTGCCGAATTTTGCCAAAGAGCGGGCAGCTTGCTCCACTGTTTTCTCGCGCTCCAAATGGGATTTTGAATAAAACTTGTCGGCATAGCATATCACCTGCTCGGCAATAGTCTCCGGCAAGAAGTCCTGGTGCGGAAGAGGCAAGTCTTGGCTGACGATGTCTTTTTCGGTAAGTCCGGCCCCGGTGTGGCGCTCACAGACACGGGCGATGCTTTCTGCCTCTTGCCCCAGAAGGTTTCTCAGCATTTCCGCACCGATACGGCCATGACAGATATAGGGTTCGGTGCCAAAGCACTGAATGCCAGGAGCATCACAACGCACGATTCCGATGTCGTGAAGCATGGCTGCCGTCTCAAGGAAATCCGTGTCGAGCTGGAGTTCGGGATGGCGCAAGGCTATCTGCAGGGCCTTCCCGGCCACCTGCCGACTATGCACAAGGAGGATGTGCCTCAGGGCATCATCCTCCTTGTAAAAGTGGTCTATAACTGACTGATAGTTAATCTGCATAGAATATCAGTCTTTGGGACGTTCGATCCAAGCCAGTGTCTGGCCTTTCTGCACCTTGGCGCCCTGCTTGGCAGCGATTTCCACCAGACGGCCGCCGATGGCTGCCGGAATGGGAACGATTTCGCCCCATGTGGCCTGGATATAGCAGAAATTGTCGCCTTCCTTGTATTCGGCACCGATATAGGGCTCAATGCACGGAGCACACTCGCCTTCGCCTGAGAACTGATAGTAGACCTGTCCCTTCACGGGAGCCACCAAGGCATCGGCCTTGGCATGCTTGAAGGCAGACAATTCTTCGGGAGAGAGTTTCGAACCCATGCGGGCATCCTTGGCTTTCTGCAAGTCGGCGAGCATACGCTTCTTGGCAATGCCGCTCTTGAAGTCGCGATACTGCTCGGGATGCATAGCCAGCTCGTAGAGTTCCTCGTCGTCGGGTCCGTATTCCCATCCGTTCTCGTCCATTTCCTTGCGGAAGTCGTCGAGCGCGTTGGGGATAAGCGTATGAGGATCGGCATCGGTGAACTCGCGTCCCTGCTTGGCGGCCAGTTCTTTCAGTTCGGGATCGATCTCGCCTGGAATCTTTCCGCTCTTACCCAGAATCATACCCCACATTGAGTCGTCCATCATCACGAAACGGCCCTTGCCCTGCTCGATGGTGAGAAGATTCATCAGGGCGATGTTCTTCACATATTGTGAGAACGGTGTCACCAATGGAGGATAACCCACGCGTGGCCATACATACTCAACCTCGTTGAAGAGTTTCACGAGCATTTCGTCGGTATTATACTCGGGCAGTCCCTTCTTGGCACGAATAGAATTGATGGTGCGGTGCATGCCAGCCAAGTCGGCCATCATGCTACCCATCATGCCGCCAGGAAGTCCGCAACCCAGCAGAAGACTCGACATGTGCTTGTTGCCGGGATTGATGAAGTAGCCCAGCCAGTCGTCGATAAACTCCTGCGTCAGCGTGCGGGCCTGCATATAGGCGCTCATGTTGATTTCCTTCACCTCGAAGCCCTCGTTCTTCAGCATGGACTGCACAGAGATGATGTCCGGATGAACCTTACCCCATGAAAGCGGTTCGATGGCCGTATCAATAACATCGGCACCATTGTTGCAGACTTCCAGAATAGAAGCCATGCTCAGTCCAGGGCCGCTATGGCCGTGATACTGAATGATAATGTCGGGATGCTTGGTCTTGATGGCCTTGGTCAGAGCGCCAAGCATGGCGGGCTGTCCTATTCCGGCCATATCCTTCAGACAGATTTCCTCGGCACCTGCGGCAATCACTTCATCGGCAATGCCGCTGTAATATTCAACGGTATGCACAGGCGAAGTGGTGATACAGAGGGTTGCCTGGGGCGTCATGCCGGCAGCCTTTGCCCACTTCACAGAAGGTATGATGTTGCGTGTGTCGTTAAGTCCACAGAAGATACGGGGAATGTCAACACCCTGGGCATGCTTAACCTTATACTGCAACTCGCGTACATCATCGGGAACAGGATACATGCGCAAGGCATTAAGGCCTCGGTCGAGCATGTGAGTCTTGATGCCAACTTCGTTGAACGGTTTGCAGAAAGCCCGCACAGCGGCATTGGGATTTTCGCCAGCCAACAGGTTCACCTGCTCGAAGGCACCTCCGTTGGTTTCCACACGGTCAAAGCACCCCATGTCGATGATGGCCGGAGCCACACGTTCCAACTGATCCTTGCGTGGCTGGAACTTACCTGAACTCTGCCACATGTCACGATAGACAAGACTAAACTGGATTCTTTTCTTCATAGTTTCGGTTTTTTGGTATATTTGATAATAATGTGCAAAGATAGTTATTTTTTCGATTAAAAGTACGCAAATAGGGAAAAATTTATCTATCTTTGCCGAAAAATTTACAAAAGAATGAGACAATTCACCTTATTGATTATATTTGCGGTTGGAATCTTGGTCAGCACGTCGTGCAGCAACAAGACGGAAGAGCCTAAAAAGACCGTGGGAACCAGCACAAAGATAAAAGGAGACTCAACGCTCTACGGACTTGCCTGCGACGGATGTACCGACTCTGTACTGGTGTTCCTGTCAGGTCAGGGGGGCGATCCCGTGAACTACAACATCATCGATGCCAGCAAGAACAGGAAAGTCATTGGCCGTCCGCAGGTTGGCGACTGGGTTTGTCTTATCGTGAATGGGACGGACAAGAAAAAAGCCGACCTCGTCATTAATCTCGACCGGCTGAAAGGAACATGGGTGAACCAGGAAAAACCTTGGTTGCGCAAGCGACTGGATGCCCCTTCGCTGGGCAACATGGATGCTGAAACCAAGCACAGGATAGACTCTATGATCAAGATTCAGCTGAAGCCCGTGGAAATAGGATTTGCCCTGAGACGGCACTACGCCGCCCGCCCCGTAGGCATGGAATACAGCCGCAACAAGAATCAGGATAACCCAGTGGTCTACCCCACCCCGAAATTCTATACCGAATGGCACATATTCAACGGTAAACTGGTGCTTACCGAAGGTGCCCTCAGAATGGGAAACCAGCGGAAAGTGAAGACGAAATACAAAAGCGACACCGTGGATATCGTCATGATGCTGAGAGACTCGCTCCGCATCCGCTATAAAGACGGTAAGGAAAAAGGTTTCTACCGCAAAAAGACTTCCTGAGTTTACTCGTGCCGCGCAAAGCGCTCCTCGGCCAGCTTCTCATACTTTGTACCCGGACGGCCATAGTTGGCATAAGGCCAGATGCTGATACCGCCGCGGGGAGTAAACACGCCCGTCACCTCAATATATTTGGGATCCATCAGCCGAATGAGATCCTTCATAATGACATTCACACAGTCTTCGTGGAAATCACCGTGATTGCGGAACGAGAAGAGATAGAGCTTCAGGCTCTTGCTCTCCACCATCCGCTGGTCAGGAATATACGAGATGCGGATTTCAGCAAAATCGGGTTGTCCCGTGATGGGGCAAAGCGAGGTGAACTCAGGACAGTTGAACCGTACCCAATAGTCGTTCTCGGGATGCTTATTCTGAAAGGTCTCCAGCACTTCAGGCGCATAGTCGTCACGATAGACGGTCTTTGCACCCAGCGCCTGCAGCCCTTCGTTTTTTCTTGCTTCGTTACTCATCGCCATTTTTATCAGAACCCATAAATATCTTTCAAACGAGCACCCAGCGCATCGCCGCGCAGGTCAACGCCTGCAATTTTCCCGTCGGGATCGAGCAGCACGTTGGCAGGAATCGATGTGATGCTATAAGCCTTTGCGCCCTGGCTCTCCCAACCTTTCAAATCGCTCATCTGCGGCCATTCCAGCCTCATCTGGGTTACGGCTTCTTTCCATTCGTCGGCCTTGCTGTCGAACGAAACGCCTACCACCTGGAAGCCCTTCGACTTGTATTTATCGTAGTTAGTCTTCACGTTAGGCATCTCCTGACGGCAGGGACCACACCATGAAGCCCAGAAGTCGACCAGCACATACTGGCCCTTGCCCGCCCAGTCGCTCAGGCTCACGCTCTTTCCTTCCAGATTGTTCATCGTCAGGTCAACGAAAGGCTGGCCATACACATATTCACGAAGCAGCGAGTCGCGCTTGCTGGTGAAGGCACCATAGAGCGTTTCCAACTGCGGCTCCAATGACTTGGCGGTCGTCTGGTCGCCAGACTCCATAGCCTTCACATAGTTTGCATATACTTTCTCAAACTCATTGAACGCCGGAGACGACTGCTGCTCCACCTCTTTCATCTTCGTGGCAAGAGAATTATCGGCAGGTGAGGCTTTCTTCGCCTGTTGCTGGGTGCACGAAACCATTATCAGGCCAAGCACCAATAAAGCGATTGTATTGTTTCTCATATACTCATTATCAAATGTGTCATATAACCTAAGAAAATCAGCGTCAATACGGCGCCTTCCCATCGGGCAACGGTGTACTTCGTAAACGTGAAGAACCACAGCAGCACAATGCTGCCGATCAGCACCCCGAAGTCAATAAGCGTTATGCCCTTCAAGTCCATGGGACAAATCACGCCCGTGATGCCCAGAATCATAAGGATGTTGAAGACGTTGCTGCCGATGACGTTGCCGATGGCAATGGCGGAACGGCCTTTCAGGGCAGCCACCACGCTCGTAGCCAGTTCGGGCAGCGATGTGCCGCCCGCCACAATGGTAAGTCCTATCATGGCCTCGCTCACACCGAGCGACTTGGCCACCTGGGTTGCTGCCTCCACAAACAGATTACTGCCGAAAATCAGGCATGCCAGGCCTAACAGCAGATAGAAGACGGCCTTCAGCGGTTTCATCGGCGGCTGCAAATCGTCTTCCTGCTTTCCCGTCTTGGCCAAATGCAGCGTATAGAGCATGAAAAGGATGAAGGCGGCAAAAAGCAAGGCAGCATCCAGTCGCGAGAGTTCGTTGTCGAGACTCATCAGCAGAAGCATCAGCGCTGCTATCACCGCACAGGGCATGTCCTTGCGAACTGTGTTGGTGGCAATGGTCATCGGAGAAACCATGGCCGCCGCACCTACGATGAGGAGGGTGTTGAAGATGTTACTACCGATGACATTACCGACAGCCATGTCGGTAGTGCCTTTTAGGGCGGAAACAAAACTGACGAAAAACTCCGGGGCTGACGTGCCCATGGCCACGACAGTCAGACCAATCACTATCTGCGGCACATTCAACCGCTGGGCTATCGAAGTGGCTCCGTCGGTCAGGCGGTCGGCACCCCATAGCACCAATGCTATACCTATTATAATAAATAATATATTCATATTCGGGTGCGAAATTACAAAAAAATCCCGAATGTTCACACACTCGGGATTAAAAACTAACAATCACACAATCAAAATCTATCTAAAAACCTAAAAACACAATCTTTTTTACCTTTTCAATCTACCTATTCATGAATATCTTTTCCAGAGACTCAGGCTTATTAGCCGACTGTTATCTGGCGGGCCACCTTGGTCTCTTCCTTCACAATCTTGGGCAGCTCCACGGTCAGGATGCCGTTGCTCACGCTGGCCGAAATCTGTTCCTTGGCCACATTCTTCGGCAGAATCAGCGTCTGCACGAAATGCGAGTAGCTGAACTCACGGCGCAAGTAGCGTGTTGCCTTGTCTTCCTCCTTCTTCTCTTCCTTGCTCTGCATCTTGATGACCAGGTTTCCCTCGTCGTTGATGTTGACGTCAAAGTTCTCCTTCGTCATTCCCGGAGCTGCAAGTTCCACGACATAAGCCTTTTCAGACTCCTTCACGTTAATGGCCGGTGCTGTTGCGTTAGCCTTCGGCATAAAGTCGGTGTCGAAGAAATCGTTGAACACTGTGGGCAGCCATGCATTACTTCTTGCAAAAGTTGGGTACATCATAATTTTTACCTCCTGATTTTTTGTTTTTATATTAAACGTTGTTCTTTTATGTTTACTAACTCTTGATAGCCTTGCGGCTTCACCCTTTTATTTGCAACTTATATGCCAGCGGCCGGATTCTGCCAATCTGTCAAAATCAAATGCCAATCTGGCAAAAGCATTCCTTCCCTTCTTATTTTTATTATGCTTTTCTTTCTTAGTCCAATTAAAATGATCAGGATAACCGAACCACAGATGCTCAGAAACGTGTACCTTTGCACTCAGATTATGAACGAAACAAGAAATTAAGACATAAAAATGAAAATAATTGGCGTTTCCGTAAAAAACCGAGGGGTCTGAAGTGTCTTATCTATAGAAGTGCACTACTATGACGAATAAAGAATTGGAACAGCTTTTCCGCCGGAACTACAGCGAGATGATTCATCTGGCCAGAGTCTTGCTGGGCGATGACGGTGAGGCTGAGGACGTGGTACAGGACATCTTCTTGCGTGTGGCCAATAGTGATATAACGCCTAAGAGTGAGGGGTATCTGCTCATTGCCGTGCGTAATGCCTGTCTGAACCGCATTAGACAGATGCAACTACACGACAGAGTGAAAGATTTAATGCCGATAGAAGACGAAGCCGACCAGCAACCCATCGACAAGCAATTGGAGCGGCTCGATGACATTGCGGCTTTCGTTGATGAACAGTTAGAAGAACCGCATCGCAGCATCTTCCATCTTCGTTTCGATGAAGATCTGACTATTGCAGAGATTGCCCATCGTCTCGGTCTGAATCCGAACACCACCTACAAGTATCTCGCCCAAAGCATTCAAAAAATTAGAAATCACTTCAAACGTTAAAAGATTATTGCAATGGAAACGACAAGTGAAAACATCCGCCAGC
>JAEEGK010027762.1_pt1 | contig 11406 bp, 8 predicted proteins | sample 8958771 | NCBI WGS metagenome assembly JAEEGK01 (sample SAMN16246547, study PRJNA631951) | gut metagenome | biome: gut microbiome; feature: rumen; material: SC-attached | host: Bos | place: Iran: Karaj | collected 2018-10 | reverse complement strand
TGAACCTGGTTTAGCTATCTTTTCTGATCGTAGTTGGGTTAGTGATGATTGTAAATATTTCGCAGCAAGTAATAAATTTGTTGCTAATAAAGAAGTATCTGATGACTATGTCGATATGGTTAATAATATTGTTGCCAACAAGATTAGTGTTAGTAGTTTGATTATGAGTTCTAATTATTATGATAGTATAAAAGATTATTTAAATGAATAAAAAATCTAGTTTAACTAGATTTTTTTGTGAAGGAATTATTAACTAACTTATCATAAGGAGCTCTTTTATCTAATTGATGGGCATTTTCAGCTATTTCTTGAATGTGATTAAAGTTTGTTTCTTCAATATAAGTAGTATCAAACCATGAATCATTATCGATATATCTTTGCATGATAGCTTCTAAATCATTTAACGATACATCTGGAAAATAAGGTAGTATAATACTAGCTATTTCTTTAGCAGTGTGTGTATGTGTATAATCTAAACCTTTTTGGATTGCTTTTGTGAAACCTTCAATTACTTTAGGATTGGCATCAATATAACTTTTTTTAGCATTATATGATGTATAAGGAACGATACCACCAAGTTCACCTAATGATGCTACAACATAACCATATCCTTGCTTTTCCATTTGTAAAGCATTAGGTTCAAATAGTGAAACGAAGTCACCTATACCACTTATAAATGCTCCTGGCATAGCGGCAAAAGCAATACTCGTATCGATAGTTAAATCTTTATTGACATCCATACCGGCTTCTTTTAGTATCCATTCTAAGGTCATTTCTGGCATACCAGCAATTCTACCACCAATTATTGTTTTGCCTTTCATATCTTCTAAGGTAAAGTTATCATATTTTTTTCTTGATACGATAAAACTACCATCACGTTTAGTTAAACCTGCAAAGTTAACTAAATAATCTTGTTCGCCATTGTTATATATGTATATGGTTGCTTCACTACCACAAAAACCTATTTGGGCATCTCCTGATAATATGGATGCAGCTACTTTATCAGCGCCACTAGTTAGAACTATTTCAACATCTAATCCTTCTTCTTCAAAATATCCTAAAGCGTGCGCTACATATTGTGGAGCATAAAAAACACTATGAGCAACTTCAGCTACTTTGATTTTTGTAAGATTTGAATTTTTTTTGTGATAAATTAAGCATGGTATAATAACTATAATAATGGTGATAAGTAAAAATATTTTTTTCAAATATATCATCCTTTCTAAGTTATTATATTCTTTAGATTATAAGGTGTGAAAAAAACCATTAGTAACTTACTAATGGTTCTAATTCTTTAACTAATTGTTTTTCGTTGCCATTTGATTTTTCTGTTTGTTTATCTTGAATATGCAATTTTTCTGTTAGTGTAAAGCTAATTGATCTTTTTCTTATAGACACATGTGTTACCTTAACTCTTACATAATCAGCTAGACGTATTTCTATACCAGAATTTATTCCTGTAACAGTATGATTTTTTTTATCAAAATAGTATAAATCATTTTTAATATCTCTTAGTTCAACTTTTCCAACAATACCATTTTCTAATCTTACGCTAACAAATTTAGGGCCAATGCTTATTATTTTACCATTGAAATATTCATTTTCATGTTTTTTCATATATTCAGCCATCTTTAATTTGACAGCTTCCATCTCAGCTTCATCAGCCGCTATTTCTTTTTCATTAACGTGTTCGCATATATTTGGTATTTTTGATTCGTTTTCTAAGAATACTCTTTCTGTTATATTGGGATCATTATATTCCTTCATTAACCGATGTGCTTCTAAATCCGGGAATCTTCTAATAGGTGATGTGAAGTGCGTGTATATATCAAAGCCTAAACCAAAATGTCCTATGTTATGTGAACTGTATGCGGCTTTTTTCATAATTGTAAGTAAATGAGGTGAAATAACAGAATAGTTACCTTGATCATATATTTGTTTAAATATTTTGTTTAGTTTATATTTATCAACATTCTGATAAGGTATTTCATATCCACTATCATATAAAATTTTTAAAACTTCTTCTAAATCTTTTTTATCTGGTTCTTCATGAATTCTAAAATAGAATGGTCGATATTCATAAGTTTCGGCTACTGTTTTATTAGCTGCTAACATAAAGTTTTCAATTATTTTTCTACCAGCTTTAACTTTTAATGGCTCAAATTTGATAGGAAAGCCATTTTCATCAGTAATTATTTTTACAGAATTATCTTTAAAATGTAAGTATCCGCCTTTTTGATAATTTTTATTTAAAATAAAGCTTAATTCATTGCATAGTTTTAAATTATCTACAAAATCTTCATAACCTTCAGGAATAATACCTTCCATAAGTATTTTGTCGACATCTTCATATGTCATTTTTTTCTTAGAGTTGATAACTGATTCAACAATTTTTGAATCAATAATATCACCATTTGCATTTATTTCCATGATGCATGACGTAGTTAAACGATCTTCGCCTTCATTTAGGGAACATATACCATTGGATAATTGGTGGGGTAGCATTGGTATTACTTTATCAATTAAATATACACTGGTAGCTCTTTCTAAAGCTTCATTATATAATGGTGTATCTTTTTTTACGTAATATGGTACATCAGCAATATGAACGCCTAAAATATAATTGCCTTTTTCGTTTTTACCAACACTTATAGCATCATCCATATCTTTGGTATCCGCGCCATCAATAGTGTATATTAATTTATCTCTTAAATCATATCTATCTTTAATTTCTTCTTCAGTTACTTTGGTAGGTATAGTCTCTAGTTGCTCTAATGAACTTTTATTAAATTCTATTTTAATAGCTTTAGATACGGCAATAATTCTTAAATCTATATCTGGATCATCAATATGACCAATTCTTTTAATAACCTTACAGGTATCTTTCTTTTCCATTTGTGTAACAACAATGTCACCATTTACATATTTAGAAATATCATTGATAGCAAATAGTTTTTTATTACTTTCTCTTGTATATAGTTTATTATTTTTAACTTCACATATAACTAATTCTTTTTCATATAAACGATAAACATTATTTGCACATACTAGAACTTTTTTCTTAACAAAAACGTCTAAAATTTCTGCTATCTGTTTGTCTGTTAGATTAGCTAAACTTTCGTTATCCTTTCTAATAGTATCGATTGTGTAATCAACGTTCGGTTTAAAATATTTTTTTTGTACTTTTACTTCCACAATTCTTCCCCCCTAATATCATTATAACATCTTTTTTTTTTTAAATGTACACATAAAATGATATTCATGTTATAATTAGACAAGGATGTGAGACATATGGATTTAACAACATTAAATGATAGACAAAAAGAAGCCGTTGAAATAGTAAATGGTCCTTTATTGATAATAGCTGGTGCGGGATCAGGTAAGACTAAGGTTTTAACAACAAAGATAGCTGATTTAGTTTTAAATGAGAATGTTTTACCACAAAATATTTTAGCTATAACTTTTACCAATAAAGCAGCTAAGGAAATGAAGATGCGTGTTTCAAATATGGTAGGTGTTTTAGCTAATCAAATACAAATATCAACATTCCATTCATTTGGTTTGGCTATCCTTAAAAAGCATTATGCGAAAATGGGATTAGATAAAAATTTCACGATTCTTGATAGTGATGATACTAATACGGTTATTAAAAATATATTAAAAAATATGAATGTCGAAGAGAACGCTAAAACAATCAAAAATATTATCAGTAATAATAAAAATAGTTTGATTGATAGTTATGATTATCAAAGATTTGTGAATACTGATTTTGATGAGACTGTTTTAAAAGTATATGAAAAATATGAGGAAAGATTAAAAAAGAATAACAGTGTTGATTTCGATGATTTATTATTTTTACCTATAAAATTATTTAAAAAATATGATGATGTTTTAAATGAATATCAAGAGCAATATAAATATATTTTAATTGATGAGTATCAGGATACTAATGAAGCACAATATATGTTAGCTAAAATGATTGCTTCTAAATATCAAAATATATGTGTAGTTGGTGATGATAGTCAATCTATTTATTCATGGAGAGGTTCTAATTATAAGAATATTTTAAATTTTGAGAAGGATTATCCTAAATGTAAAACAGTTTATTTAGAGCAGAATTATCGTTCTACTAAAACAATTATAAATGCTTCTAATGATTTGATTAAAAATAATATCAATCGTAAAGATAAAAATTTGTGGACGGATAATGAAGAAGGATCTAAAATTGAATATCATCGTTCTTTGGATGAAAGGGACGAAGCTTATTATGTTGTTAAAGAGATTAATAAGTTGATTGATGATGGTATTGATTATAAAGATATTGCGGTTCTATATCGAACTAATGCCCAATCACGTAATATTGAAGATGAGTTATTGAAAAACAACATTCCATATAATGTTGTTGGTAGTGTCCAATTCTATAATCGTAAAGAAATTAAGGATTTAATGGCTTATTTAAAATTAATATATAATCCACATGATGATTTAAGTTTATCAAGAATTATTAATGTTCCTAAAAGAAAAATTGGAGCTGCAACTTTAGAGAAAATAAAAGAAGATGCTTTAAATAATAATGTTTCATATTTTGAAGCTATTAAAGAAGGCAAAGAATTAGAGTTTAAAAATATTATTTTAGATTTAATAAATTTGAAAGAAGAATATACTTTAACTAAGTTTATTGATGTTGTTTTGGAAAAGACAGGATTGATAAAAGAACTAGAACAAGAAGATACTATCGAAAATGAAGTTAGAATTGAAAATTTAAATGAATTTAAATCAATAGCATATCAATTTGAAGAAAAATATGGTATAATTAGCCTTGAAGATTTCTTATCAGAAGTTAGTTTGGTTTCAGATGTATCAGAGTATAAAAACAATGAAAATCATGTTACCCTTATGACAATGCATCTAGCTAAAGGATTAGAGTTTGATAATGTTTTTGTTATTGGTTTAGAAGAAGGTGTATTCCCTCATGTTAATTCATTTAATAGTCAAGATGAATTAGAGGAGGAAAGAAGACTTTGTTATGTTGCTATAACAAGAGCTAAACATCGTTTATGGCTTGTTAATGCTATTAAAAGAACGATGTATGGTAATACAACTTGTAATCCTGTGAGTAGATTTATTAATGAAATTGATAGCAAATATATTCATTCAGATAAGGAACTTAAGACTAATACAGCAAGTCTTTCGAATAATATTGATGACAATGCTGATTATGTAGTTGGTGAACATATATTATTTGATCCATATGGTGAAGGTGTTATCGTAGCTATTAAAGACAAGGTTTTAACTGTTGCTTTTAAACATCCATATGGTATTAAAATGCTTATAAAAGGACATAAGAAGATAAGGAGAGTGTAAGTTATGGATATAAGAGACTTATATAAAAGTATAGATAGCTATTTATCTAAAGAAGTAACAATTTGTGGTTGGATTAAGAACCATCGTAAACAAAAAGATTTTGGTTTCATCGATTTCTTTGATGGTACATATTTTAAAAGTGTACAAGTCGTTTATGATAATAGTTTAGCTACATTTGATGAAATAGCTAAATTAAGAGTTGGATGCGCTATTAAAGTAGTAGGCACTGTTCAAAAATCAGTAGGCTCAGGCCAAGATTTTGAAATCTTAGCTAAAGATGTTATTTTGTTAGGTGATTGTCCAGAAGATTACCCTGTACAACCTAAAAGACATACAAGAGAGTTTTTAAGAGAGATTGCTTATTTAAGACCAAGAACTAACTTATTCCAAGCTGTATTTAGAGTAAGAAGTGTAGCTGCTATGGCTATTCATACTTATTTCCAAGATAAAGGTTATGTATATGTACATACGCCATTAATTACAACTACTGATTGTGAAGGTTCAGATCAAATGTTTAAAATTACAACATTAGATTTCAACAATATTCCAATGGTTGATGGTAAAGCTGATATGAGTAAGGATTTATTTGGTAAAAAAGCTTATGTAACTGGTACTGGTCAATTACATGGTGAAGCATTTGCTATGGCATTTAAAAAAATATATACGTTTGGTCCTACTTTTAGAACAGAGAATTCAAATACTAAAACACATGCTAATGAGTTTTGGATGATTGAACCAGAGATTGCTTTCTGTTCATTATCAGGACTTATGGATATTGAAGAAGAAATGCTTAAATATGTTGTAAAATATGTTTTAGATAAATGTCCTGATGAAATTGATTTCTTTGATAAATTTGTTGAAAATGGTTTAAAAGAAAAATTAACTAAATTAGTAAATTCTAATTTCACTAGAATAACTCATCATGATGCCGTTGATATTTTAAATAAAGCTAATATTGATTGGGAATTTAAACCAACATATGAAGATGATATTGCTAAGGAACATGAAAAATATATTACAGAATACTTTAATGGTCCAGTATTTATAACTGATTGGCCTAAAGATATTAAAGCTTGGTACATGAAAGAAAACGAAGATGGCAAAACTGTTGCTGCTGTTGACTTGGAAGTTCCAGGCGCTGGTGAATTAATGGGTGGTTCACAAAGAGAAGAAAATTACGATAAATTGTTAAAACGAATGGAAAATATGGGTGTTGATAAAGAACCTGTTGATTGGTTCTGCAATTTAAGAAGATTTGGTGGATGTGTTCACTCAGGATTTGGTATGGGATTTGAAAGATTATTAATATATTTAACAGGTGTTGAAAATATTAGAGATGTTATTCCATTCCCTCGTACACCAGGAAGTTGTGAATTTTAATATTGAGATTAACTCTCAATATTTTTTTGTATATTTTTTAAAATTTAAATGCAAAATAAGATAGAGGAGGAATATATGAAAAAAGTATTGATTTGCTTAGTTTTAATATTGGTTGGATGTACAGATTTATCGAATACACCAAATAAAAGGGTAGAGGAGTTTTTAAAAAAATATCAAATGTTGGATAGTGATGTTATAAATGATTTAGATAATGTTATAGCTAAGGAAACTGATTTTACAACATCGCAAGCTTATGCATATCGTGACATTATGAAAAAACAATATCAAAGTTTATCTTATGAAATTAAAGAGGATACTATTGATGGTGATAGTGCATTTGTAACCGTTGAAATAACTGTATATGATTTGAGATCAGCCCTAATTGAAGCTGAAAATTATTTAAATACACATATGGAAGAGTTTGTTTTAGAAAATGGTGATTATAGTGTGGCTAAGTATAATGATTATCGTTTAGAAAAACTAAAGCAAGTTAAGGATAAAGTTCAGTATACAATATATTTTAATTTGACTAAGGTAAATAAAAAATGGCAGTTAGATGAAATAGATCAGATTACCTATGATAAAATAAATGGTATATACAAATAAAACTGTGGTTTTCCACAGTTTTATTTTATAGCATTATTTATAAATCCATTTTGTACGTATTTTGTTTCACTAACAATTATGAAAGCACTATTATCAATTTCTTTAATACGTTTTTCTAAGTGATTAATACTTTTTTTATTTATTTGTATCAACAACATGCATTTATTTGTATCTGTATCTTTTCCTTTTACATCAACAACGGTAACACCAAAACCATCATTTCTCAAGTGTTCAATCATTTCGTTTTTAGATGTTATGACTTGTACACTTAGATTTCCTGTAATTAGTTTTTTAGATAATATACCACCTATATATGTACCTGTTGCAAAGCCTAAAGAATATGCTACAGCTATCCATATACTTGTTTCAGTTGTATTTAAAGCTTCTTTAACAATTAAAAACCATATAAATACTTCAAAAAATCCTACGATACTAGCGTATAATGATTTACCTTTTACGGTAATAACTGTTCGTAATGTTCCCATGGAAACATCAAGAATTCTAACAAAAAATATTTTTATACATAATAATAACAATTCCATTAATATCACTCCTGTTATCTAGTATACCATTTATTTATATATTTCATGTACATTAATATATGAAATGTGTTATAATGTGTAAAGAGGTGTTAAGATGATAGGATTTATTGTATATTTAGTATTTATTTTTATTTATATAATTTGTGATTTAAAAAAATCTTTCCACATGTTACAACAAAACTGGTACAACGATGGTGATAGATATTTAAAATGGATAGATAATAATTATAAATTTATTTTCTTCTGGTTTGATATTTTGTATATTTTAATAGCCATTTTAGGATTTGTTATTAAAAATGAAGTTCTTAGTTATATCATGGCTGTTTATTATTTAATTATTACATATCTATTAGTTAATATGCAAAAGAAAGAACAAGTAAAGAAGCCACTTGCTTTTACAGCTCGTATTAAAAGAATGTGTGTTACAATAGCTATCTTATATTTTATTCCAACATTCTTTATTCTTCGTTCTTTTGATAGCGAATTATTAATTCTTTATTACTTAGTATTTGGTACACTAGCTTATTTTAATTATCACATTGTTTATTTAGCTAATATCATAAATAAACCTGTGGAAAAGTGTGTTTATTTATATTATAAGTTTAAAGCCTTGAAGAAATTAAAATCTTTAAATAATATGAAAGTTGTAGCTGTAACTGGTAGTTATGGTAAAACAAGTACGAAAAATATTATTAGTGATATTTTAAATGTAAGATATATGGCTTTCCCTACACCTAAGAATTTCAATACTAATTATGGTTTAATCAGAACAATTAATGAGTATATCGATAAATATAATGATTTCTTTGTAGCTGAATTAGGTGCTTTCAGAAGAGGAGATATTAAATCAAGAGCTAGTATTGTTAAACCAACATATGGTGTTTTAACAAAAATAGGTACAGCTCACTTAGATACTTTTGGAAGTCAAGAAAATGTTGTTAAAGGTAAATTTGAACTTATTGAATCTTTACCTAAAAATGGTGTTGGTTTTTTAAATATTGATGATCCATTACAAGTTAGTTATAAAATGAAAAACAATATTAAAATTGTATGGTATGGTTTGAGTGATAAGGCTGATGTATATGCCACAGATATCAAATATACTTCAAATGGTATGCAATTTAAAGTTCATTTTAAAGATTCTAAAAAAGCATATGAGGTTTCAACTATTTTATTAGGTGAACCTAACGTTTATAATATTTTAGCTGGTATTGCTGTTGGTAAAGAATTAGGTTTAAATCCTGAACAAATACAACAAGGTGTATCTAAGATTAAGCCTATTGAACATCGTTTAGAGATTAAGAAATATGGACGTATTACTTATATTGATGATGCTTACAATTCAAATCCAATAGGCTCTAAAATGGCTTTGGATGTTATGCAATTAATGCCAGGAAAGAAGATTGTTATTACGCCAGGTATGATTGAGATGGGTGATAAGCAATACGAAGTTAACTATAATTTTGGTAAGTTTATTGCAGCGTCTGTTGATTTAGCTATCTTAGTTGGAAAGGAACAAACTAAACCTATTCAACAAGGTATTAAAGACGCTAAATTTGATAAGGATAAATTAATTGTTGTAAATGATGTTAAAGAGGCTATATCCATAGCACAAACATATTTTAAAGATGATGTTTATATCTTACTTGAGAATGATTTACCAGATCTATTCAATGAAAAATAAGAGGCTTGTACCTCTTATTTTTTTAGTTCATTTAAATATTTAATAACCTCATCAATATCACAAAATTCAATAGTTTTATCCTTTAAAATTTGATAATGTTCACTACCTTTACCAATGATCAATACTATATCATTTTCTTCAGCATCGAAGATAGCTTTTTTAATAGCTTGACTTCTATCTAAAATTATTTCATAGTTTTGATATTCTTTAACATCAGTTAATAAATCATTAGCAATATCCATTGGGTCTTCACCACGTGGATCTTGACTCGTTATAATTGCATGATCACAATTTGTTATAACGTTATATCCTTTAGCAGGTCTTTTTGATTTATCTCTTTCACCAGGTTCAGAGAAAACAACTGTTAACTTGTTATATTTTAAACTGTGGATAAATTCTAATAGTTTACTTATACCATTTGGCGTGTGCGCATAGTCAACAATAACTTTGAAGTTTTGACCTAAATCAATATTTTCTAAACGACCACTTACAGTTATTTTATTAATATTTTTGATTAAGTCTTCTATCTTATAGCCTAGTTTTAATAAAGCTAATAAGGCAGCACTTAAGTTGTATACATTAAACATAGCTACCAATGGACTTACAATATGATATTCTGTATTTTCATAAATAATGTTGAATTCTGTTTTATCAGGATATAATTGTACATCTTTGAAATATAAATCATTGTCTTGTTTTGAACCGTATGTATATATTTTTCCTTTGCAGCTTTGCGCTACTTCTTGGAAGTGTTCATCATCTTTGTTTAAGATACAAGGTCCTTCAGTGTTTCTGAATAATTCACATTTACAATTTATATAATTTTCTAGTGTTTTATGTGTATTCAAATGTTCTCTTGTAATATTAGTCATAATAGCGCAATTGAAAGTCATTCCTTTAATTCTTTCAATTAGTATACCTTCGCTAGATACTTCCATAGAAACGGTTTTGATACCACTGTCTACCATATCTCTAAAAAGAGGTATGGTTTTATCTAAACCAGGAGTTGTATTTGGTGTCTTTTCTTTATAGTCATTATAGAATATGCCATTTGTTCCAATATAAGCGCAATTATCTATTAATTCATGAATAATAGTTGCTGTAGTTGTTTTGCCATCTGTACCGGTAATACCTATCATTGTTAAGTCTTTTGTTGGATAGTCATAGTATTTATTTATAACTTCAACGAAAGTATCATTTGGATTATCGACTTTGATGATTGGTACACTTTTATTTCCAACGTCATTTTTAACAATGACAGCGCTTGCTCCTGCGGCTATAGCATCGTCTATAAAAAGATGTCTATCCATGGTACCAACGTTTATACATACGAATAAATCGCCTTCTTTGATTTGATTAGAATTTGTTTTAATGCCTTTTATTTCTACGTCGTAAGCGCATTCTATGAGCTCGTTTAATTTTTTCATACTTCACCTTTCCTAACACTATTATAATTATAATACAAATAAATATAAATGGATTAGTTTTCTTTGCTAATTTTTGTTCTAATGTATTATATTTTTCAATAAGTTCAATAATTTTATCTTCTTCATCAGTATAGTTATCTATGAAGTTTTTTACTTCATTATTTATTTCTTGATATTTTTTTTCATTTTTATGGGTATCATATTTATTTAGTAAATCATTAACTTTTTCATTAATAGTATATAAACTTGGCGCTATAGATGGTGTTTTATATACTTGATTTTTATTTTCATATGCTGTAGCTATTTCATATATTTCTTTTTCATTTTTAGCTAGTATTTCAATACCATATGGTAAATCATTATATGTTCCCATTGGTAAACTCATAGCTGGGAAACCTATTAA
>JAEEGK010027761.1_pt1 | contig 11406 bp, 8 predicted proteins | sample 8958771 | NCBI WGS metagenome assembly JAEEGK01 (sample SAMN16246547, study PRJNA631951) | gut metagenome | biome: gut microbiome; feature: rumen; material: SC-attached | host: Bos | place: Iran: Karaj | collected 2018-10 | reverse complement strand
GCAGCGCATGATGGGACGTATGACCATGCTGAGCCTTCTCAAGCAGGGCGGCGCGGACGAAGAATCCATCAAGCAGCTCAACCGTGTGCTTCAGGGAATCAGGAAATGAAAACTTACGTTCAACAGATCATGCTGGGCTCCGTGACCTCGACCGAGGCGCAGGCCCGCGAAACCTTACGGAAAATCAAGGCCGCCGGATACGACGGCCTTGAGCTCAATTCCTTTATGATCCACCCCAGCGGGCTGCTGGTGCGCGCGCTGACGAAAGCGGCGGGCATGCCCGCCGGCAGGGGCGGCAGGCTCGACTGGCACGCGCTGCTTGAAGAAAGCGGCCTCTGCGTCGTGAGTCTCCACAGCGACCTCGGCTCCCTCGAGAGAGACGCGGCCGCCGTCGCGGCGGAGGCGAAGCGCTTCGGCACGGACAAGGTCGTGATCACGGGTATGTACCGCTTTGACTACTCCGACGAAAAAGCCGTGCGCGAGATGGTCGAGCGCCTGAACAAAGCTGGCGAGACGCTGAAAAAAGAGGGTGTGGCGCTTCTGTACCACAACCACAATATCGAGCTGTTGCCGCTCGGAAACGGCAAACGCGCCTACGACCTGCTGATCGACGGGACCGACCCGGCTTTCGTCAATTTCGAATTTGACAGCTACTGGTTCGCCGATGGCGGGGCGGATGCGAAGGCCTGGATGCGCCGTCTCGGCAGCCGGATGAAGCTCTGGCACGTCACCGACCGCGGCAGCCGCCAAAAGGGCGCGGCCATGACGCCGATCCTGAAAGCTGACAGCATGGAGCTCGGCACGGGGAACATGGATCTCGACGGACTGCTCGCCATCGCCCGGGAAAACGGTGTGGAGGACGTCATACTCGAGAGCCACAAAAACTGGATCGACAAAGACCCGGTGAAGAGTCTGGAGCTCAGCGCCCAATGGCTTGGGGAGAGAAAGTGATATGAGTTTGCTGCGAAACCAAATGCCCGCCCGCTGGCGGGCCCAATGGATCGATCCGGAGCTGCCCCACGAAAAAGACGAACGGCAGCCCGCCTCGGTGCTGCGCCGCCGCTTCACCCTCGACAGCACGGCGGACGCGGTGCTGTATATCACCTGCCACGGCCTGTACGAGGCGCGCCTCAACGGGCAGAGAGTGGGGGATTTTGTGCTGGCTCCCGGCACCGGCGACTACGCCAAGCGGCTGACGGTGCAGGCCTACGCGGTCTCCGATCTGCTGCGGCAGGGGGAGAATGAGATCACTGTCACCCTGGGTGACGGCTGGTACCGCGGCAGCGTGGGCATCGACGGCCTCCGCAATTACTACGGGGCGGATCTCGCCCTGCTGTGCCAGCTGGAAATCGGCGGAGAGCCGGCCCTGTGCAGCGACGCAAGCTGGCAGGCCAGCCAGCAGGGACCGACGAGGGAAAACGATTTACAACAGGGGGAGAGCTATGACGCCCGCCGGGAGGAGATCACCGACTGGCATGGAGTAAGCGTGAGGGAGTACGGCTGCGAGAACCTCACCCCCACCGAGAGCGTGCCCATTGTGGAGCAGGAGCGCTTTGAAGGAAAAGTGTTCACCGCCCCCAACGGGGAGACGATCATCGACTTCGGCCAGAACCTGGCGGGCTATACCGAGCTGCGCCTGACGGCGAAGGCCGGGCAGACCATCACCCTCTGGCACGGAGAGACCCTGGACGAGAACGGCAACTTCACCCAGTCTAACTTCGACCCGGGCGACCGGAACAAAAACGGCATCCCCCAGAAGCTCACCTACCTCTGCAAAGAGGGGGAGAACGTCTACAAGCCCCGCTTCACCATCTTCGGCTTCCGCTACGCCAGGGTGGAGACGGATATCGACCTCAACGGCGCGCAGTTTACCGCCGTGGCCGTCTATTCGCAGATGGCGCAGACGGGCTTTTTCACCTGCGGCAATGAGGATGTGAACCGGCTGTTCCTCAACAGCCTCTGGAGCATGCGCTCCAACTTCTGCGATATCCCCACCGACTGTCCCACCCGCGAGCGCGCCGGCTGGACCGGCGACGCCGCTGCTTTTGCACCCACGGCGGTGTATCTGATGGACTGCTATGACGTGCTGCGCAAGTGGCTGGGCGAGTGCAGGCTGGCCCAGAAGGAGGACGGGCTGGTGCAGAACATCGCCCCCGTGAACAACAGCGGCAGCATGATCTCCAACATGCTGCAGGGCTCCGCCGGCTGGGGCGACGCCTGCGTGCTGGTGCCCTGGGCCCTGTACGAGGCGTATGGCGACAAGAGCATCCTGGAAGAAAACTACGACATGATGAGCCGGTGGCTGGCCTTCACGGCAAAACGGGCGGGCAAGACCCGGCCCCAGAACCTGCTCAACCCCTGGCATAAATACCTGGTGGACGAGGGCTTTCACTTCGGCGAGTGGTGCCAGCCCGATGTGGACAACGGCGCCGCCATGAAGAAGACCATGTTGTTCGGCGCGCCGGAGGTGGCCACCGCCTACTACTATCGCTCCGCCTCGCTGATGGCGCAGATCGCACAGATCCTGGACAGACCCGCGGACGCGGAGCACTACGCCGTCATCGCGGAAAACGCCAGAAAAGCCTACCGCCGCTGCTGCACCAAAAACGGCAGTATCGACTCCGACCGCCAGTGCGAGTATGTGCGCCCCATTGCCTTCGGCCTGCTGGAGGGCGAGGAAGTGCAGAGGGCGGCAGACGCCCTCAACACGCTGGTGGTGAAAAACGGATACCATTTGAACACGGGCTTTCTGTCCACGCCGGACCTGTGCCGCGTACTGGCGGAGAACGGCCACGCGGACACGGCCTACCGTCTGCTGCTGCAGAGCGAGTGCCCCTCCTGGCTCTACGCTGTGAAGAAGGGCGCCACCACCATCTGGGAGACCTGGGACGGCGTGCGCGCCGACGGCACAGTACACGACTCTCTCAACCACTATTCCTACGGCGCGATCACCGGCTGGCTCTTTGGCGGGGTGTGCGGCATCTCCCTGAAGGCGGGAACGCTGACCCTGCGCCCCTGCCCGGACCGTGCGCTGGGCCATGCCGAGGCCGAGTGGCGCTCCCCGGTGGGGACGATCCGCAGCGCCTGGGCCTGGCGGGAGGGCAGGCTGGTCTTCGATTTCACCCTGCCCATCCCGGCGGTGATTACCCTGCCAAACGGAGAAACACACAAAGAGGAGAAAGGAGAGCACCACTATGAAGTACTTCTGTAATCCCCTCAACGTCAACTATCGGTATCAGTTCAACGCCGACCCCCGGCAGCACGGCAGGCTGCAGATCTGCCGCGAGGCCGCGGATCCCTCCATGATCCTGTTCAAGAACCGATACTATATCTTCGCCTCCATGACCCTGGGGGTGTGGGTGTCGGACGATCTCACAAACTGGGAAAACCACCGCCTGCCGGAGTCCCTGCCGCTGTACGACTACGCGCCCGATGTGCGGGTGCTGGGGGAGTGGGTGTACTTCTGCGCCTCCAACCGGGAGCATAACTGCGACCGCTGGCGCACGAAAGATATCCTGAGCGGCCCCTATGAGAAGATCGAGGGCAGCTTCCCCTTCTGGGACCCGAACCTGTTCCAGGACGAGGACGGACGGGTGTATTTCTACTGGGGCTGCTCCAACCAGACGCCTATTTACGGTGTGGAACTGGACCCGGATACCATGGAGCCCATTGGGGAAAAGAAGGAGCTGGTTTTCGGCGATCCCTACTCAAACGGCTATGAGCGTATCGGGGAAAACAACTCCACCCTTCCTGCCTCCGAGGAGGAGATAGAGACCGGTTACCGCGCCTTTGTTGCAAACAGCGCTGTTCCGGAGGAACTGCTGCCCCCGGATGTCAAGCCCCTCATACGCGGGATGTTCAGTAAAAGACCGTACATAGAAGGCGCATGGATGGACAAGCACAATGGGAAGTATTATCTCCAGTATGCCTGCCCCGGTGCCCAGTACAACACTTATTCCGATGGTGTTTATATCGGGGACACTCCCCTCGGCCCCTTTACCCTTGCGGAGAATAATCCCTGTTCCTACAAGCCCGGCGGTTTCCTGCCCGGAGCAGGGCATGGATCCACCATGGAGGACAAGCAGGGAAACTGGTGGCACACCTCCACCATGCGCATCTCGGTCAACCACGATTTCGAGCGCCGCGTGGGCCTCTGGCCCGCGGGCTTCGATGCCGACGGCGAGCTCTTCTGCAACCAGCGTTACGGCGACTGGCCGATGGCCGCCGAGGGCGATCCCTGGCGCGATCCCGCGTGGATGCTCCTGAGCGTTGACAAGGCGGCGTCTGCTTCCTCCTTCCTCCCCGGCCATGAGCCGGAAAAGGCCACGGAGGAGAATGTGCAGACCTGGTGGCGGGCGGCAACGAGCAGCCGGGATGAATGGCTGTGCGTGGATCTCGGCAAGGTCTTCGACGTGCACGCCGTGCAGATGAACTTTGCCGATGATACGATCGATATTCCCTGCCCGGGCGAGATCCGCCCCGGCTCCCAGGCCCGCTACATCGAGGAGAACGACTATGTCACCCAATGGAAGCTGGAGGGCAGCGCCGACGGTGAGAGCTGGTTCGTGATCGCGGACAAGTCTGCCGCCGAAACGGATCTGAGCCACGACCTCATAGTCAGTGAGCAGGGCTTCAAGGCCCGGTATCTGCGCCTGAGCGACATGGCGGTGCCCTACGGTCAGAACCCCTGCATCTCCGGTCTGCGCGTCTTTGGCTTGGGGGACGGGGAAAAGCCGGCCGAGCCGGTCTTTTCCGCTGCGCGAATGGGCGATCTCGACATGGTCGTACAGCTCAAGGAACAGGCGGACGCTTTGGGATACAACATCCTCTTCGGCTCCTCGCCGGAGAAGCTATATCACAGCGATCTGGTTTTCAATGCCGGGTCGCAGCGCGTCGGCGCGCTGATCAAGGGCCGGGAATACTATGTCCGCGTGGATGCTTTCAACGAAAACGGCATCACGGAGGGCAAGTGTGTGAAACTGTAAGGAGGAAACGAAATGGCATTTCCGCAGGAATTCCTGATCGGCGCGGCGACCGCCGCCCATCAGGTGGAAGGCAACAACATAAACAGCGACTACTGGCTCCAGGAGCATCTGCCGCACAGCAGCTTCACCGAGCCGAGCGGCGAGGCCTGCGACCACTACCACCGCTATGAAGAAGATATAAAACTGCTGGCTGCGGCAGGGCTGAACGCCTACCGCTTCTCCATCGAGTGGGCGCGCATTGAGCCGGAGGAAGGCAAGTTCGACGAGCGGGAGGTCGAGCACTACCGCGACGTGATCCGCTGCTGCAAGGCAAACGGCGTGGAGCCCATCGTGACGCTGCTGCACTTCACCAGCCCCGCATGGCTCATCCGCAAGGGCGGCTGGGAAGCGGAGAGCACCATTGAATACTTCCGCCGCTATGCCGCTTATGTGACCGAAAAGCTCGGCGCGGAGTTGAACTACATCTGCACGATCAACGAGGCCAACATGGGCCTGCAGCTGGCGGCGATCGCTAAGCGTTTTACACTCATGGCGCAGCAGGCAGCGAAAGCGAAAAGTGCTGAGGGCACGGTGCAGGTGGGCATGAACTTCGAGAAGATGATGGAGAATATGAAGTTCGCCGCCATCGAGAACGCTCAGGCCTTCGGAACGCCCCAGCCGCAGATTTTTGTGAGTTCCCGCACTCCCGAGGGCGACGCACTGGTCTTCCGCGCGCATCAGGCGGCAAAGGCGGCCATCAAGGCTCTGTACCCCAATATCAAGGTGGGCATTACGCTCTCCATGCACGATCTGCAGGCGCTGCCCGGAGGGGAGAGTTTCGCCGAGGCCGCTTGGGACGAGGAGTTCAAGCACTACCTGCCGTTTATCGCGGACGACGACTTCCTCGGTGTGCAGAATTATACCCGCACACAGTACGGACCCACCGGACAGCTGCCCTGCCCCGAGGGGGCGGAGCTGACCCAGATGGACTACGAGTTCTACCCCGAGGCCCTGGAGCATGTGATCCGCCGTGTTGCAGAGGACTTCAAAGGGGATCTGATCGTCACAGAGAACGGCGTTGCTGTCTCGGACGATGCGCGTCGGGTGGAATTCATCCGCCGCGCGCTTGCCGGTGTGGAGAGCTGCGTCAAGGATGGCATCCCCGTCAAGGGCTATATGTACTGGAGCCTGATGGACAATTTCGAGTGGCAGAAGGGCTTTTCCATGACCTTCGGCCTCATCGCCGTCGACCGCGCCACACAGATGCGCACGCCCAAGGAGAGCCTTGCCTTCCTCGGAGCTTATACGAAGTAAATCGACGCTTTTTGCAAAAAAGGGGGTGAGGATGTGGAGAGCGAGACTTTATATCGGGACAAGCCGGTCTGGACGGCGATCTGGAGCCTGGTGATTCCCTCTGTTCTGACCATTCTGGTCATGGTCGTTTACAACCTGGCAGACATGTTTTTCATTGCCATGCTGGGTGACGACACTCAGGTCGCAGCCGTGGCGGTGGTCGGTCCTGTTTTCAGCGTGGCCAATGCAGTGGCGACGACCATCGGCGCGGGCGGCTGCACGCTGATCGCGCGCGCCCTCGGCGCAGGGGAGCGGGAAAAGGCCTCGTCGTTGGCCAGCCTATGCGTCTGGACGGCAATTGGCTTCGGACTCGTTTTTGCCGCTCTTCTTTTGCTTTTCTCCACCCCTGCCCTGCATATCCTCGGCGCGACGGAAGATCTGCTAACTTATTCCGTCCGCTATCTGCGTATCCTCGCGATCGGATCGCCGCTGATGCTGTTTTCTGTCTCAACAGCGTCCACCGTCCGTGCCGAGGGTGTCATTATCCCCGGCATGATGAGCCACATGGCCGGGACGGTGACGAATCTGGTATTGGATCCCTTGTTCATCCTGGTCCTTCATATGGGCGTCAGCGGCGCGGCACTGGCAACGGTGATCGGCAATTTGGCGGCTTCCCTGCTGCTCGTCCGATCGATCCGCGGAAAATGTGCGGTCATTCGGCTCTCTCCAGCCTGTGCGCGCGGCATGCTGCCCCGGCTCCCGTCTGTCCTGGCAACAGGCCTTCCCAACGGTGCGAGCAGCATCCTCTCGGGTTTGGCCTCCACCTTTTCCAATCGGCTTCTGCATAGCTACGGCTCCGGCGCGATCGCGGCCATGGCCGCCGCGGGGCGTTCGGTGATGGTGATCACCATGGTACAGATGGGGATCTGTATGGGTGTGTCGCCCCTGTTGTCCTACGCTTACGGGGCGAAGGCCCGTGACCGGCTGCGTGAAACGCTGGGAAAGACCGCGCTGCTGAGCTTTTCTTTCGGCCTGCTCTCTGCGGTCGGTTGCTTCTTCGGACGCGGAGCGCTGCTAAAGCTTTTTTTACAGGATCCGACAAACCTTGCACTCGGCGGCAGCCTCATGATCTGGCTCATTGCGGTCAGTCCGCTCCTCGGATTCTACTATCTCAGCAGCAACTTCCTGCAGGCAACGGGTCACGCCTTCCAGGCCACGCTGGCTTCCGTGTTGCGGCAGGGGCTTTTGCTGATCCCGCTGCTTTATCTGCTCCACGCATGGATGGGGCTGACGGGGATCGCCGCCGCGCACACAGCCGCCGATGCACTCTCCGTTGTGGCCGCGGTTTGTATGGCGTTCAGAGCATACAAGGAAACGAGACTTTTTTGCGAATTATAATGTGATATAGAATATGTCGGTCTTCAGAAATAAGGAGGATATTCCATGCCGATGCAAATGGGCTTTCGCTGGTACGGCGAAGGGAATGACAAAATCAAGCTGTCGGATATCCGGCAGATACCGGGGGTGAGCACCATCGTCTGGGCGCTGCACGATAAGATGCCCGGCGAGATCTGGCAGCCCGAAGAGATCAAAAAGGTGATAGATCAGATCACCGCCGCTGGCTTCAACGGCGAAGTAGTCGAAAGCGTGAACGTGCATGACGACATTAAAATCGGCCTGCCGACAAGAGGCGCTTACATCGACAACTACATCCAGACCATCCGCAACCTCGCCCCCTTCGGCGTGAAGGTCATCTGCTATAACTTCATGCCCATCTTCGACTGGACGCGATCGGACCTGTTCCATCCCGTCGGCGACGGATCGACGGCGCTCTACTACCAGAAGGACATGATCCAGGACGACCCGAAGCAGATGGCCGATTATGTGATGAGCTTCACCGAGAAGTATCACATGACCTTCCCCGGCTGGGAGCCCGAGCGCATGGCGAAGCTGGACGAGCTGTTTGAAAAGTACAAGGATGTAACCAAGGAAAAGCTTTGGGCCAATTTCAAGTACTTCCTCGAAAGACTGATGCCCGTGTGCCATGAGACCGGCATCAAAATGGCTGTTCACATGGACGATCCCCCCTGGGACATCTTCGGCCTGCCCCGTCTGCTCATCGACGCAGAAAGTATAGACCGCTTCCTGCAAATGGTGGACGACCCGTACAACTGCCTGACGCTCTGCTCCGGCAGCCTCAACGCCAACTCTTCCAATGACGTGGCCGCGATCGTCCGCAAACACGCCGACCGTATCGCCTTTGCGCATATCCGCAACGTCAAGCACTTTCCGAACGGCGACTTCTCCGAGGCCAGCCATCGGGACTGCGACGGCGAGACCGGCATCCTCGATATTTTGCGTGCCTATCACGACGCCGGTTGGGAGGGCTATATCCGCCCCGATCATGGGCGGCACCTCTGGGATGAAAAGCCGGGCAATGTGCGCCCCGGTTACGGACTGTATGACCGCGCCCTCGGCATCATGTATATGCTGGGCGCCTGGGATCTGATGGACAAGGAGGCAGAGGCGAAATGAAGCTGAACAACGAAACGCTGAAAAACCGCGCGGAATGGGAGGCCAGGGGCTACCGTCTGCCGGCGTATGACCGTGATGCCATGATCGCGCGCACGAAGGAGGACCCGATCTGGCTGCACTTCGGCGCGGGCAACATCTTCAAGGCGCTGCACGGCATGGCCGCCCAGCGGCTGCTGAACGAGGGCGTGCTGGATCGCGGCATCATCGCCGTCGAGCGCATGGATCGCGGCGGCGAGAAGTACGATGATCTGGCCGTGGTCGTGACGCTGAGAGCCGACGGCACGGTGGAGAAGAACATCCTCGGCGCGATAGCCGAGACCTGTTACCTCTACGGCGGCGAGGAGCGGTTGAAAGAGATCTTCCGCAATCCCAGCCTGCAGCTCGCCACCTTCACGATCACCGAGAAGGGCTACAGCCTCGCGGCCGAAGACGTGAAGGCCGATCTGACGGTCGGGCCGGAGGAGGCCAGGAGCTACATGGGCAAGGTCGCGGGCCTGCTGCTGGAGCGCTTTAAGGCGGGCGCGTTCCCCATCGCCATGGTGAGCACCGACAACTGCTCCCACAACGGCGACAAGCTCAAGGCGGCCATGACCGCCTTTGCCGAAGCCTGGGGCGACGAGGGCTTCAGGGCCTATATCGAGGACGGTGAAAAGGTTTCCTTCCCCTGGACGATGATCGACAAGATCACGCCGAGCCCCGACCTCACAGTGGGCGCGATGCTGGAGGCCGACGGCCTCGAGGGCTTCGCCCCGGTGCGCAACGCGAGAGGCACGGTCAAGGCCCCCTACGTCAACGCCGAGGAGAGCGAATACCTCGTGATCGAGGACGATTTCCCCAACGGCCGCCCGGAGCTTGAAAAAGCCGGCTTCTTCTTCACCGCGCGTGAGACCGTCGACAAGGTCGAGCGCATGAAGGTCTGCACCTGCCTCAACCCCCTGCACACGGCGCTGGCTGTGTACGGCTGCCTGCTGGGCTTCAAAAAGATCTCTGACGAGATGAAGGACGAGGACCTTCTCAAGCTGGTGAAGACCATCGGCTACAGGGAGGGTCTGCCCGTCGTGACCGACCCCGGCATCATCAAGCCGCAGGACTTCATCGACACCGTGGTGAACGTCCGCATCCCGAACCCCTTTATGCCGGACACCCCGCAGCGCATCGCCACCGACACCTCGCAGAAGCTGCCCATCCGCTTCGGCGAGACGATCAAGGCCTACCTGGCCGATCCCGCGCTGAACGTGCAGGATCTCAAGCTGATCCCGCTGGTCCACGCGGGCTGGCTGCGCTACCTGATGGCGGTGGACGATCAGGGGAATTCCTTTGAGCCCTCTCCCGACCCGCTGCTCAGCATGGCTCAGGAGTACGTCAAGGACTTCAAGCTGGGTGAAAAGCCCGACTGCTCCAGGCTCGAGGGCCTGCTGAGAAACAAGACCATCTTCGGCGTCGACCTCGTGGAGGCGGGGCTCGCCGACCGGGTCTGCGCGTACTTTACGGAACTCACCGCGGGCGTCGGCGCCGTGCGCGCGACGCTGCACAAATACGTGACGGAGGAATAAAGAAATGACTGCTCTGAACGAAAAGATCAGCGCGATCGGCGTGGTGCCGGTCATCAAGCTCAACCACCCCGAGCGCGACGCGGCGGGGCTTGCGAAGGCGCTCTGCGCGGGCGGCGTGCCCGTGGCGGAGGTCACCTTCCGCGCGGCGGGTGCGGACAAGGCCATCCGGATCATGAAGGAGACCTGCCCGGAGATGCTCGCGGGCGCGGGCACCGTCACCACCACCGAGCAGATCGACAAGGTGATCGCCGTCGGCGGCGACTTCGTCGTCAGTCCCGGCTTTGATCCCGAACTCGTCGAATACGCGCAGAAGAAGGGCATCCCGGTCTACCCCGGCTGCACCACCGCCAGCGAGTATCACCAGGCTCTCAAATACAATCTGGAAGTGATCAAGTTTTTCCCCGCCGAACAGAGCGGGGGCCTTGCCAAGATCAAGGCACTCTCCGCGCCTTTCCCGCAGTTTCGCGTCATGCCCACCGGCGGGATCAGCCTGAAGAATCTGAAAGAGTATCTATCCAGCCCGGTCATTGCGGCCTGCGGCGGCAGCTATATGGTCACGGCCGATCTGATCGACAACCAGAAGTGGGACGAGATCACGGAGCTCTGCAAAAAGTCCAGAGAAATTGTCAAGGAAGCGAGGGCTTAACATGGAACTAAATTTACGTCCGAGAGAAGAATGCCGCTTTGATGCTGCGAGCCTGGGCGAGATCATGCTGCGCCTGGATCCCGGCGAGGGCCGGATCCGCACCGCCCGCTCCTTCCGCGCCTGGGAGGGCGGCGGCGAGTATAACGTCATCCGCGGCCTGCACAAGTGCTTCGGCATGAACACCGCCGTCATCACCGCCTTTGCCGACAACGAAGTGGGCAAGCTGATGAAGGACTTCATCGAGCAGGGCGGCGTGAGCACCGACCTGATCTACTGGAAGAAGACCGACGGCATCGGCCGCATCTGCCGCAACGGCATCAACTTTACCGAGCGCGGCTTCGGCATCCGCGGCGCCGTGGGCTGCTCCGACCGCGCCAACACCGCCATCTCCCAGGCCCGCCCCGAGGACTTCGAT
>JAEEGK010027759.1_pt1 | contig 11406 bp, 7 predicted proteins | sample 8958771 | NCBI WGS metagenome assembly JAEEGK01 (sample SAMN16246547, study PRJNA631951) | gut metagenome | biome: gut microbiome; feature: rumen; material: SC-attached | host: Bos | place: Iran: Karaj | collected 2018-10 | reverse complement strand
AAAATATTCCTTCAAAAGATTTAATAAAAATAATTGAAAAATTCAAAGATATAAAAGATAATAAATTAGATGAATTAAATTATGAAGAAAATATATTAAATGAATACGAGAAAATAGAAAATAAAAATAATGAAAGTTTCTCAAAACCAGAAAATATAAAAAAAGAAAAGAATTTATCTAAGAAAATAAATTTACATAAAAATAAAAATGATAATATGAGTCAATCAGTTGAATATACAATTTTATATAGAGAACATGAAAAAAATTTAAATCTTTTGAAGGAATATTTTTCACATATTCATCTATATCTTTTATTTCATTAAATATATTTTCTTCTTTTTCTTCTTTTATTGGAGTTTTATCTTCTGTTGATATTATTTTATTACTTTTTGGAGTTATTGTATTTTCTGTTGACATTACTTTTAATTTTAAAAAATAATTATCTTATATTTAAGAATAAAAAATTATATTTTTTTATTTTTATTTTTATTCTTTTTCTTTCAATTAATTTGTTCAAATTTAAATTTGAAAATTATATTTCATTAAATAAACTTTTATTCAAATATAAAGAAAATTTAAAACCAAATAATATAAATTCATTAAAAATAATAATAAATATATAAAATATCCATACTTCACTTATATATAAAAAGTATAATCAATATAAATTATAATAATTATTAATTTTATTATTTATTTCATGAATTTAATTATAATTTCTCCTCTTTTGTTTTGTCCTTGCAATCACAGTTTTTTTTTTTTTGTATTAAATTCTCATTTTCTCTATTTTATAAAATTGAAAATATTATAATTGATAAAAAAATTTAAAAAAATTGAAATTGAAAAAGTTAACAAGTTTTAAAGAAATTATCATCAGTAAAGAATAATAAAATCAAAAGAATAATAAATAATATATCCAAGGTATAAATAATATTATTATATTTTTCATTTTAAACAATTTATATTATTGTTTTAATTAGGTTTTATTTTAATATTTTTATCTTTTTTTTCATTTTGGGAAAGAACAAAAATAATTAAATATAATAAAAAAATCTTAAAAAATAAATATAAAACCTAAACTTATAAATCCAAATTTAAATATACACATACCAAAATAAAATCTAAAAAAAGAATTAAAAGAATAAAATAGTAAAAATACTAAACTCTCTTTTATTTCTTTTTTCTTTTTTTTTTTCTATCTTTAACAAACTTAGCATAATCATCTTTCTTAGCAGCAATTTTATGTTTCCTCAAATTACTTTTACAATAATCACTATAATCAGAAACTTCAGGAATTAAATTAGTTAAAGTATCAATAGTAGGACCAACAACAAAACTAATAAAACCAATCATAGCTTTATTAACATTAGTATTATTTCTATCGCAAAAACTACTAATTTCCAAACCTAATTTTCTTTCCATATCACCTTGAACAAAAAATTCATCATAAACTCTTTTAGTCCATTCAGCAGAAATTTTATCTGGTTTCCCAGGATTAGAAATATCAGAAGTATGAATAATCATATTTAATAAACATTGCTGATTTTCATATAATTTAATCATATTATTTTCTTCAAATACTTTTTCAATATTATTCCCTTTTTTTATATTAAAACTTTCAATCTTATTTTTCACTGCAGATACTATTTTTTGATGATTTGCCATATCTGTTGCTAAAATACCATCAATCATTCTTCTTCTACAAATACGATATTCTTCAGGAGAAAAATTTATAAATATATTATATTCATCTTTTTGTAATATTTTAAAACTTTGTGCTAAATGATACATTTCTAGAACTGATGTATCATTATATCTTAAAGCATATTTTGATCTTGTATTTATTTGATATAAATTATTTGTTCCGGGATGTTTATAATCATGACATAAAGCTGCTATTAACATACAAAAAATATCTAAATCATTTAATTTCATTTTTTCTTTTAATTTACCTTTAGTAAATATTACATTACATGTTTGCATTACATCACCTGCATGTAAATCATTATGATATATTGCATTTATTCTATCGTAATTTGATACTATTTTATTTATAAAACGTTTATATGTTTCATTTGGAATTATTAAATTATTCATAAATGGAAATTTACTTAATATTTCCTCAGATATAAATATTGATGTTTTTTTACCTAAAATTTTATCTAATTCAAATATATTAAAATCACAATTATCAATATTTTTCATTTGTTCATAAATTTGTGCTATTATTGAAGGGGAAATTAAATTTGTTAAATTTGTACTTCTTCTTCTATATGTTTGTGAATTGGAATTATTATTATTATTGAGAGTTTTATCTGAATATTTTCTTAAAGAATCTCTTACTGAAAGTAAATCTTGTTCTACTCTATTTGTTTCTTCTACTTGAGAATATTTTGCTATAAAATTTGCTCCTTCTTTTCCTATATTTTGTAAATCACTTTCAATTTCATATAAATTTTCTTCTGATATTATTGTTATTATTGATTCTATTTTTTCATTTAATTGACTATTATTTTTTATCCATTCTTTCTTTTGTAATTTTTTTAATTTTAATATTATATCTTCACTTTTAGTATGTAAATATTCATTTATTTTTTTGTAAAATATCGTAAATTCATCTTCTATTTGGTCTAAATTTCTTGTCATTATTTCTTCAATTAAATCACTTGTTTCTACTAATCCATCATTATTACTATCTAATGTATTTAATAAATTCTTTGATTGTTCCTTTACATCTATTGTATCATTCTTTTCTAATTCTAATGACGTCATTATTTGAAGAATGTCTTTTTCATTCAATTTCTCTTTGTTTATATTAAATTTTTGTCTAAATTGTCTCTTTTTATTTTCCCATTCTGGAGAAAATCCTTTTGTTTCATCTTTTCTGTTAAATTTTACATTTTTCATTTATTATTATTCTTTTTTGATTTTTTATAATTATAGATATGTAGATTTAAATAGATGTAAAAATATTTAGTAATTATTAAAAATGAAATAAAGAAACCATTAAAAACAAATCAAATAAAAAAATAAAAAATTATAAAATTTTCAAAAAAAAAATAACAAAAAACAAAATGACAACAACTTCAAGAGATGAAGAACTAAAGCAATTTGCAACAGACTTTAATAAATCTTTAGGAAAATATATTCCCAACACAGGAAGAATAACAGAATTAGAAGATTTTTCAAATGACTTTAACAGTAGATTATCAATTGCATATGAAAAATTCTCAAAAACAGTAAAAAATAATAAAATAAATTTAATAAATATAATGAATATAATAATATAGGATAATGAAAAACTAGATCCAAAAAAAAGATCATTTAGTCACAAATTTTTTAAAATAAAACCAAATAATAAAAAGCAACATTTTTCAAATTCAATTTTTGAAAAACAAGAACCATGGAAACCAACATATGTAATAAATAGATATTTTGAAAAATTTAAAAAATTAAACAACGAATATGAAATGAATAATTGGGAAATAGTAAAAAAAATTTATAATATAATAAAATAATATAGTATAGAGTAAATAATATGGTATCAAGAACATATGAAAAAAGTGTTAATTTACCAAATAAAAAAAATATGCTCCCTCAAAAAATGATTGGTGATTATTTTGATAATCATTTAAAAGAAAATAAAAGTGTTTCTTCATTAGGAGTTTTTGGAGAAAAACTAATTGAAACTTTTAAAAAACAAAATTTAAAAAGAGAAAAATATTTAAAAGATAAAGAAGAAGAAGAATGGAAATTTAAACATTCTAAAAGACCTGTTTATGTTAATCCTTGGAAAGCTACTAATCATCAAAATGAATATTTTAGTATTTATCCTGGAAATGAATTTTATTCTTATAGAGAAGATAAAAAAAAAGAAAAGTTCTTAAATGATCAACCTTTTTATCCTCAAAAAAAAATCGGAGATTATTTTTATCAAAGACCTAGTAATGCTATTAATCATTTTGGAGTTTTGTAAATATTATTTTTTTTTTTTGTTTTGATGTTTCTTATATAATTTTTTTATTGTTCGATTTTTTTTTTTTCTTAATTTTTTTAAGTTGAAATTTCAAAAAAATTTATTTTTAATTAAATGGTTTTTTTAATTGGTATTTATAAATAATATAATTATATGTTTAATAAAGGAATTATTATATTAATGAAATAAAAATATTATATTTCAAAAATATTCATTTAAATAATATATTATAATTGATTTAATTTTTTTATAGAAAAATATCTTTAAAAAAAGATTCATCATTAGTATCAAAATTTGAGGAATGTACTGTTCTAATAAAATATTCAACATTTTCTTCTTCAAAATTAACATGACGATAATAATTTCTTTTGACTGATAAAATACAAAAAGAAATACAAACAAAAACCAAAAATAAACATATTATTATATGAAAAATACCAAAACTTTTTTTTTGTTTATTTATATTATTGGTTTTTAAAGATGTTTCATCAATATCTTTTAATTCATTTTTAATTCTTTCAATATTTTCTTTATAATTTTGATTATATGATTTTGGTTTTGAAGAACCAATAAATAAAAGAAAAGTAAATAATAAAAAGAAAAATATAAAAACAATTAATTCACCATTATTTTTTATTTTATTTATGAAAGTCTTCTCCATTATTCTTTTATTTAAAAAAATTAAATTAAATTAAAAACAAAAAACAATAACAAAATAATTTAAATATAAAACAATAAAAAAATAAAATCACATTTTTAAAATATATATTATTATAATAAAATATACAAATAGCAATAACATTAACCAAAAAAAATAAAAACCTTTTTTTATTAATTTATATTTTTAAAACTCATCAACCCAATTTTTAGGATAAGAAATACTTCCATCATCATCATAACTACTTAACAAGCTTTGATTTTGTCCTCCTTTCTTCATATTTTCCATAGTTAAATGTTCAATATAATTTTGTTGACATTCTGAGAATTTTTTAACTGCATTACTTTTAGGAACAAAAGGAGGAACAGCTTTAAAATCGATAATATCACCCCAATTAAATCCATTAAAAAAAGCATGTTTTTTAGCAGAATCTAAGCTACATAATCTTTTAGATACTTTTTTTTTTAACAAATTTCTAATGAAACTATTAACAACAGGATCACCTTTCATAGGTAAATTATCTTCTTTTTTTAAAACTTCTCTATAAACTTCCATAGGATCAGTAGCATCATTTCCAAAAGGATAATAATTATAATATAATTCATGAGTAATAATTCCAACTGACCAATAATCACAACTATATGAATATCCTTTCCCTATTAAAACTTCTGGTGCTATATAATGTGGTGTTCCTGTTATTGTTGATGTAAAATCTTTTATATTTAATGCTGTTCCAAAATCTATTAATTTTATATATCCTTTCTCATCTATCATTATGTTATCTGGCTTTAAATCTCTGTGAATTATATTTTTACTATTTAAATAATCTAATATTATAAATAGGAAAGATATGTAAAATTGAGTCTCTGATTTATTGTGAAATTGACTTTGAGGTTTTCCTTCTAAATATTTTCCTAATACTTTACCATTTATATATTCTGTTAAGTAAAATACATTTTCTTGGTTTTTAAATGTTCTTACTAATTTCATTACAAAAGGATGATCTAATTTTAATAAAACTCTTCTTTCTTCTAAAAAATATTTTATTAATATTTTCTGTCTTTCAGCAGCATTTCGACTTACTGCTTTTATTGCATAATAATTCTTTTTATCATGTACTAAAGCAACATTACCAAATTTTCCTCTTCCTAAATTTTTCACAAAAAATAGATCATTTAAAGTCATATTAAAATTATCTTGTAATGCAATTTTCTTTTGTAAATATTCTAACATATTTTTATCAATAGTTTCATCAAAATCTTTCTTAGTTAAAACATATAAAGTGCATTTTTGAGATGCTTCAATTGTTGCAGATCTAGGTTCATTAACTAATAAAGCTAATTCACCAAAGCAATTTCCTTCTTCAATTTCTCTTATAACTTTATTATTTTTTAAAACTTTAACTTTCCCTTTTTTAATCAAATAAAATTTATCTCCTATTTCACCTTCTTTAAATATTGCTTCTCCTTCTTTATATTTTTCTTTCTTCATTAAAGAACAAATTTTCATTAATCTTTGATCTGAAGTATTTCTAAACATTTCAGTTCTTTTCATATATTCTAATTGAGAAAAGAAACTTAAAGTTTTTTTTCTTGACATTTTTTCAGTAATTCCTAATGTATTTTCAATATTCTCCCAAACTATTTCTACTAATCTACATTCTCCTTGTGCATAAATATCATTTTTTAATACATAATCTGTCTTTAAAAAATCTTCTCCAAATAATTGTCCTCTTCTACATATTATTTCTGCTTTATTTGAATTTCCAAAAGTTAAATTTCCACATATTACAACATATAATATTTTCTTATCCTTATTTTTATAGTCTTCTTTTTTCATTATAATATCCTTATCATTAAATAACTTAATTTCACTTTTTAAAAACAAAGGTTCTAAATAACTTTCCCCAGCAAATAAACTTAAATGTTTACTGGATTTAAAAGCTTGTTTAATAATAGATTTGAGAATAATATATTTATAATCTTTTCCTAAAGTTTCAATTAATTGAGTATTAGAAATTTGAAAGCAATTAACTTTAGTTTTAGCACAACAACTCAAACTTCTTGGAATATCAAATAAAACAGCATATTCTCCAAATATATCTCTTGATTTTAAAACTCTAATAACTTTATTATCTTTTTCACAATCAACTTCTCCATTTTTAATAATAAATAAACTATCTCCAATATCACCTTCTTTAAAAATATTTTGTCCAACATCAAAAGTACAATTATACATAGAAGAAGCAATAGAATTTAATTTAATATTTTCCATAGATTCGAATATAGGAACTAATTCAATAAATTTTAATCTATCTTCTAATTCTTGTTTATTAATAGTATTAACAATTTCTCTGAAAATTTTTCCATCTAAAACATATAATAAACAATAATCAATAGTTGAAGCAGTTTCAGTTCTTTTTTTTCTTTCTAATAAAGCAAGTTCACCAAATGTATCTCCAGCTTTATAAAATCTTTTTCCATTCATTTGATTACTTGTTATTTGAATTAAACCTTGTTTAATTAAATAAAAATAATCTCCTTTTTCACCTTCTTTATATATATTTGTATTCGGTTGAATTTTTATTATTTCTATCTTATTAATTAATGAATCTATTGTATCTGGTGATTTATCTTTAAAAAGAAAATGTTGTGATAATTTTTTCTTTATTTGTTCTTTCTCTGAATTTGTTAATTTTTTTGGAATTTTTGTTCCTGATAATCCTGTGTCAAATTGAGTTGCTGTTGGATTTTCATTTTGATTTTGTTCTTTAAGTTGTTTACCTTCGTATATTATTATCTTCTTATCCTCTATATCATCTAGTGAATCTGACTTTGCTTTACCTTTCTGATTCACTATTATATTGTCTATAGTATCAATTGGAAATTATAAAATGTTTAATTACTTTTATTTGACATACAACCCATTTTATTTAAATTTTTTGTTGGGTTTTTTTTTAATACAATTTTTTTTTAATTGAATAAAAATTTGTTTTTTTATTATTTTTATTGTTTTTTGATAATTTTAAATAATTTGTTTTGTTTAGAAAAAAAAAAATTATATTTATTTATTTTCTTCTATTTTTAATAAAAATCTCTTCAAATTCTCCTATTTTTTGATTTAATAATTCAATTTCTTGTTCTTTAATTTCTAAAATTTCAGTTAATTCATCATTTTTTTCTCTTAAATTTTGAATTTCTTCATTTTTTTCATTAACAGTATTTTTTAATTTATTAATATTTGATTTTAATTTATCTTTGTTCAAATTAATATTTTTCATTTCATCATTTAATTTATTATATTTTTTATTTTCTCTAGAATCTAATTTACCTAATTCTTTTTTAATATTTATTAATTGTTCTTTATAAACTTCAGCTTCTTCTTTTTTATTATCTAATTCTTTTCTAACAATATCAATTTCTTTAGTTAAATTTAATATTTTATCTCTATCTTCTTTTTTACTACTATCACCAATATTTAATAATTCAAAAATTCTATTTTTTAATTTTTCATTTTCAATTTCCATAATACCAATATTTACCTTTAAATCATTTATTATACCATCAGATTCATCTCTTAAATCTTTTTTAATTCCATTATATACTGAATTCATTTCACCTGCTTCATTATTATAATTTTTTAATTTTTCTAATAATTTATTTTGTAAATCTTGCATTTTTTGCTTTTGCAATATTAAATTCTCATTTTCATATCTTAATTGATTTATTTTATTATCATAATCTTTTATTTGTTCTTTAAATTTCTCATTTACTTTTAATTGAATTGCTGCATCATCATTCATGTATATACTTGATCTTCTTTTTTTTGTTCCTTTTTTTTTTATTGTTTTTTCATCTGGAATTTGTAATTTTATTTTTTTTATTGTATTTTCTAAATTTTTATATATTTGATTTAATTCATCATATGAAATATATTTTGATTCATTACTCTTTTTATATTCTTTCATTAAATATTTATCTATTTTACTATCATTTTGAACATATTTTCTTAATAAGGAAATTACTAAATCTTGATCTTTTTTCTCATTTCTTAAATTTTTTATCACTTCTACTTTTTTATTTTCATGTGATAATTCTTCTAATTCTGCATTTTTTTCCTTTAAATTGTTTATTGATTCCATTAATTTATGAACTTTTATTTCATATTCATCTACCATTGATTCATATCTTCTTTTTAAAGAATCTATTTCATCATTTCTTTGAGATAAGGTTCTATTGAAAACTTCAGAATCTATCATTATATTTAATTTTTTTAAGTTTTTTTGATTTTATTAAATTAATTAAAATATTTTAGAAAAACTTTTATTTGTTATTGTGAGTAATTGTTAAATTTTTTTAATTATTAATAATAATAACAATTATAAATAACATTAACGTTTCTTTAAAAAAAAAAAAAGAAAATAAAAAAAAATGTAAATTGATATAAAAAGCTATTTTTTATATTTATTATTTATTATTATACTATAAATAAATATTATCCAAAAGTTTGTTGTTCAACATAAGAAATATATAAAAATTTATCATCCTTATCTTTATATTTCTTATAGATTTCAGAAAGTAATTCACTACCAGTAATAGCAAATTTTGAAGCAACTAATAAAAAAATAGCAGTTTTATAATTAAGTTCTAATTTATTATGAATTAACCTCATTAATTCACCTATTTTTAAATCACTTGGAAGTAAATATTTTGTTTTTTTTATTTGTTTCAATGTAGAATTATATCCTCTTTCTATAATTACTGGAATTTTATTAGTACAATTTTTCATTGCTTTTTCAAAATCTTTTTTTCTTTCTTCTAAATTAAATTGTATTTTATAATTAAATTGACCTATAGCTTTCATTTTTTATATTAAATTAATTGTTGGAGTTTATTATACTAATATAATTAATTCTTTTATTTTTATAGAATAATTATAAATAAATAAAAATTTTAGTCTTAAATTATTTAAAGCAATTTTTTATATATTTTATTTGAGTAGATTATTTAATTTTTTTTTCTTGATAGTTGTTTAAATATTTAATGAAAACAAATAATTAATGATTTAGATGAAGAAAATTTAAAAATTTTAAATTTAAAATTAAATTTAATTAAAATACATTTAATAAAAAAAATCAAATTACAATATAAATAATTTATAATTATTTAACAAACAAATAATTGTTTTGAAATAATAATGTCAAATTTTTTAGTTTCTTCAGTGAAATTATCAAAAGAAATAAATAATAAATTAAATGAAGAAAACAAAAAAAAATTAAAAATGAATTTAAATGGAGAAAAAAAAAATAATTCTAAAATAGAAAAAATAGAAAAAATAAATGATGATAATAATAAAAATTTAAATATAATAAATCCAAAATTTGATAAATACATTTCTTCTCAATTAATATTAAGAAAATATTTACAAAAAACTGAAAAATCTCTTATAAGAATGTTAATAAAAGAAATTCAAAAAGAAAAAATTCCAGATAAACAATTATCAAAAGAAAATAATATAAATAAAATAGAAATAATAAATCCTTCATTAAGAAATATACCTTTAATGTTAGGAATAATGAAAAAAATATTTTCTTTTCAGAAATTTATTTATATAAACCGTATTAATGATTATCATTTAAATAATATATTAAATAATTTTCAATATATTCATGTTCCAAAAAATAAATGTATATTTAATAAAAATGATTCAGTAGATTATTTTTATCTTATTATTCAAGGTAAAGTTTCAATTGAAAGTTTAAATAATGAAAAAAATGATTATGAAAAAAAATATACAATATTAAATGATGGAGATAGTTTTGGTGAATTAGAATTAATAGATAATAAAATAATAAGAGTTTCATCTTCTTTTTCTCTTGAAAATTGTGATTTATTATTTTTATCAAAAGAAAAATTTAATACTTATTTATTAAAAATTATGAGAAGAAATCATCAATTTCAAAAAAATTTTATTTATGAATCAATACCTCCTTTTTCAAAAAGTAATTTTTTAGAAATTATAGATAGAACTTTGGAGAAAATTGTTCTTAAAAAAAATGATATATTATATTTTGAAGGTCAACCTGCTGAATACTTATATATTATTTATGATGGAGAATTTGCAGTTAAAAGAAATATTATTTATAAGAAAGATTATAATTTCTTAAGTGAAACTGATAATAATAAAATTAATTTAAATCAAAGTAATACTCATTTTATTAATTTAAAAAATATTAATAATAAGAGTAAACAAAAGAATATTAATTTAAATAAAAATGATTATGAATATTATTTGAAATTACCTATTTTACTTAATTTATCTAAAGGAGAATTTATTGGACTTGAATCTATTAAAAATTATGAATTATATTATAAAAAATATAAAGAAATTGAAAAGAAAATTCAAAAAGAAAATGATAATAATAAAAATAATGATATTTTTAATAATTTTTTTGATAAGCAAAATTCAAGAAATATATTATTTAATAATAAAATAATAAGAAATGATAAATCAAATAGATATTATCATAATTATAGTTTAGATTTTAATGAAAAAGAAAAGAAAAAAAACATTAAAATAATTCTTGATATAGAAAATAAATATAATTATAATTCTACATTAATAGCAAAAAAAGATTTTAATTTAGTTTATAGATTAAAACCTAAATTAATAGCACATAATATTTATGGAGTATTAAATAAATTTTTTAAAAATATTATAAAACATAGAGATTCAATAATTGATATTTATTATAAAAATTATAATGAATTAT
>JAEEGK010027758.1_pt1 | contig 11406 bp, 10 predicted proteins | sample 8958771 | NCBI WGS metagenome assembly JAEEGK01 (sample SAMN16246547, study PRJNA631951) | gut metagenome | biome: gut microbiome; feature: rumen; material: SC-attached | host: Bos | place: Iran: Karaj | collected 2018-10 | reverse complement strand
CAAAGACGCTCGAAGCCCATGCCCGTATCGACATGCTTGGCAGACAACGGATGCAACTCGCCGGAAACCACACGGTTGAACTGCATAAACACGAGGTTCCAGATTTCAATAACGAGCGGATTGTCCTTGTTCACCAGCTCGGCACCGGGAACTTTGGCGCGCTCGTCATCATCGCGCAGGTCTATGTGGATTTCGGAGCAGGGGCCGCACGGACCCGTGTCGCCCATCTCCCAGAAATTGTCTTTCTTATTGCCCTTGAGGATCCGGTCTTCCGGAAGATATGCCTTCCAGAAGTCGAAGGCCTCCTGGTCAAAGGCGGTGCCATCCTTCTCGTCACCGGCGAAAACGGTGGCATAGAGGCGGGATTTGTCGAGTTTCATCACCTCGGTGAGGAACTCCCACGCGTAGGCGATGGCCTCTTTCTTGAAGTAGTCACCGAACGACCAGTTGCCGAGCATTTCGAACATGGTGTGGTGATAGGTGTCGCGACCGACCTCCTCAAGATCGTTATGTTTGCCAGAAACGCGGAGGCATTTCTGCGAGTCGGCCACGCGCGGAAATTCGCGCGGGATGTTGCCGAGAAAAATGTCCTTGAACTGGTTCATACCGGCATTGGTGAACATCAATGTCGGGTCATTCTTAATCACCATCGGTGCGGAGGGCACAATCTGGTGGCCTTTGGACTTGAAAAAGTCCAGAAAGGCGGAGCGTATTTCGTTGGATGTCATAATCTGAAAAATTAAAAGTGCAAAAGTACAAAATAATTGACAATGGAGGATGGGGAATTGAGAATTATCATCCCTCTATTATTTCCCAATTTTTTATACCTTTGCCGTTTGATTTCGAATGATTCAGGAAAATATGGAAAAACTGAAGAAAATATTACCCGACATCCTCAAGGTAACTCTCTTTTTAGGATTAGGGATCCTATTTATTTGGTTATCAATCAAAGATTTAAGCAAAGAAGATGTACAGATGATCTTCTCTTCGATGTCGCTGGTCAACAACCCGCGCGGGTGGTTTTTCATCACGCTTTCGGCCGCGGCAATTGTAGCGGCGGACCTTGTGCGTGCCGCCAGAGCGAAACTCCTCCTCAAATCCATTCACTACAAACCCCGCTTGTCGATGATGTTCTACTCCGTGATGGTCTGCTACTTGGCCAACCTCGCCCTGCCCCGTCTCGGAGAAGTCCTCCGCTGCACCTTTCTGCAACGCTACGAAAACGTTCCCTTCCAGAAATCCCTTGGCACGGTTATCCTCGAACGCGCCGTTGACTTGGTCTGCTGGCTCTTCCTGCTCATCATCGCGATGCTGCTGAACAACGGCCTGCTGTCGCAACTTGTCGTGGATCAGGAAACGGGCACAACCCTTCAGGAATGGTTCGCGCAAAAAGGACTTAGCTATATCGGCAACTACTTGATCTACATCGTCATAGCCGTTATCGCCCTAATCGTTATTATTATCCGTGCAACACGTAACTGGTGGCAGAAGAAACCCGCATTGGTCAAAGTTGCCGATTTCTTCAAGGGCATCTGGCATGGCTTTGTTTCCATCAAGGATATCCCGAAACCGTGGCATTTTGTGTTCTGGACCGTTGCCATGTGGGTGTTCTACTTCTTCGGTGTCTATCTTTTCTTCCATGCCCTGCCCTATCTGCAGCATGTCGGTCCCGGTGCCGCGTTCACCGTGCTCGTTTTCGGCACCATCGCCTTCATCATCTCCCAGGGCGGTTTGGGCGCGTACCCGCTCATCACTGCCGGCATCGTCATGCTTTACGGCATCTCCTACACGCAAGGGTTAGCTGCCGGATGGATTGGCTGGATTCTGCAAACAGCTGTTTCATTGATACTTGGATTTTTATCACTCGCCGTCACCTCTTTCTATAAGAAACATGATGCGGCTCAAATTCCTGAAGAAAATGAGTGATTCCAATATAGATATTGAACGAAAAATCGTCGGGCGGGACTTTTTCACTGAAAAGGCCCTGGAATTGCACCGTCAGAAAATCGTCTTCACCAACGGTTGTTTTGATGTACTGCACTTCGGACACGTTCATTATCTTCTGGAGGCCAAGAAATTAGGCAACATACTCGTAGTGGGATTGAACAGCGACGATTCTGTGCGGCGGTTGAAAGGTCCGACAAGACCCATCAACGGGGAAAAAGAACGCGCCTTCGTGTTAGCCGCACTTAGCTTTGTGGATTATGTCGTTCTATTTGAAGAAGATACACCCGAGAATCTCATCAAAGCCGTGTGGCCGGACGTGTTGGTAAAAGGCGGCGACTATGCTCTTGACCAAATCGTTGGAGCAGACTTCGTGACTCAAAACGGAGGCACCGTCACCACCATCCCCTTTGTGGAAGGATTTTCCTCCTCCCAGATCATCGAACAATTAAAAACCAAATAATGAAAAAATTAACCATTATCCTATTGTCTTTTTTCGCTACAACTTTGATGGCGCAAAATCCGGATGTCACCGCATACTCGCAGAATATCGCCTTGGCAGATTCTCTTAACAGTCGGCAAAGCATATCCAGACAGCCAGCATCATACCCCCACATATCAGAAAGTTACGAAATTCCAGCATACGGCTTGTACCAGCGTTACTGGGACACTTCAAATCTGCGGAGCAAGATGCTGGAGATTCCGTTCTCCAACGACCGGCTGATGCTGATGTTGGTGCAGGATGCCAACAATCCGTTTGTGATGCCGTGCCAGTTCGACAAAATCCGCACTGTATATGGCGAAACAAAAAACGGCAGTTTCCACCCCGGGATCGATCTGAAAACTGAACCCCAGACCTTGGTCAAGAGCTGTTTCGACGGCGTGGTTCGTATGGCTTGCGACTACGGTGACTACGGTCTTACCGTGGTGGTGCGTCATTACAATGGTTTGGAAACGGTGTATGCCCACCTCGACAAGGTGTGCGTGATGCCTAACCAAATCGTGAAAGCCGGGCAAGTAATCGGGCAAACCGGCACTACTGGCAACACCAAGGAGTGCATCCTCCATTTCGAGACCCGCTTCATGAACGAGTTTTTTGACCCGGAGATTGTCATAGACCTTGAAGAAGAAGACGTTGTGCAAAACAATATGGCACTGATGTCCCGCGACTTCAACATCCTGCCATTGGCGGATGTGGGCAATTGGAAGCCGGCAACCCCAAAACCAAAGGCTGCTGCACCGGACATCCAACCTGAAAAGACACAGACTGTCGTACAAGAGGAAAAAGCTCAACCCAAAACTTCCGGGTTGGATCCGGATGCCCAATCACCCGAAATAACTGAACACCGCGCCCCTTCCGAACAATCCCACAGCTTGGATCCGGACGCCCAATCACCTGAAATTAGCGGGCAAACCGTTCCTCAAACAAAACCGAAACCCCAAGAACAAGCATCCGAAGCCGTGTATCATATAGTCGCGGCAGGGGAAACCCTTTCCCGTATCTCGGTTAAATATCACACAACAGTTGATAAAATCCTTAAACTCAACAATTTGAAGGATGCCGACAAGATTGCCGAAGGGCAAAAGTTGAGGGTGAAATAACAGTAGAGACGCAATATTTTGCGTCTCTACAATGGTGAAATTTGGAAAAATACGAAATTACGCTTCGGAAGGAATCGTCTCCTTCTCTTCCTTGAACGCGAAGATAAACGTCACCGCGACCACTAATGCGTAAGCGGCGAATGTGTACCACGCATTTGACCAGCCCAGCATGATGGTGGTTGGTTCAGCACCATTCTTTAACGGGTTGAACACGAAATGGTTGAGTACCGCCTGTGCGCCGAAAGTTCCCAGTGTGGCACCGATACCGTTGGTCATCAGCATGAACAAGCCCTGCGCGGAAGAGCGGATGGACGCATCGGTTTGCTGGTCCACGAACAGAGAACCGCTGATGTTGAAGAAGTCAAATGCGACGCCATAGACTATACAGGAAAGAATGAACAGCCACACGCCTGGACCAGGGTTGCCCAGTCCGAAGAAACCGAAGCGCAGCACCCAAGCAAACATGGCAATCAGCATCACTTTCTTAATGCCGAATTTCTTCAGACAGAAGGGAATAAGCAAGATACATAATGTTTCAGAAATCTGTGAAAGGGAGATTAGCATGTTGGCATGGTTTACGCCAAAAGTGTCGGCATATTCAGGGATTCGACCGAAACTGTGAAGGAACGGATTGGCGAAACCATTGGTAATCTGCAATGAGACACCCAATAGCATCGAGAAAATGAAGAAAACCGCCATTTTCTTTTGTTTGAAAAGCGTGAAGGCGCGCAATCCGAACATATCCACCAGTGATTTGACTTTTCCATCATTGCTACTATTGCATGTCGGCAGAGTGAATGCGTACAATCCCAGCACCAACCCGATACTGCCGCTCATCACAAACTGGCTGGCAGTCGGTTGGAATCCCAGCAAATCCACGCACCACATGGAGACTATGAATCCAATAGTGCCAAACACGCGGATCGGCGGAAAATGTTTCACGCGGTCAAGCCCTGCCTCTTCCAACGCATAGTAGGCGACTGAGTTGGACAGTGCAATGGTGGGCATGTAGAACGCCACACCGATGGTATATAAGGTGAACAGTGGTCCAAACTGTACAGCATCACCTGTGTTCAAGCCATAAAAGCCAGCACAAATCATAGCCGCACCAGAAATCAAATGACTGATACCCAGCATCTTTTGTGCCTGAATCCATCGGTCGGCGATAATGCCGATAATGGCAGGCATAAAAATGGACACGATACCCTGTATCGAATAAAAAAGACCAATCTTGCTACCCAATCCGTGAATATGCAGATAGGTGCCCATACAGGTTAAATACGCTCCCCAGACTGCAAACTGGAGAAAATTCATAAGAACGAGTCTAACTTTAACGTTCATAATATTATTGGTTTAAGTTTATGTCTAAAATCCTATATCCCAAGTCCACAGTCCTGAGTCCTCAGTTCACTTCACTTTAAAATCAAAAAGGCATTCCTCTTCAAGGTATCCTTGTAGATGGTCGTTGATATGCACCGGACCCACCCCGACGGGTGTCCCCGTAAACAAGATGTCTCCCATCTTTAACGTCATAAAGCGGGAAACATACGAGATGAGCGTGTCAATGGAGAACAGCATCTCTCTGGTGTGCCCGGATTGCACCTTCTCGCCATTCAACAGTAGATGGAAATGCAAATCCTGCACATCGGCGAATTTCGTTTTTGGCACAAATTTTCCAACGACAGCGGAGCCATCGAAAGCTTTGGCTATCTCCCAGGGCTCCCCTTCGGCCATGCACTTGCGCTGGATGTCGCGGGCGGTGAAATCCACCCCGAGGCCGATTTCGTCATAGTACTTGTGAGCGAACTTCTCCGAGATGTACTTCCCCAACCGATTGATTTTCACAATAATCTCAGTTTCATAATGCACCTCATCGGAAAAATCAGGCAGGAAAAACGGACGGTTGCACCGTGTGATTGCCGACTCCGGCTTCAAGAAAAACACCGGTTGTTTCGGCACCGCATTATGCAACTCAGCCGCATGTGCCGCATAATTCCTTCCAATACAGATGAACTTCATATCGGTTAGAAGAAATTGATGTTCAAGGCAACTTCCACGCAACCAAGATTGGCACGCTGGTCAACCTTGCTGAGGCTGTTCTGCGCTTTTCCTTTCCCCTTGAAATAATTAGTGATGCCTTGGATATAGTTGATCGTCAGCCCCGCACGCATATTCCGGGTAATAGAATATTCGAATCCGAGACCTGCGATAAAAGACTCCCGCAACAATGCCACTTCCTCGGAAGGCACTCTTTGGCGTGACCATACTTCGTTTCCGATCGTATAACTGTCAATGTTGGAAGCTTTTATATTGAAACTGTGCAACAATCCGGCATTACCGCAGATAAAGAAATTGTTGATGGAACCTGTCTTTAACGTAATCATCGTAGGAATAGTGAGATAAGTGGCTCGATAAGTCCGCTGCGTGTGAGTGCTGTCGGCAATTATTAACGACCCGAATGGGATATTGTCCAAAAATTCCATCTTCCCCCCGCGATGTTCGACGAAAAAGCCTGTGGAAAAATAGAAACTTTTCTTATGGGTAAGGTTGATATTCAGATTCAGTCCATAGCGAAGCCCTATCACTATACCGTTTTTCTTATATCCTTCAGTATGGTCGTACATCCAGTCAAAGGCTTGTCCAAAAGTAACTCCGAAGTTGATACGACCTCCGTTGCACGGGTCTTTGATATACGTCGAGGACATCCGTGGCTTCTTCGATTTGTTCACATCCTGCGCGGAAAGCATCATCGTGCCTGCGCATACAATAACCGCCAATAACAGAATTGTCTTTTTCATATCCATAGGTTTTAATTTTGAAGCAGCAAAAATACAATTTTTTAAAACGTGTAGCGCACTCCGAAATTCAAACCCCAGTCAAATTTGTGATCGGCAAAATACCGGTTGAAGACGCAGCGGTAACCCGGGCGGAAATCGAATTGGAAGGCGAGGTAAGTGTCGATGAGGTATTCCAAACCAACAATGGCATTCGCACCGCCTTTGGCGTTTTGGCGGCTCCATTGCTGCCCATATTCGTTGAAATAGCTGAAAAGATTGTTCCAAGTGTAGCCGATGCTTCCGCCCACACCCACGAGTCCGTACAAGTCGCCGGAGAGCCGTCCTTCGTACATGAAATTCGGAGCGAGCTCCGCCGACCATAGATGGGAGCCATAGACATAGCAGTATTTCGTACCTGCATCAAGCTGGACAGTGAAGTGGTCGCCGATGAAGGTCTTGTACGAAACGGCTTGCGTGGTACCTACGGTCACGCCAATGCCGTGTTTGTAGGGGGCTTGGCCATTTGCATGAAACCTAAAGCCGGCAAAAAACATAACAAGCAGTATGAAAATGAATGTTCGTTTCATAATGGTATGACTTTTATTTTTCTAATATACAATAGGTTATAAGATATTTGCGCCTTTTGGAGCGCAGCGGCGAAAATACGAAATAATGAAGAATGATGAATTATGAATGCTGAATGCTGAATGTAAAATAGGGAGATATGCTTGGGGATAAACTTTGGCTTTTGGCTTTTAGCTATTGGCAAAAAGCTAAAAGCTAATAGCCAAAAGCAAAAAAATGTACCTTTGCGGCATGTTAATGAAGACTCGAAATAATAGGACATGCGGACTGCTCCTTTTGGCAGTCCTGCTCACCACCGCCTGCAATCGGACAGAGGTGGTTCCCTGCGATGACTACCGGCAGGCGATGCGCGATTTTGTGGTGCGTATCAGCGAAACAGCGCGGGCGCAGCATCCTGATTTCATCGTGATTCCGCAAAACGGCATCGAGTTGGTGACCGTGGGCGAAGATGCTGATGCGGAGCTGGCCGCAACGTATCTGGCCGCCATTGACGGTCACGGACAGGAGGACCTCTTCTACGGGTACGAGCGCGATGACAAACCCACGTCCGCAGCCGAAACGGACTATTTGTTGTCGTATCTCCGCCGCTCGAAGCAGACGGGGAATTGCATCCTCGTGACCGACTACTGCTCCCATTCGGAATATGTGGCTGGCGCCAGAAGCCGTTGCGATGCGGAGGGCTTTGTCTCCTTCGCTGCCCCGAGCCGCGAGTTGGACGTCATTCCCTCCGGTGCACCCACGCACGAGAACGCGCAGGACATCGTCCGTCTGAGCGATGCCCAGAACTTCCTGTATCTCCTTAATTGCGAACGCTTTTCCAGTAAGGCAGCATTTCTGGATGCCGTTTCCGCCACCAACTATGACCTCCTCATTTTGGATCTGTTTTTCGAAGATGACATGGCATTCACGGTGGAAGAGGTGGAACGGCTGAAGCATAAGGCGAATGGCGGCAAGCGGTTAGTTGTCTGCTATATGTCGATTGGCGAGGCGGAGGATTACCGTTACTATTGGCAGTCGGATTGGAAACGTCACAAACCGGCGTGGTTGGCCCGCGAGAACCCCGAGTGGCGGGGCAACTACAAAGTCCGCTACTGGGACCCCGCGTGGCAGGAGATCATCTGCGGTGCTGGCGACAGCTACCTCAACCGCATCCTCGCTGCCGGCTTCGACGGGGTGTATCTGGATATTATTGATGCGTTTGAGTATTTTGAGAAGTAGCTATCGCTACATGCCAAAGGCACGATATTTCAATAACCCCACACTGCGGCCTTACGGCCTTAGTGTGGGGTGTGGGGATAATGCGCGAGGACAGCGTGTCGGAGACACGCAACTTACTTTCTCGCAGGTAAAAGCGTCAGAATGCCATGCAATACCAAAAACAAGTAAGCGGAAAGTGCGAACCAAAGTCCGCCCGTACCAGCAGGACGATTGCGGAGTCCCACAATGCAAAGGACAATAGTTACGTGTTTTACCTGGCTTCGTGACGTTTCCGTTGCACGAAATGCAGATTTTTGTCGAGCGGTTTTTGCACGAAATGCAGATTTTTGTGAGTAGTGAAAAAAAAAAGTGTACTTTCGCGACATGATGATACGCAAGCGAAACATATTGCAGCCGATGGCTTTGACCGTTGTCTTTTGTGCGATGATTCTTGTCGTGTCCGCGCAAAAACCTCAACAACCATATATCGCTTACCATCAACTGGTTGTGCAAGCTGAAGAAGCAATCTTGGATGAGGACTACCAAAACGCGTTAAGTATCTACGTAAAGGCGATAGCCATTGTTGACTACGCCTTCACGAAAGATTTGTACAATGCGGCGGTTTGTGCCGCCATTGGGGATGACACGGCAACACTGTTCATCTTGATGGAACGCTGTCTGAAACAAGGGGCGGAATTCACCACATTTGAAAACAACAGGACTGTTTTTTCAAGATTTTTTCCAATAAAGCAATGGCATATTATTGAAAATGAAAAGGATAACTACAGGAAAGAATACTTGAGCCATCTTAATATGCCGTACAAAAGAGCTTTGGATTCATTGAATAGTATAGACCAAATGGCAAGAAGCGGCAACGTATATTCTCTGCTTCATAGACCCCAAAGCAAAAAAGCACAACAGCGACGAGAAATCATCAGACAAACAGACAGCTCAAACTACGAAGCCATCAAACAGTTGATTGAACAGTTCGGCTATCCTTCCGAGCGGAACATAGGAGTTGGCAGAACATTGAACTATTTCGGACACGTTTGTATTTGGCATATTACAGACAGTTCTTTCCTTGATGTTCAAAAGGATGCTTTTCTAAATGGAGAAATCCCCGTTGAGAGATATGTGGCAAAAATGGAATATTCCCATAAGGACTGTTATAACTACCTGTACCATTGCGAAAATGAAAGCAGAGATGAGAATTACGATAGTAGAAGAGTCGCCATCGGATTTCCCCAAACCCGATTTTTTGAAAAGTTAAAACAATATCACAAAAAGACCCATAACGAGTTTGGTTTTCTGTTCCTGTATTTCAACTAAATAAATTTTTTTGTGTGTGATGTAACATTTTTGAAATTTCCATACATATAGGGTGGAACAGGTTAGAAACTATTGACTTCTTTGTCCGTACCGAATTGCCACCTTTGGAAGGTGTGTTTTACAACGGACAGATATTCGATGCATATGTTTTTGCCACGGATTTGATAAGGTCGGCCAAAAGGCCGTTAGGCCGCAATGTGGGGTGTGCGGACAATGCGCGTGTACCAGCGTGTCGGAGACACGCAACTTGCTATCTCGCAGGTATAAGCGTCAGAATGCCATGCAACGCTAAGAACAGGTAAGCGGAAAGTGCGAACCAAAGGCCACCTGCACCAGCAGGAAGGTTTTGGAGTCCTACGATGTAAAGGACAATAGTTGAGTGTTTTACCTGGCTTCGTGACGTTTCCGTTGCACGAAATGCAGATTTTTTGGGAACAATAACATTCGATTGTTTATATCCGAATAATTTATAACTTTGCGCGGTTTTTATTGAAAATCAAAAACAGTTAATAATCAAACGGTTACTATTGGAAGGAAGAACAAACTTTGAGGAAGGGATCAAGCAAGAATGGGAACGTTTGAAATCACAATTTGTGATTTCAAACGACACCGCAGAAAACACTAACAATGAGGTTGTTAGCAAAAAGGTTCTGATTGGAAATTACAATCTGTGGTATCCAGAAAGGTTGGGACAACAAAGGTATATAAGGTGCAAGTTGAGTTATTATTAATTGTTCTATAAAAGGTAGGGAGATGGGAAACTGCTGTAACAAAAATCAAAACATTAAAAATATGAAGAAAGCAATATTAATAGGTACAGTGATATGCACGATGTTTGCAGTGACAGCATGCAGCAACAACCAAACGCAAAAAGAGGGTGAAAATCAGATTAACAAAGAACAAGAAATTGTATACAATGAAAGTATCCAATGCCATTTCTTTGGGTTCACATTTGGTGACTCTCCACAAATAGTTCTCAAAAAGCTTGATTCCATCCAGTTATACACCACGGATAGGATTGTTACAAACGGTAGAATGGCTTTCTATCCGTCATATCCACAAGATGATTTTAAATTTGGTGGTTATTCATGGAATTGGCTTTATCCTAGATTCTGCAACAATAAACTTTATAGAATTGGATTTCTTCATCCGTTCAAGACAAAAGATGGTGCAGTATCTATGTACAATAATTTAGCATCTTCTTTATCCGACAGATATCACATGCAGGAGAGGCAAGCTCCAGACTCGTCATATTTCGGTTATTGTATTGGATGGACAAAGAACAACCAGTATGTTGAAGTATATTGTTACAGGTACGAGGGCGTTGATCATGAAATGTGGTATGGGACACAATTAGTTTATGGCGACAATAATTATTACTCGGAGAATAGCGAACTTTAGATAGATGAGTAGCAGTGCGATTTTTGCAAATGTTTTTAATTTACAAATCTGCATATCGCCCATATAATTATATAACCACTGACGGAAAACTTGATTACAACTTTGATGTAAACAATATTAAGTGGTAATGCTTTAGGGCTATTGAAAAATAAAAACGAACAAAGATAATGAATAGCATTAATAAAGTTGAATTACTCAACAAAATTGATTTTGGTGATATAGACGGTCTATATGATCCAAACCTTAATCAATATTTTATTGATGTCCAATACAAAGACTCATTATTACATGGGGATAAATTCTATGTAATAGGTAGAAAAGGAACAGGAAAATCTGCTTTATACAATTGGTTGCATAGTATTCAACCAGAAGAAGGAGTCATCGTTTCCAACATGTCATTTAGCGATTTCCCATTCGAGAGGCTATTATCCCTTTCTGACGATAATTTTATGAAGCCAAATCAATACCAGAGCATATGGAAACATATTATTCTATTGGAACTTGCAAAAATAACAGTATATGACACACAATCTGATGCGGCTGACGAAGGTTGGAGAGAACTGCTGGATTA
>JAEEGK010027753.1_pt1 | contig 11409 bp, 9 predicted proteins | sample 8958771 | NCBI WGS metagenome assembly JAEEGK01 (sample SAMN16246547, study PRJNA631951) | gut metagenome | biome: gut microbiome; feature: rumen; material: SC-attached | host: Bos | place: Iran: Karaj | collected 2018-10 | reverse complement strand
CAGCCACCTCTCCCCCTTCGGGGGAGCTGGAGGGGGTTTCATGCGCAGCCACCTCTCCCCCTTCGGGGGAGAGGGAGGGGGTTCTATACAGCTCCCCAAACCTCCTGTCATACTCCTCATTCTCATACGTGAAGATCAGGTCATTAATATAAATAATGTCATCCGTAGTCACGGCGAACGACAGGCGGTCGGCGTTCTTCACCGAAGGGTCACATTCCGTGTTGAGCAGGCGGGCGATGTGCTGCTGGTTCTGGGCAATGTTGCCGCGCTGCACGTCAGCCATCGTCACCAGTCTCAGACCGTCGCCGGAGGGCGTCACGCCAGCATAGAGCAGGGCGAAGGGACACGACTTGTCGTCCTTCATCCATTCAGGGATGCGGGCGTAGAGCTCGTGGGGCGTGAGCCCCTTCTCGCCCAGGTGGTCGAAGTCGTGCATGATCATTCCAGTCAGCTTCGCTGCCGACTGCAGGCGCCACGCGCCTGTCGGCCGATTGCCCTTCTTGCCGTTGTTGGGCATGAAGTTGGCCATGAAGACGAAGCCGGGCAGCTTCAGCTTCAGGTCGCTGTACTTTTTGGTGAAGCCTGCGGCGCGGGCTGCGCGGGCAGCGCGGATGGTGTCCGCCACTTCAGGTGAATTACTTACCTCGTAGAAGAGGTCGCGAGTGCATTTTTGAGTTTCGATACCGACTCCTCGTTGTAGTGTAAACATTTATTGATCTCCGTCATAATCTCGTAAAATTTTTTGATGTAATCTGCATTCTCTCTCAGGTCGATTTTCACGCCTATCTCCAGGCTTCCCTTAGCGTTGAGGCGCACTTCGACACCGTCTTTTTTCATCAGCCTGCGACCCTTCGGAACAGGCATCCTGCCTGTTGGCGGCAGGGCTTTCAGCACTTTTTCCAGCTGCTCGCGCAGGTCGGCGGCAGGGTCGACAGCGTCGGCGGGCACCTTCAGGTGGGCTACCAGCGACTGCGTCTTCTCGCCTGTAGTACGCATGAGAGCGCTGGTCGCGGTGGTCTTCAGCTTCTCGTACTGAGGCTGGCCCGTGCCGTGAGGAGTGAACACCAGCTTGTCCTTGGGCAGGTACTCCATCGTGCCTCGTACCTTCTTTGTTTTCAGTTCATTAGTTGCCATTTCGTTGCTCCTTTCAAGTGCGCAAGTGCGCAAGTACGCAAGTAAGCGTTAAGCCATCTTTCTCGTCTGTTTTCTGTCGTCATTTGCTCTATTTATCTTTGAATATTATATATTATATTCATATAATATATATATATTCACATCGTCCTTTTGTCTCTTAACGATTACTTGCGCATTTGCGTACTTGCGTACTTTTGCGACTGCCTATTTGTCAAGTTCCTTTACTCTCGACTCATAGTCCGTCCTAAGCCACCGCTGCACGTCGAAGCACGGGCAGGCCCTGGCTGCAAACTCATAGTGACCGTGGACGGTGGCCTGGGGGAATGCCTCGAGCAGCATCGCCACCAGCCGGGCCATCGCGTCCTTCTGCTCCTCGGTGCGGGTGTCGCCCCATTCCCAGGTGCCGTCTTCTTTGATATGGCGGCCGCCGATGTAGCAGATGCCGATGGAGTGCGAGTTGTGGTCTTCGCCCTTGCGGCCTATGCAGTGAGCGCCGGCCTTCTCCAGCGGCCGTCCCAGTTCGATGGTGCCGTCGAGGCGTATGACGTAGTGGTAGCCTATGTCGCGCCAGCCGCGTCCGCCTTTCTCTTTCGGTGTGGTGTGCCAGCGGCGGATGTCCTTCGCCGTCACGTCGCAGCCTTCCTGTGTGTCGCTGCAGTGAATGATAATCTCATTGATCTTTCGCATGTTCGTTTGTTCCTTTCTTTTTTTTACGTTAAAATTGTTCTTCGTGTTAATTCGTGGAATTCGGGCTCGGAAGAACCTTAAATCCTCCATATATCTGACACAAATATGAGAATGGAAAAGATTTTTGTTAGATGTTGTGTAGATTTAGGGTTTAATGACCTTTAGAATCCTTTCTCCTCCTTGTGTACTATGGTAAACCCGCTGATTTTCACGTTCGTGCCATAGCCGGAGGCTCCGTCCTTCGTCCATTCACGGCACTTGAAGGCGAGGTCGACGCTGAGCACGGTGCCCTCGGCACATCCCTCCTTGGCGAACTGCTCTGCCACGTCACCGAACATCTCGGCGTACAGCTCCTGACCGCCAGCGGTCAGCACCAGGCCTATGACGAGCATCGGGCTCATCTGGCCGTTCATGCGCGTCACCTCAATCGTCCGAGGCTGCGCGATAGTCTTGATCTTGCAAATCGTAATCATTGTTTCTTGTTCCTTTCTTTCTTTTCGTTTTCGTTATCGTTTTCGTTTTTTGAGTCTTTGGTCGGGCTTCGCCCTCAAAATTAAAACAAAAATTATTTTTAAAAATTTAAAGAACTCATCCGGTGCTTGATTAATTTTCTTATAAATTTTTGTTTTAACATTCTTGCGTCCCTTTGGTAGCAAGCGAGCAAAGCTCGAGCGGAGCGAAGCGACCCCTTTACTTTTTGTTGAAGAACGGAATCATGATCTCTTCCGTCTTTGCCATCCTGTGAAGCATCTTGCGGCCCCGCTCCGTCCACACCAGATACATCCGCGTGCTGCTGTTGCCCTCGCTGTCTACATGATAGTGCGTGCGGCTGCGGGCGTAGCCCTTGCGGGCATAGTCGGCATAGAGCATGTACTGCCCTGACTGGCGGTACATCACGCGGCGGGAGAGCAGCAGCTGCGTCAGGTCGTGCACCGTCATGCCCATCTCCTTCGCTATCTGCGTCGTGGTGTAGCAGCTGACGGAGTCGAGCACCTCGTCGACATATTCGGCCTTCGGAGCCATCTCCTTGATCAGCTTGTGCTGCTCCTCGATGGTGCGCTCCTGGATCTTAAATGCCAGGCACACGACCTCGAGGTCAGTCAGCTTCCGCCCCTTGGCATCCTTCGTCGGGATGTAGCCGCCCGTCTTGCGGATCTGAGGCAGCACCTCCGACGTCACCCAGTGCTTGAACACCCTAGCCTGCGGCAGCTTCGACGAGAGCACCAGGGCATAGAGGCCGCTCTCGTTGATGATGATAAAGTTTCGTCTCTGACCTGACATCGCGATTTGCGATTCCAGCTTATCTTCCTCATCTACATGTTTGCTAATTGCATCGGGTGCATTCTTGTACCCCAGCGCCTCAGCTACGTCCTTCCCTACGAAGAAGGTCTCGCCCTGCTCATTGGTCATGGTCCGGATATCACCGAACAGCTCGTGGTGGAAAACTTGAATGTTGTTCATCATTTGTTTTGTTCCTTTCTTTAGTCTTTGGTCGGGCTTCGCCCTCAAAATTAAAGCAAAAATTGTATTTTAAAAATTCTATGAACTCATCCGGTGCTCAATAAATTTTCTTTTTAATTTTTGTTTAAATTTTGAGCGAAGCGACCCTTCCCTTTTTTTTGTTCATTATGTGCGGGCGTGATTCTCGTTGAGCGCTCATGCATCCCAGTCTGCCCGCATCGCAACTGGAATGCGGCTGCAAAGGTAGGCATAAAAAAAAGCATCCCGCCACTGTGTAGCGGAATGCTAATGAATTGCTAAGAGATTGCTAAAACCTTTAGCAAAATGCTAAGGATTTGCTAACGATTTGCTAAACCCCGTTTCCTGATGCACACGCACCAGCTCTTCTTGCAGGGCCTTCACCACAGGGCGCAGCAGGAGGAATGCCCCGCGGTCGTTGGCGCTGCACCTGACCTTATCCAGCTGGCGGGCATCCTCTCCGAAGAACGAGAGCGTGCTGTAAGGCCGTATATTGTTGTAATCACATTTAAACTCCAGGTCGTCGGGCAGAGGCAGCAGGTCGACACGGTCGCAGAATTCCTGTGCCTTGAGGGGGAAGTTACACGCGAAGTGCAGCAGCCAGTGTGCACCTGCCCATTTCCATTTCGCGTCGATGGCCTTCCCTTTGCCTATGATGTTCGTCAGGGCGAGGGCTATCTCCTCGTCGGTGTAGTTTGGCGGCACAGAAAGATTATTGCCCTGACCATTGAAATAAACGGGAGCCTCAAACGTGATTTCATTGGCAATAAAATTGCCCGGACTATTGACGTTTATCGTAAAGTCGCTTTTGTCTTTATTCTTATCCATTGCCATTACCATTATTGATTGTTTTACCTATAAAGTTTCCTGGACTATTTACGTTCATACCCGACTGTGCCGCCGGCATAAACTGATAGACGTTGGGGGCAGTAGCCTTCGCACGAGCCAGCTCGAGCTGCTCAAGGCGCTCGCGCTCCTCGGCAAAGACGATCTCGGCGCCAGCCTTCACCTCAGGCCAAAACGGCAGCCCCGACAGCAGCCGCTCCATTCCCTCAAAATCGTGGATAGTGGCCTCCAGACCCCTAGTCTTTATCGACACCCTCAGGCGCTCTACAATAATTTCTGCAGAGGTGATGTACGTCGGCTGGGGGTTCAGGCTGTTCATGATATGAACGATGTATGCTGTTGTAAAAAATGAGTTGGAGAAAATCGTTTAGTGAAAATGTCGGCCGCAGCATCGGTGTGTCAGCCGCTGGAAGTGCGGCGACCTTCAGACCAACGTGGTCTTTCAACCGTTTGTTGTGTACTCTTCCTCCCTTCATTGTAAAGAAAATTCGACCCGCTGCCACCAACGGCTGCAAATCACTTTGCAAAGATAGTAAAAAAAGTGCTCCCGACAATAAGTCTAGCGCATTTTTTTATGTTAAATATAGTCAACGGGCTCATACCGGACTAGCGCATATTCGTATCTCTGAAACCAAATGTATTTGTATTCTAAAAAGGGCTTTGCATAAAAATGTGTGTCGCTCCATAAAAAAAATAGCTCTAAAATGACTCATAATTGAAATATAATTAGTAATTTTGCACATTCAATCATAATAAGCCTAATATAAATAACTATTAAAATATTAAATGTATGAAAAAGACAGTCTTTAAACAGCTATTATTGCTGGCGGTATTCTTGTTCGCCGGCATCGGGAGTGCGTTCGGACAGAACGAAACTTATTACCAAGTCACAGTCAATCTGTTGGATGCAGAAGGAAATCCTTATCCCGAAGATTTTAACCAAGTGCAAGTTCAATTCATAAGTGAGTATGGTTACTATTATTCTATTCAACCAATAGGTTCTATACCAGGAGGGCAAAGATATTGGATTAATATAGTAAATGTGGCCCCTGATATATATACCGTAACGTCAATTAAGGTTGATGATACGTCGTATGATCCTGTACAATATGTAAATTCTGAAAATTTGATTGAAATCCCTGAACTTAAAAGTGATATTACCGTCACACTTACCATAGCTAAGGCTCCTACGAAGATTGTCAAAGTATTTAGAGATCCTAATTTGTCATATATTTATTTACATTGTGAAAAGAACGAAGGTGACTGGAGACGGATTTATGCAATATCATCAGATGGAGAGAAAGAAGAGTATGAGGTCTTGCCTGGTTCATCTTGTCTATTAGATGTCAATCCATATAATCGATTAATATATACAGTCGCTTCAGTCAGCGTAGGTGATGAAGATGTTACAGAAGAAATTAACAGGAACAGACGTGTCGTAATCCCCTCCATCAATGATGATATAGATGTGAATGTGGTGGTATCTAAAATTGGTGATACAAAAACCATCAGTCTGTCAATGGAATCTGATGACGGCTATGGTTGGTACCATGGCTCTGTGAGATTTTATGATCCGTCAAGGTATGAAGAAGCGTATTATTATAATGATGCTAATGCAGAACTTCTCGTCGGTTCTACCACTCAGATGATAATTGAGACCGGTCTTGGATGGAAGGTAAAAACATTGACGGTTGATGGCACGGATGTTACAGAAACATATAACAGTCAGGGCTATTATGAGTTCAAGGATCTTGATGCCGACCATTCGGTTGCAGTAGAATTGGGAACAGCGAAAACATACACAATTACAGTCGATAGAGACCGAATACCTGATGATATTAGCCTTTGGGCTTATTTTCCTAATTGGGGGGCACCTGAATTTGGTGTAGCAAATGAGTTTAATGAGGGATCGTTTGTTACCCTGGAAGTTCCTGCCTTCGTGCGGAATGAAGATAATAAACAATTTAAGGTGAAGATTTTGGATGGTGATACTGATGTTACCCCTGATAGTCCTAATGATTGGAACGAATATAATTATACGATCAGTAACCTTTCATCTAATCATGTGATTTCTCTGGACTATGAAATAATGCCCTCGGTCACTATTAATTGTGTCTATAACGGTGAAGACTACAATGGTAAACTTGATCTCTATCTCAATGATAACTATTATAGGCCTGGTCGACTTTATCAGTTTGCCAAAGGCACTGATGTGACTTTTTCATTAAGGTGGATTCCTGAAGGCAAAGTAGTGGAGTCAATAAAGATTGGTGACAATGACATCACATCAACGTTTAATGGCTCCTATGTAATAAGTAACTTGACAGAGGACCTTAATATAACTGTAACATTGACTGACGCAGAAGCGTCTTATAATCTTTATGCATTCTTCAATGATTCTTCTACAGGCACAATCTATTTAAAGGAAGCTAAGACAGAAAAAAGGCAAACTACTAGTATGGAGTTTGCAAAAGGATCGGTCGCGACCATCATTGTCAAGGCTCCAATAGGCCATGAGGTGTCGAAAATTCATCTTTATATACAAAAAGTCTACGATGACAATGGAGAGGTTGTGAGTGATTATCGAGAAGAGGATGCTGAAATCCACTATAATCCTGACACAAAGGAGTATTATTGTGACATAACAATCACTGCTCCTATTTCTGCAAAAATTACAACGCAAAAGAGGCCAGACGATGGCACAAGGGAAATAGCCTATTCTTTAGGTTCTTCGGGCATAGCAACCTTCTGCAGTGAATATGACCTCGACTTCTCAACAGAGGCTACCAAGGATATCGCAGCTTATGTCGCCGTCGGATACAATGTGGAGACTAAAAAAGTGATGATGATGAGAGTGACTGAAGTGCAAAGAGGAACGGGACTGCTCATTGTGGGCAAGCCTGGATCATATACGATTCCCGTGACTTCGACATCGCTTTACTATCATAATATGCTGAAGCCTGTTGGTGAGGATAAGACTGTGCCATATGGAGAATGCTATGATGCATGTTACGAAAACTATGTGCTGTCAGGCAGTGAATTCACCAGACCGGACAATACACCGATCTCAGCTTATCAAGCCTACCTGCAGCTGTTGGAAACTATGGTTTCTAACGTACAGTCCGTCTCCTTTGAATTTATGGAAATGGGCGACGTGAATGGTGACAGGAAAATCACCATCGCCGATGCCGTCCTGATCGTGGATAAGATCCTGAACGAGCAATAACCGCGCTTCCGATTTTTTGTACCTTTGCAAGCAATATAACAAAATAACACAACATCATGAAGACAAAAAGGTTACTAACTCAGCTATCAGCAGTATTGTGCCTGCTGATGACAACGGTGACTGGCACCGCCCAGACGACAGTGGAAGAGAACGACTTGGATTTCTTGCTTTCCATTTCTTCCACGGGCAGTCAGGCTTTCAACACGCATTACACCCACAAGGCCAACACCCGCGTGGAAATGGACTGCGAAGTGACAAAAAATAGTCAGAGCAACTGGGAGGCCCTGTTTGGTGCCCGTCTGAGTGACTTTCAGCACAATGCTTTCTGCTTCTTCTCGCGACACTGGAATCAAGTCAGCTCCCCTCAAGATAACCCTTGCTTCAATCGCACTGGCCAAGAGAAGAATGGCACTGGTTTTGTATACGACGAGCGTATTAAGCTGGTGTGCGAGGGTCAGACAGCCAAATGGTACAGGCCTTTTGATCCGAACACGGTGGTTGGCAGCGTGACCACCACGGGAACAGCCGACGACGGCAAAACGCCTATGCTGTTTTTCAACCTGAACACTTCTTCAACTGAGGGGGGCGTACAGAAAGACACATCTCCCTCGGTGATGAAGCTCTACGGCTGCAAGATCTACGAAGGCTCGACGCTGAAATGCGATTTTGTGCCGGCCAGCTACAATGGTACGATAGGACTCTACGACCGCGTGAACCATACGTTTGATAGCTCTATCACCAGCACGTCTTTCACAAGCGTAGACGCTGACATGGCGTACGACTATTATCGGGCACTCAACACTATCGAGGATGGCCAGAGCTACCGTGTGTTCACAATGTACAACAACCAGAAGTACTATGTCACCGCCAACGGCCGCTTGTCGACCAACCTGGATGAAGCCCCATTATTCGAATTCATCAAGGTCCCTGGCGGCGAGTATGAATACGGCTTCAAACTGAAGAATGGCAAGATTCATTTCACCAATCCCAAAGAGCGTGACGAGGATTACCTGACAATAGGGTATCTGAACTATACGGACAGGTCTGACCCCCGCGATTTATGGGAGGCACAGGTGCTTTTCCTCAACACAGAGGGCAAGTATGCCATCCGCTCAACAAACTCCTACTCCAGCAATGATCATACTAATTGGGGCTGGGTAGGCAAGGCCTTCTGGACGGTCAACGAGGGGACGAGTGGTCCCTTGGCCGAGTACAGTTGGGACATGAACTACGTTTGGCAGATTGAGGAGGAAGGAGAAGAAGAAGAAGACACCAGCACCAAGTATCCCGTTTGGATAGGTTCCAAGCAGGTGAGCGCCAAGAACATGAACGATGTCCTGGGCAACAGTACTGTCAAATACACCCCCGGCGATGGCAAAGGCACACTGACCTTCACCACGTCGACGCCCACCATCAACAGCGTTCACTCGTGGTCGGAGGTACTTAGCGACGGAAGGGAATATCAGTTCAGTTCGAAAATCTATACCGAGGGCATCGATCTGACCGTCAACGCCCCAACCGGGTCGACCCTTTCAGCTACTGGAGAGGAATACGGCATTTATGTAGGTAATGAGGGCGACCTGACCATCAACGGCAACTTCAGCAAGACCGCAGGCGGTAGTGCAATCTGTGTGGACAAAGGCGACCTGACCATCAATGGCAATTTCAATAGCACAACCAGTAAGGTGGGAATCACCGTAAGAGAGGGCGACTTAAGAGTCACTGGCGATGTCTACGTCAAAACTACGGGTCAAGTTCTTAGCAGCATAGTACTCAATGACGGATACGTGTATCTCGGACCGAGCACGTGGAAAATAGAATCGGCGACTGGCGTTATCCACGCAGAAAAAAAGGATGCCCCAAATGGAGGGGGAGGCATCGTGATACCCTTTACCCACGAATTCTACAACCCGGAGAATCCCCAGTTGGAAGCCCACCTCAGTGACGACAATAGGGGCATCTTTGTTTGGGACGGCAACGGCGGTAACACCACTTGCCATCACGTGATCATCCGAAAGAAGGAGAATCGGATTGAGCCCTCCAATACCATCGACCTGTCAACGCTCACCGAGGACTGCGTGGTACCCGACAACACGAGGATTACCGGCACACTGAGCGGCTTCTACAAAGTCAGCATCGCCGACGGAGCAACCGTGTCATTCCGCAATGTGAACATCAACATAGACCCCAGTGGTTACGATGAGGTGTGGGATGAGACCTACCGTTGGGCTGGCATCACCTGCGAAGGCAATGCTACCATATTCCTCGAAGACGGTGAGAATATAGTGAAGGGATTCTGTAATGAATTTCCCGGCATCTACGTGCCTGAAGGCAAAACACTCATCATTCATGGCAGCGGCACGCTCAACGCCATCAGCGGCGGCAATCCCGATCCTAACAGCAATTATTCTCTCATAGCTACAGGCATCGGTGGCGGCTTTAATATGTCATGCGGCAACATCATCATTAATGAAGGCACCATCACAGCAACAGGTGGAGACTACTCAGCCGGCATCGGCAGTGGTTGGTCCTATGATGGCAATCCTGTATCTTGTGGCAACATCACCATCAATGGCGGCACCGTCACGGCAACAAGTGAATATGGTGGTCCCGGCATCGGTAGTGGTATGGGCTATAATGGGACGTCGACCTGCGGCGACATCACCATCACCGGCGGTACTGTCACGGCAACAGGTGGATTATATAGTGCCGGCATCGGCAGCGGCTTTGCCTATTACGCGTCGTCTGGCTGCGGCGACATCACCATCAACGGCGGTACTGTCACGGCAAAGAGCGGAAATTTTGCAGCAGCCATCGGTACCGGCTTATCTTTTTATTCTGCTTCTTCCTACTGCGGCGACATCACCATCACCAATGACATCGAGAAGGTAGTGGCTATAACAGACTATCGATTTGTCGGCGCGGGCGATCAAGGCACTTGTGGCACCATCACCATTGGCGACAACTTGGGTTCAGAGGAGAAAGAGGTTGATGGCGGATATTCCTGCAGCACGATTCAGGCTAAAGAGAAGATTAAATATTCCCTCTGGATAGGCGATACGCAGGTGACATACCTGAATAAGGACGATATTCTTGGCAATGGATCGGTCAGCTATAAACCTTACTATACTAGTGGCACCCTGACCTTCACGGGAACACCCCAAATCGATCCGGAGAGCTTGACAAATAATGCACTCATATATGCCAACGACATCAATCTGACCATAGTAACCCCCGATGATGGTCTCACCCTCAACTCGTCGTCCTATGGTATATGGATAGAGGGCGATAATAAAGACTTGACCATCAATGGCGACATACACATTTCTTCTGTGGCATCTGGCATCAACACATTTAGCAGCGGAGTCGATTTCACTGTCAATGGCAAACTCACCATTAACTCAGATATGAATGGCGTCTGGACACCAGATGGCGATTTCACCCTTAATGGCGAGATGGTAATTGATCAGGCTTGTATAGGTGTATACGCCAATAATGTCAAAATCAATGGCAATATACCAGAGGCATACACATCCGACAATACTATTCATGCCAATGGCGATGTGACCATCGATGGCAACATGATAGCAAGTGGAGCTACAGTCATTAAGTCCGATGGCGACATCACATTGGTTTCTGGCAATTTGGTGCTCACCGGAAATGTAGCTGCCATGGATGCAAAGGGTACAATCTCCATTCCTGTAACTCACAGAATAAAAACCCCCTGGCAGGGTGAGGTGATGCAGAAAGACAACCACACCTACATCGTTGACACCACCGGCGATATTGCCAAGGTTGCGGTCATAGAGGAGATCGACTGCGATGTCAACAAAGATGATGCCATCAGTATCGCCGACGTTACTGCTTTGATCAACATCATCCTCGGCAACAGCACGGAAGGTCAGTACAACCTCGATGCTGCCGATGTGAATGGCGATACCCAGATTACCATCGCCGACGTGATGACCCTAGTAAACATCATCTTGAGTGGTCTCAGCAAGTAAGGAGTGCGCAAGTACGCAAGTGCGCAAGTAATC
>JAEEGK010027751.1_pt1 | contig 11409 bp, 9 predicted proteins | sample 8958771 | NCBI WGS metagenome assembly JAEEGK01 (sample SAMN16246547, study PRJNA631951) | gut metagenome | biome: gut microbiome; feature: rumen; material: SC-attached | host: Bos | place: Iran: Karaj | collected 2018-10 | reverse complement strand
AGCATGTCGACACGGGAATGGGCTTTGAGCGCCTCGTCCGCGTGCTGCAGGGCAAGACCTCGAACTACGACACCGACGTGTTCCAGCCCATCATCCAAGCCATCGCCAAGATGTCGGGCATCGAATACGGCAAGGCCGAGAAGACCGATGTCGCCATGCGCGTCATCGCCGACCACCTGCGTGCCGTGAGCTTCGCCATCGCCGACGGACAGTTGCCGTCAAACAACGGTGCCGGCTATGTCATCCGACGCGTGTTGCGCCGTGCCGTGCGTTATGGTTTCACCTTCCTCGGCTTCGAAGAGCCCTTTGTGTGCAACTTATTACCCATCCTTGTGCAACAAATGGAATACAACTTCCCTGAAATCAAGGCGCAACAGGAGTTGGTCGGCAAGGTCATCCGCGAAGAGGAAGCTGCTTTCTTGCGCACCTTGGCACAAGGCATCAAGCGCTTTGAGGGTTATGTGGAACAACACAAGGGTCAGGACATCGACGGCAACTTCGCCTTCGAGCTGTTCGACACCTTCGGCTTCCCCATCGACCTCACCCAGCTGATGGCCTCCGAGAAGGGCATCAGCGTCGACATGGAAGGCTTCAAGGCCAACCTCGAAGAGCAAAAGAACCGCTCGCGCAAAGCCGCCGAGAAAGCCAACGGCGACTGGGTGGTAGTGAACGAAAGCGAGCAGCCCACCGAGTTTGTCGGCTACACTGACATGAGCTGCGAGAGCCACATCCTGCGTTTCCGCGAGGTGGTGACCAAAAAGAAGACCCATTTCGAGATCGTCCTCGACAAGACCCCGTTCTATGCCGAGATGGGCGGTGAGGTAGGCGACACCGGCACCTTGACCTCCGAGAACGAGACCATCAAGATCGTAAACACCGTCAAGGAAAACAATCTGGTCATTCATATCACCGAGCAGCTGCCGCAGAACCCCGAGGTGGCTTTCACTGCCGCCATCGACGTGGAGCGTCGTCAGCGCATCGCCAACAACCACAGCGCCACCCACCTGATGCACGCCGCTTTAAGACAAGTCTTAGGTAGCCATGTCGAGCAAAAGGGCTCGTTGGTCGATGACCAGCGTCTGCGCTTCGACTTCAGCCACTTCGCCAAGATGACGCCTGAAGAAATCCGTCAGGTGGAGAATGTCGTCAACCAAAAGATTCGCGAGAACATCCCGAACGTGACCTACGCCGAAATCCCGATTGACGAAGCTAAAGCCATGGGTGCCACGGCATTATTTGGCGAGAAATACGGCGACAAGGTGCGCGTGGTGGTCTTCGACAAAGACTATTCCATGGAGCTCTGTGGTGGTTGCCACACCAGCGCCACGGGCAACATCGGCATGTTCAAGATTGTTTCCGAGAGCGCCATCGCCGCTGGCATCCGCCGCATCGAGGCCATCACCGGCGAGGCTGTGGAGCAATACCTTGACGAACAGCTGGATTTGATTGGACGCATCCGCGAGACCATCAAGACGCCCGACCTGGTGAAAGGCGTGACTTCGCTCAGCGAACAAAACTCCGCCTTGAAGAAAGAGGTGGAGCACCTTATGCAGGAGAAAGCCCAAGCCATGGCCGAACGCCTCCAAGAGAAAGCCCTCGACCACGAAGGCTACAAATTCATCATGGAGACCCTGCCATGCAGCGGCGACCAACTCCGCAACATCGCCTTGATGCTCAAGCAGATGAACGAAAGCACCATCGCCATCCTTGGCTCCGTGGCCGAAGGCAAGCCTTCGCTCTGCCTGTTGTTGCCTGAGGCCTTCGCCGATGCCAAGGGCTTGGATGCCACCAAGCTCATCCGTGAGGTGGCCAAGGAAATCCAAGGCGGTGGTGGCGGACAGAAGACCCTCTGCGTGGCCGGTGGTCGCAATGCTGACGGACTGCCGAAAGCCATGCAGCTGCTGAGAGAGAGAATTTGATTCTTTTGGGAAACAAACGCTTTGCGTTCGACGTAGTCAAATGCTTTGCATTCAACGAAGTTAAATCTGACACAAATCTTATATAAATCAGCTCCGCAGGAATGGATATTCTTGCGGAGCTGTTTTTTGCCAATCGTGCCATCCCCCAGCTTGGGACTAGCAGCCATGCCAAGCCGACGTTGGCTTGTGCGCTGGCGGGCATCTATGGCTGCGGCATATAGAACACAATATCAGCACTATATCCGACAGCAAACGACAACAGTCGACTACAAACGTTTAATCAACGGATAGGACTTGACAAAGGTTGCATCTTTGCAACGATAATAAAACACACTTATATGGAAGCACAAGACGACAAGATCTTCCTGATTCCCATGGAGGATGGAAAAGAAGCCATGAAACAACGTCAAGAGATCATTTCACAAGTGTATCGCAAATGGACGGAGGAGAATCCAGACAAAAGAGTATACAACCGCTCGTTGAAAGATTATATCAACATTCGCTATCTTTCAATAACCGAGACCATGCGTCATGCCTCAAAGAAATATTCTTCAACCTTGGCTCTTCTACAATTGGACACCATATTACGATATGCCGTGGTATATGGAAAGCCCAAACCTCCGAAGAAAGGGGTCGCCAATCAAAAGATATTTTCCTATATGCTGGAAATGCACTATGAATTGATAGGCATTGGCCTTGTAAAAATGATGGTTGGTGTGAAACGCACAGGAGAGAAGATACAATATTGCATTACTGCAATAGAAGCATAAAAAAAAGAAATCGACAGGTTGGCTCACTCGAAAGGTCATCACCAAATTGTGGACGTCAACGGACTGTTCCCCTATTGATTTCTGCCTGCAAAATTACAACTTTTCCACGAACCCGCAAGAGGATGGAGAAAATTCTATTGCAACGAATTGTCATTGGTTGTTTGTTTTACACGAATTACCGTTAATGCACCACGAATTGTCATTAATTGTTTGGGGATATTGCATCAGGGTGGTGGTGGGTACAGCAGCAATGTCATGCCAGCGTGGACAGGTGCGTTGGTGGGCATCTTTTGCTACACGCAGGAGTTCCGCTCCGCTCCACAACCTGCTTAAAATCCTATCGCCCCTACGGGGCTGGGCTACCGCACCATACACCTTCACGACAACGGACAACACCCCCTCCCCTTGCCGTCATGGCGGACAAGGATCCGCCATCTCCTACGCCCCTGGGACTCACCCTTGTCGTCGCTTCGCGTCATCGCGAGGAGGAACGACGAAGCGATCCATTTATGCCAGATTCATGTAAGATTTAACTACGTTGAATGCAAAGCATTTGTTTCAAAAAAAAAGAGAAACACATACATTTCATTTCCAATCACTTATCCGACAGCAAACGACTACAGTCGACTACAAACGTTTATTCAACGGCTTAGTCTTGACAAGGGTTGCATCTTTGCGACACAATTCAAACATATTACTTATGGCTAAAAAGAATCCATTTGATAAAGAGCAAACAACGAAGATTCCATTTTCCGAATTAGTGGAACTCATTGGGACAAGTTGTGACTACAAGTTCTGCATCATTGACGAAAACATCGACGAGGAGTTGATGTCGCTCGCTGCCAGTCATGGCATCAACCTAAAAGGCTTCAAGCATGTCATTGAAACATCAGGAATACAGCATGCCGAGAAACGACATGGCTTCAAAAGCAATGATAGGGTTCCCCTTTCTCTCGAAGACTATCTGCTTATCCCTTTCATCATCAAAAACAGGGACAAAGTGGAAGTGTCTGCACAAACTGACATTTCGCATCATAACACTGTATTGAAATACACCAAACAGATTGGGGACACTTATTACTATGTTGAAGAAATACGTAAGCGAAACAAGAGCTTGGCATTCAAAAGCCTCATAAAACGAGAAAAAGAAAACCCCTCTCTTTTGAGGGGTTAATCTGTTATCGCTGGAGGGAACATCCTTTCGGCCGCCCCTTACGTCTTGATAATCCACTGGTTTTTCATTCCGTGTCCGCGACCAACTGCCTGCAAAATTACAACTTTTCCACAAACCCGCAAGGGGACGGAGGAAATTCTGTTGCAATGTATTGGCATTGGTTGTTTGCTTTTACACGAATTACCGTTAATGTACCACGAATTGTCATTTATTGTTTGGGGGATATTGCATCAGGGTGCGGATGGCTCCAGCAGCCATGTCATGCCTACGCAGACAAGTGCGACGGCGGGCATCTATGGCTGCGGTTATCTTGTTCCTTCTCCTTGATGAGAAGTAACCGAAGAATCAAGGCCGACATCAAGGGCCCACCGCACTTGGCGACCGCTCCTCCCCCATGTCGGCCGGGCCCGCGCGCCCAACCCAGTCGGTCTTTGGCGTTCCCAATCTCTCAGAGCGAAGCAGCCATGTCATGCCAACGCTGGCTTGTGCGATGGCGGGCATCTATGGCTGCGGCAACTAGGAATCCGCCCATCTTAATATGAAAACCCGACATCGCATATCGGGGTGTGGTAGGGTCGGTCGCTTGATTTTCATTCTTCATTCGATTCCTCATCCTTCCATTCCATCGGATTACGGACAATGTATTCCGCAATGTATTGGTATTCTATTACATCGCGGATAATGTGGTCATAATAATTCGATTGCCACAGGGGATTGTTTTTGTTAATTTTGCCATGGTCGGTTGGTTCGCATCAATCCAATCGTCAATCCGTTTGACCGTTGCCGATTTGAAACCGGCCACAAACGACGATATGGATTGGGGTTGGCGTTGGAATTGTGTGGGCATCAACGGTGTTGGGGCACATGTCCGTTGGGGTGTCGGTATCGGTGTCGGTTGGGGTAGAGACGCACGGCCGTGCGTCTCTACAGGGCCGAACGACACATCCCCACGCAATTCATCCCCACACGCCCCCATATCCATGCATTTCGATTTATCCAAAATGACAATGGCGTGCAAATGGTCGGGAATCAAAACGAATTCGCCCAAAAACAATTCGTCGCGCATCTCAAACGATTTGAAAAATTCGTCATAAACGATTTGTCCCCAATCGTTCAAGACCATTTCGCCGTTCACGATTTCCCCGAACAACCTCTTACGTTCGGCGGTGACGATGGTGATGTAATAATGCCCGTTGCAGGCATAATCCCATCCCCGCAAACGATTCGACAGTATCTTGTATTTGTCTTTGAATTTGTCTGGCATGTTTAAATACTTTCCTTTCTATCCCCCGTCTACCTATAATCACATCTCAGCAATCCCCACGCTTTTAAGCACTTCTTGCCAATGCTCCATTGGCGATAGCGGGCTTCGGAAAGCACGCCCCCTCAACGAGGGCAACATAGAAACAATTCCCACAACTATAGCTCGGTAACGACAACTCATATTTGCTAATTATTACAGAGAAACGTATAAATAGCCCTTAATTTGTAAACTTCAGCTTTGGTTAAACGTTTATTATCCGAATTCCACAAATCCTTATAAGAATTCAAATATGACAACCATTTCATCTTTTCTGCTTTAGTCTGGCAGCCTTCACCGATATCAAATGAATATTTTTCTTCAAATGTCTTGAAACCTTCAATTCCAGTATTAGTCTTTGTCCAGTTTTTTTCAATTATTGTCTTGAATTCTGCCACATCCATAACATCTTTCCAATCTAACTCTAATTCCTCTCCAACCTCTTTGTAATACTTTTCTTTTTGTTTCTCTGCTTTATCAATGCATGTACGCTTTATTGGCGAGATTTCCAACTCCCACTTATCACCATACAAAGACCGAAGATGTTCTATCAAATCTGCTCTTATTTGTTTCACAATACTCTTTCCATACTTACGTCCTTCTTCTTGCAAAGCATCATCCTGCATCTCTTTCCATTCAACTAATTCATTTGGGCAATAATCTGGCATTTTAGTATTAATAACTTGTTGGTAAAATCGAAGCCATTTCACATCCGCTCCAGCTCCATACACCTCTTTTAAATATGCTTTTTCATCATCTTTAATTTCATTTTTTAAATAGTTACATAGGATTTCCAGAAACTTTGTAATTTCATAATTTCTATCATCATTTTCCGATGAGCTCTTTAAAACTCCCTTGTTGATTAGGTATTGATGAGCGCTACCAATTAAACCAATAAAGGCATATGTTCCACGATTTGACAATATAAACTTTGATTCAAAAACATCAGGATAATTATCCAATGCATAGGAATAGCAGTATTCTAAAAAGTTGACAATCTCTTTTTGAGATTTTTCCATTGCTTTTGAATGATCTAATTCTTGTACATTATAAATAGAATACTTAACAAAATCATCAGTTAATTTATTTCCTCTAATCCTGGACAATAATGTTGAAACAGAAAGTGCCGTAGTAAATGGTTTGGGCTGTAACTCTGCTGTATCTTCTCCAACAGTTATCTTATTATATAACGGAGAGTTTACATCATTTGATAATTTTTTGGCAATAGAAGCTCGTAAAGCTTTTAATCTATCCTCCATCTTATCGGAATCCCATAATAAGTCTATTGTCAAGTCTATCCTCAAGCTAGCACTTACTGCTTTTTGATTTTCATTAATATCCATAAAAATTTCCAATTGTTTTGCGTGCTCCATGCCATCAAATGCAACAACTGGAATCGTGTTAGTGTCCTTGTATTTTGAACCTGCATATCCATAAACACGATGCTGACCATCAATAATATATGCTAATCCATAAACATTGGGGATATTCAAAGTTCCAAAACAAGACAAGGAGTCTGGTAATTTAGGATTAGGCTGAAATAATACTTTATGTTTATTTGTATTGTTGAAATTAATAATTATTGAATTGGGGAAAAAACCACCATTGTCAATATACTCTGTAATTCCTTTTAACCTTTTTGGCATCAACAGACGTTGATACGTTGGAAACTCCGAATCATTCGAACGCGTACGATGCAACACGAAACCTGTCTTTAATAAAGTGGCAGGTTCTACTGAAAACATATAATATGTATAACCACCCATTTTACCTCGTATCGCAGGAATCTGTATCTGCTCTTTATTAATAAGCTCTCCTTTTAAAACAAGTCCATAAAACTGATAAATAGCAGATGATCTGTAATTAGCAATAATATTGTTAATATAAGCATAAGTGTTGTCGTTATAAACAAATGCTTTCATGTCATGTAATCTTGCAATGTCTTTGCTATCAGGAGAGAATCTGTAGTTTTTGGTGGCAAAAATATATCTCACGTTAAGACTTTGACCATAAATTTGTCGCAAGGCTTTTCTCACTCCATCCATTCTTAAACTAAGGGTTTCTATTTCACTTTTAAATGAAGGTGCTTTTGTATTGGGGACTTCAGCTGCTTTACATTCAACGACAAATGCGACTTCTTTTTTCTCATCTATAGCAACAACATCTAATTGTTTATGATCATGTTCTCCATCACCCCATTTAACAACTAAATGATTATCCTTATTTAAAATCCGAAAGCCTAATTCATAGAATTGGCACCAGACTTGATCTTCAAAAAAAGTAGACCAAGGTTTACGCTTACTAACTTTTGTCTTCGTTTTTCCTTCTTTTTCTATCCTATACCCCATCTCAAGATACTTGTCAAGATTGGAATTAGGAACAGTTGGAGTGTAAAACTCATTTTTACGACCTCTGTATTCCGTACCCAATAAAACACTATCGGGTTCATACATTTTCTGCTTTATCTCATCTACTTGATCTGCTGATAAAAAAGCCATGTTCCTATAAGTTTAAGTTAGTATTCGTAAATATACATTCTTCATATTGCCCTCTATGAGCATTTTTCCCTCCAATTCCACTGCTACGAGTTATTGGTATAATAACGTCATTCTTATTAAAGATTTCTCTAATTGTAGGATGATCGGCATTAGTCAAAATATAATATGCACCTCTTTCTTTAATTCTGTCAATCAATCTAGACAGTCTGTCTTGGTCTTCTTCGGTAAAAACTTTCTGGTTGTATTGAATAAAACCATTCACAATTTTTGAATGGGTATAGGGAGGATCTAAAAACACCAGAGCATTTTCACCAACATTATCAATACAATTCTCAAAATCCATTGAGTTAATTTGAACTCCCTGCAAATACTCGCTAGCCCTTATAAGATTTTCATAATCAAATTCATATTTTACCCTCTTTCCCCAAGGCACATTATATCCTCCCGACGAGTTTACTCTATAAATCCCGTTGTATGACAATTGATTTAGATATATAAACCGTGCTGCGCGTATAACAGGATCTTCCGTCTGCAAATTTCGAACAGAATAATAATCTTTTTCAGTCCTTCCAAAACTTCGAATGACTTCAATCACTTCTTCTATATCACTTCGTACCATCAAATATGTATGCATCAACTGCTCATTTGAATCAGAAATATATGCATTCTTAGGCTGATAATAAAACAGCATAGCTCCTCCTCCGACAAATGGCTCATGGTATGACGAAAACTTAGAAACATCAAATGTTGAAATAATCCTTCGAACAAGCCATTTCTTTCCTCCAGCCCATCTCAAAAAAGGATGTATCTTTGACTCTATTTTAACTGAATTACTCAATACTTATGATTAAAACCGTGCAAATATAATTAAATATTGAACACAAAAACAATAATTGTATTTTTGCATTCGCCACCTAAACAGTTACCACTTTCCATCGCCTCAATCAACCGTTAAACCAAAGATGAAGGATTCGTGTATTCTTCCAACCTCTTCGACCTTTTTATAGCTTTCACCTTGTTTTAGCAGTCTGGCTTGCCAGCTTACAATAACGTTGTCATATATAGCGGCAAATAGACTAATCCTTCCTTGATTTCCATGTCTTTGGAATGGAGCAAATACGGTATGGTGAGGTGGTCTTGTAATTCACCTTTCCGCAATTTTTGATTCCATTAGTTTTTCAAAAGTTCAACCAGTTTGTATATCCCAGTTGATGGATTTTTTAAATCCTCCAGTTTCTTGGCTCTACCAACGGCTATGTCTGTGTTGTCTTTTAAAAAAGACTGTTGGGGCTCCGAAAACGTCGATTTCTCATAGCTTTTCCAGATAGAAGAGCTTTTCTTTAGTTTTTTGATCAATGCGGCTGAGCTAATTTCATTCTTTTGTTCTTCGATATGAAGGAGTAACCAAAGTTCAAAACATGGGTTGCTCAGCAGTAAGTTTGCCTTGCATTTCAACAGTTTCTCATTGACGGCAGGCACATCCATGTCGTACATAAGGAAAGACTGCACTTTATCCCATGGGGAGATTTTTAGTTCTCGAGTACGATTGTCAATCAAAGATTGCGTAATCTTTGTGCCTTCTATGTGCGACACAATTCTTATGGGGGATTTATACCATTTCTTCAGAAGGTTGATATAGCTCTCTTCCGTCTTGCCTTCACAAATAACGAGCGCGATTCTACGCATTCTTTTCGACGGAGCCTTTTCTCTTTTACTTGCCATGATTAGCCCTCCAGCAATTGTTGGACACTTTCAACAGACGAGTCTACATAAGGTATGGCATCGAAACGGCCTTGTATATAGCCCTTCTCTGCATCCATGTTTTCACGGAAATCCTTGAAGTCGTATAAGGAATAAACCTCCGTAACCCCATTTTCGGATTTGTTGACAAACACAATTTGGTCACGTCTCAATCTTTTTACGTCAATGAGGTTCGTGTTGTGTGAGGTAAACAACAGCTGACTGCTTTCTGAAGCATGAATCAAGTCGAGAACGAAATCGGCCAAACGCGTGTGTAGCCCCATGTCAAATTCATCCATCAGTATGCTTTTCTTGTTTCTGACCACATCAAGAAGACGAATAAGTATTTGGAACAGTTTCCTTGTTCCATTAGACTCTTCCATGTCCATGTCAAACATTACATCCTTCTGATAACGATGAAATGTCTTAAAGCGGAGAACGTCGACCAATCTATATGACAGTTCTTGTTGGCCAGGAACGACAACAGGGGCTGGAACTTGTTCTGTCCTTGCCTCAATGTCGGTAATATCCGTATCGCATATTTCAAGCGCCTTGAGAATTAGTGGCTTATAGGTGTTGAAATTATCCAATACCACCATGTCATTTACATTCACCAATCCAAGCAGGAACTGATTTAGGAAATAGCGATAGAGCTTTTGGGCAAACTCGCGATTCATGGAACTGGCTCGGCTAAGGAAGAGGTTCTTCTCACTGGTGTTGACTGCCACGTCCGATGGCTTTGCCATGATGCCCGTGCCAAAACTATACTTGCCACCGGCCTTCCGCTCGAACATCTTTGCTCGTCTACCCAATGGATAATGATACAAACTCTCACTGATGATGCGCTCACGGGTTAGTTCAAAAGAATACTCATATTCCACATTCTCACAAACAAAATCAATAAGAAACTTACTTGGCTTCTCCTGCCAACCATCAAACTTAAAAGGTTCGAAATCGAATATCTTACCCTCATTATATTGATGGGAATCCAAAACCATCCTGCAACAAAAAACGATAGCCTTTAGAATATTCGACTTGCCTGATGCGTTGGGGCCAAATAATCCTATTGTCTTGAGTATAGGCACACCTTTCCACTCCATTACATTATGGCTAAGTTCACGGGCAAGGGCAGTGTTGATGTTGGCAGCCCTAAAATCAATTCTTATACGCTCCTTTATCGAGAAGAAGTTTTCAAATTCAATTTTAAGTATCATTTGACTGTTGATTTTGTAGATTTCCTGCAAAAATAGACAATAAATTTGAATTATTTTCATTTTACTGCTATTTTTTCATTTTTCCAAGTTCAATACCCAAAAAAACATCCAACATGAAGCGCCCCAAATCGCCAAACACTCCCATCAATGCTACTCAACATGCATTTCTCTCGTCCTTCCTTCGCCCTTCTCTCGCCCTTCCTTCGCTCTAACCATACTCAAAGGGTATGGTTGAGCGAAGAAACAGTATGCCTAGGGTATGCGGAAACCTATTCTTTTCTTTCCTTATTGCCGGACAAAGGAGACAAAACTGCAGCCATAGATGCCTAATGGCTTTCTGCCCATAGATCCCAAGCTCCCCACAGACCAACGTGGGGATGACATGGGCAGAAAGGATGGCATGACATGGCTGCTGGTCTTTGCCGACGGATGGCATGTCTGCTAAACAGAGTCCCGAAGGAACGGCCGAATGTGTGTCATTAAGGACAATTCTCAATTATCAATTATCAATTGTCAATTCTCAATTCTCAATTAAAAAGCCTATCTTTGCACACAAAATCCATTCCCTATGAAACTCGCAGAAGCATTAAGCATCAGGAAAGACCTGCAAAAGCGCATCCAACAGCTGGGACAGCGCATCCAGAACAACGTGAAGGTGCAAGAAGGCGACGCGCCTTCGGAAGAGCCCACGGAGCTGATGAAGGAGCTCGACGCCTGCCTCACGCAGCTCGAAGACCTCATCTGGCGCATCAACGCCACCAACATGCAGACCACCAACGCCCAAGGCGTCACCC
>JAEEGK010027749.1_pt1 | contig 11410 bp, 5 predicted proteins | sample 8958771 | NCBI WGS metagenome assembly JAEEGK01 (sample SAMN16246547, study PRJNA631951) | gut metagenome | biome: gut microbiome; feature: rumen; material: SC-attached | host: Bos | place: Iran: Karaj | collected 2018-10 | reverse complement strand
AGACCTATAGTAGAAATATCACCATATTTAAAAAAAGAAATTCTTCAAATTACTGCACAAGGTAAAAATAAAATATAATTTTTTAAGAGTATTATGATAAAGAAAAGCCAATTATAATAAAATTTGATGATATAACAGGAAAAACAATGGAAATAGTAATGGATTATCTTAATCATAAAGTAATTAAATTAATTATTTTTATTATTTAGTATTATTGGGAAAATATGAAAGATATTCAATTAGTTATTAATGAAGATTATCAATTAGAACCTGAAAGTGCTTTAGATGTTTATATTGCTTCTATTAAGTTAGAATTATAAAAAATAAGAAAGAATAAATAAAATCTTAAATAAATAAAAAAAAATTTTTTAATAAATTAAAAACAAAAATAACTTAAAAATATTAAAAAAAAATGAAAAAAGAAAAAAAAAGGAATTCAATAAAAAAATCAGAGCCTCAAATATTTGAAAGTGAAGCAGAAACAATAGGATTTCACATGGTGGAAAAAATAATATCATTAACAATATCAAATTCATTTAAAAATAGAGTAGACAAGCAAGTACAAAAAGAAATATTTGAATCAATAAAATCTTTAATAAATACATATATAAACACTCAATTTATAACAATAGATAAAGATGAAGAAGAAGAAAATTCAAATTTACCAATTTTCGAAGAAGAAAAAAAAAGAGGTGAAAAAGAAGAAATAGATAAAATAGATATTAAAACAAGAAAAACTAGTGTATTATATTTATTAAATAATGAAGATAATTCTTTTAATATTGATTTATCAAATGCTTTTTTTTCTAATTATTACAGAGGAGAAAATAATTGGGATTTATTATCAGAACCAAAAGAAAATGAAAAAGATAGATATTCATCTACTTTAATTAATTATCTTATTCCAGAAAATAAATCACCTGAAAGTAAATTAGAAAAAGTTGAAGAAGAAAATCTTATGTTAAAGACTACAAGTCAATTAACTAATACTAATTTTAATTTTACTGTTAAAAAAAGAAAAAGTCAAGTTGATGCTTCTAAAAAAAAAAAGAATATGGGAGAAATAATGAATAAATTTTCTTTTCATGAACTTCCTAAAGAAGATTTTGAAATTCCTTTTAATGATAATCTTAATTTAGATGAGTTAAGATTAGAAAAAGAAGAAGAAATTAAAAGAAGAGAAGAAGAAAATAAATTAAGAATGAAAGCTTTAAGAAAAAATGAAGAGAAAAAAAAAGAAGAGAATAATTTATTTAAACAATATGAGAAAAAAAAATTAACAATAGATCCAAATGGAAAAATCGTATTTATTAAAGGATATAAAATAGAAGCTTTATCAAAAGAATTTTTATTAAGTAAATCTAATTTAAAAATGTTAAAAACCGAGAAAACAAAAATAGAATTATTTTCAGAAAAAGAAAGTAAAGAAATTAAAGAAAATAAAGAAAACGAAGAAAAAGAAAAAAATGAAAAAAATGAAAAAATTGATAAAAGTGATAAAAAGAAAGAAAAAAAAGAAAAAATAGATAAAAGTGTATTATTACCTAAAATACCAGATGAAAGCAAAGTAATAGTATCTCCTTCTCAAAAAAGGAGAGACTCAATATTTTCATTAGAAAAAAAAATAGAACGTGGACCAATCTCACCAAGTGGATCTTGTTTTGATAGAATTAAATTAGAAATAGGAGTTACAATGAAAGAAAATAAAAAAATTAAAACAGGAGGAAAAGATTTTTTTTTAAAATTTAATAAATATTCTTTAGAAACTTATAATCAGAAATTAAAAGATAATACAAATTCTTTTATGAAAACTCAATATAATTTAACTTCTGATTATCAAAAAAATTTCAATTCTAGTTTAGAAAATTTTAATAATAGTAATTTAATTCAAAATACTGATAATTCTTTATCAACGTTTAAAAGAAATAATTTAACTTCTAATAATTTTTTAAAATCAGATATTTTAAATTCTTCTTTAAATCCTTTAATTAAATTAAATGGAATAATGTCATTAAAAAATTCAATGAATGATTTAGATTTAATAAATGAAAAAGAATTATTAGATAATAAATTAAATAGAAAAAACATTTTCAAAGAAAAAGACAATTTAAGTAAAAAAGATTCTTTTATGGAAATGAATGAATTTACTTCTACTTTAGTTTCAAATGATAAATGGAAAAATAGTTTTTCTGGAATTAAACAAATGAAACCGTTAAAAAACCCAAAAAAACCTTTAAATTCAGAAATTGAAAGAGAAATGGGAAAAGGAGGAATGATTTTAAGAAAAAGATTAATGCATGGTAATCATTTTTCAAGATCGCTTTATAATGGTTTTGGAAGTGATTTTAGAACTTCTAATACTTTTAATACTTATAATTAAAATAAAAAAATAAATTGATATTTTAGAATTAAATTTTATTTTTTTTTTAATGTGTTCATAAAAAATTATAATTAATATTATTTTTTATTTTTATAATTTTTTATTAATGTTAATTCTTGTTGTTTTTGGCTTAAATATATTTTTTTGAATATTATTTATATTTTTATTATTATTAATTTTTACTCTACTTGTACTATCATATTTAGGAATTAAATTATCATTTAAAGAAAAAATTTTATTAAAGTTTTTAATTTGAATTCCTTTTATTATTTTTTTATTGTTTGAAGGTATTTTAGAATTAGAATGAGAATTTTTTTTACTTTTATTTTTATCATCATTAAATAAAGTTTTATGATTAATTGTATTATAATTATTGTATTTGATGTTATTATTTGTATTTTGAATTGAAGAAAAATTATTATTTGGAGGAGTAATAAAACTTTTTGTTATTCTAGATATTTTTTTTAATTTTTCTTTTATTGAAGCTGAACGAGAATTATTATATCCTCTTATAATATTAAAATCATTTGTATTTATTATATTATCATTTTTTTCTATTTCTTTTAATTTATTTATTTTTGGACTTAAAATTCCTTTATATTTATTTTTATTTAATTTTTGTGTATTATTTATTTTAGTTTTTATTATTGAATTATTATTTGTATGAGATATAAAATTTCCTTTTGTATTTAATAAATAATTGTTATTTCTTCTATTTCTTTTATTATTTGTTTTATTTTGTAATATTATCTTATTATTTTTAATTTCTATTCTTTCTGTTTCACATATTTTTCCTAAACTATTATTTTCATTATTTAAATTAATATGAATTTTTATTTTATTTATTAAATCCTTTATTTCTCCTTTAGATGTTATTCTCTTATGAGAATATGGAAATATATTATTTAAACTATTATTTGAATTTTTATTCTTTTTTTTTATTGTTGAATTACCAGTTGATGTACTCATTGCTTTTCTATGACTATTTGAATTAATAAATTGAAGTTCTTTAAATAAATTTTTTTGATTATATTTACTTAAATTATTATTATTGCTTTTATTATTTGATGTTTTTATCATATTTTTTGTACATGCTGAAAATAATTTTCCTGCTAAATTTTTATTATTATTTAAATTATTATTTTTATTATTTTTCTCATTTTCATAAAATAAATTATTCATATTATCTGATTCAAATTTATTTATTTCATTTATAATTTTATTCAAATCTTCTTGAGTTTTTTCATTATTATCATTATTTTTATGAATTCCAAATAACAAAGAATATAAATCTTCACTTTCATTAACAATAGAATTATAAATATCAGTACTAAAAACTAAATTATCTTTTTCATTATTTCTTTTATGTTTTTTATATTTTAAAACTTCTTTTTTTCTTTCTTCAGATTCTTCCATTTGTTGTTGTAAATCAATCATTTTTTGTTTTTTATGAATATTTTTATAAATATATTTAGACTCAGGTAAAGCAGTATAATTAGGATATATTCTACTATAAGTTTCATAATATTCATAAAATTTTGGTAATCTAATTGAAGATTCTATTAATGTATAATATCTTTTTAAAAATTCTGATATGTCATCTGAAATTAAATAGTCTTTAAATTTTGCTACTATATTTGATTTTTCATTATATATTATATTGTTTATTATTATACTTCCATATTTATTTTCATTTATATAATATTTTTTATTAAATGTTAATTTTATGTATTTTTCTATTATTGGTATATCTAATGTTTTTCTATTTTTATATTTTAATTCGTTTTTATTTTCTTTTTTCATTTTCTTAAGAAATTTAATTTCTAATTGAGAAAATAATTATTTGTTTTAAATTAATATATTAATTAATTTTTTATAATAATAAATATTTATTAACTTATAAATAATTAATTAATTAATTAATTGCTTTTTTCACATATATAATAATATAACATAAATTTAGAAAAAATATCTTGTGTCATTTGAGGAATATTTTTTAATCTTTGAATTTTTTCAGAAATAAGATTTTTATTTTCTTTATTCTTTTCATTTCTTATTTTAATTTCTTCTTGCCATTTATCATAAATTTCTTTATTGGAAGAAATATCTTTATTATACAAATTATTATCTTTTTCAATTTGAATCATCTTTTTAAAATTATTATATCTTTCTTCAATGTCTTTATAAAATCCAACTTTAGATTCATAATCAATAATCTTTTGAAAAAAAAAGAAAAAATTATCAGAAAGAAAAATTTTAACTTTCCAAAAATCTTCATTTTCCTTTTTTACTAAATTTTGAATGTATTGAGAGACAAAAAATTGATTATTAAACTTATTAAAGGAAATAGAATCTTTTCTAGTATAAAAGAGTAAATAAGCATTTTGAGGATTAAATTGAGAATAAAAATTATTTTCAATAGTACCTCCAAATGATTCTTTTTCAACATCATTAATATCAAAACAGGAAATTTTAGTATCATCAAATTTAAACCATTTTCCATTTTGTTGCTCCATAATAAAAGAATAATAATGACCATGAGCAAGAGTTGATCCTGAATGAATTAAAATTCCAGTTAATTGATAATTTAATTTATTTTCTATTAAATTTTCTCTTTCTTCTTCTGATATTAAATTATTATCTTTATTCATATTTAAATAAGCTTTTGTCCATTTTTGAAAGTTTATTTCTAATGGAAATTTTAAATAATCATTTAATTTATTATTTGTAAATGTGGAATAATCAAATTCAAATCTTTTTAAATGAATTATTACTGTATTACTCATTTTTTTAATTGAACATCTTTTACTTATTGATATTTTTTTATTATATTTATCAACAAAATATTTATTTTCACCTTCTAATATTTCTTCTTTAATATAATAATCAAGTGCTTCTTCTAAACTTTTATGTCCTTTAATATCTAAAGTTAATTTTAAAAAAGGTTCATCTCTACATGAATAATAAGGATATTCTTTTTCTAAAGATATTATTTCATTGGATATTTTACCTTTAAAAGATTCTTCTAAACAATTTTCCATATTATATTTTTTGCCTTCTTTTTCTATTTCATCACATAATATTGCTAAAAATTCATCTGAATCTTGTTGAGTTTTTACATTTATTGGTTCACTATTAAATGCTTCTTTAAATGATTTTATAAAATTTATTAATGGATAATATTTTTTCCATGTATTTCTTAAATTTTCAAATGCTATTTGCATATTTAATATTATTGAATTTTCATTATTTTCTTTTTGAATATTGAATTTATATAACATTTTATTGAATGAGGGATTCATAAAAAATTGTTGAAATAAACTATTTAAATAGCATGTTGCTCCGTAATTTTTTAATCCTATAAATTTATCTTCTTTTTCTCTAAATGGAATTTCTATATCATTTAAGTGATTTTCAGTTAATTCAAAATTATTAAATAATAATAATACTTTATCTATTATATGCTTTGAATATATTGGTGATAAGCGTTGAATTGATTGTAATAATTCATAATATTTTTGTCTTATTTGTTCTGATCTATTTTTATTTTTTATTTCTTTATATGAATAATCTGGATTTATGTAAAATAAATATTCTAAGAGAAGATTTATTATATTATTTGAATTATTCTCAAAGTTTTCTTTTAAGCTTTCTTTTATTGATTCTGAAGAAAATAAATTTTGAAAGAAATTTAAATATCCTAATAATATTTCCTCATTAATTTCTTCTGATTGAGATAAAGATATTATTGAATTTATTATATATTGAGTTAATTTCTTAAAGTTTATTTCATATTGTATTTCTGAAATTATTCCTCCAAATAAATTAAAAAATTCATTATTTACATCTTTAGAATTATAAATTTTAGTATGATTATTAATTATATGTAATTTTAACAATTCTTTTGAATCTTTTCCTTTAATTTCAGGTTCATTAATTTCAATTGGTTCCAAACTTAATATTTCTTCAAAAAATTTTCTTACTTCCCTACGAAAATTTTTTCTATTACAATAAATTAATATATCTATTAATAAATTTGATTTATATTCTTTTAATAAGAAATACTTTAAAACATTTGAATTTATTTTACAATAAATTATTATTATTTCAAATAAAGATATAAAACTTTTTTCTAAATAATCATTTATTATATTTATTTTTTCAATTAATTTATTTGTTAAGTTCCATAAAATTTTTTCAAAATTTATTTCTATTAAAAACTTAATAAAATTTGTCTGAATATCAGAAAAAGAAAAAATTTGTGTATTTTTTTCATTATGAATTAAATTATTAATTATAATTTTTAACCAATTTAATAAAATTGAAAGTATATTTAATTCAATTCCAAAATTTGATTCTGTTTTATCTAAAATTTTTTCAATAAAATTAAAATATATTTTCATTATTTCTTTATTTGATATTAAATCATAAATCCAATTCTTTCTTTTTTCATTTTTTAAAATTAATAATTTATAAAAATCATCTTGGAATATTATACTATTGGATAATTTTAATAAAAGAAGTATTTTATTTTTTTTATTTTCTTCATTGAATATTTCTTTATAATTTTCATTTAAAATTATTTGTAATATTGAATCAGGAAAAAGAACTTCAGATAAGAGATTCCATATAAAATTAGAATAATTCTCATTAATATCTAATAAAGATAATAATATATTTATTTTTTCTTCAGTCATAATTAATCTATTTTTATTCATTAAATTATATCTTTCATTTTGTTTTTTTTCTTCAATTTCTTCTTTTAATTGTTTAACATTATCTGAATTTTTTAAAAATTGAATTGAAGCTTCTATATTTCTATTATTTTTTTTTAAAGCTTCAAATATTATTTCTTTATCATAATTTGCAAAAATTGTTTTCAATGTCATTATTTCATTATTTAAAGCTTTATTTATATTATCTTCTTCTTTTAAAATAATAATTTTTGAATTATCTTCAATGTAATAATCACTTATTTTTAAATTATCATTTAAAAAAATATCTTTATATTTAAGTGAAATTCCCTTTTCATGAATCATTCTTTTAAATTCAGAATTATCATTATTAGAACAAATTATACTTTCTATTATTGATTTTTTTAATTGAGAAATAGGTAAATTTTTTGGAATTCGATGTTTACTTTCTTCTCCGTTTTTATCATAATAATTATTTTTAAAAATTATAGTAACATAATCATTTTGATTATTAAATGTACTTAAAATAGATAATAAATTAATTAATTTATTAATAACAATAATAAAATCTGGATTTTTAGAAATGTACTTTTGATAAATTGAAATTTCTTGAAAAATATCTTCAAATATTAATTGTTTATCTTCTAAATTTTCTGAAACTATTAATATTATATTTTTTAATAAACTAAATGATTGTTCTTCAATTTGTCTATTATTAGAAAGTAAATAAATTTTCCATATTGTTTTAAAAGAACTTAAACAAGAAAAGTTATTTATTGAAATAATTCTTTCAAAATTATTATCATATTTAATATTATTATGAATGAAATTAATATAAAGAAAAAAACTTTTAATTAAATCAAAAGCTTTATAAGTAATATTTACTAAAGAATCATCTCTATAAAATAATTCTAAACATAAATAACTTAAATTTTCTTCTGAAATAATATTGAAATTAGTACAGAATTGTTCTTTAATTAATTCAGAAAAAAAACTATAAAAAACATTTTCTTCTTCTTCATCAACTCTTTCTTTTACTAAAATTATATATAAAAATTCAATTTGTTGTTTTGTTAAATTTATTGAAGAAAATTTAAGTAAATTTTTTAAAAAATCTAATAAAGAACATATAAATTTATAATAATTTTGTCCTTGGAAATTTAATTTTAAATTTCTAAAAATAAAATTATAATTTTCTTTTAATAAAAAGTCTTTTGATAATAATTCTTTTTGATATGATTCAATAAAGTTTTTAATTATTATTTTTTTATTTTTTTCAAAATCTGAAATATCAGTTGAAATAGAATTAAAAGAATTATCATTTTCATTAATATCAATATCATTATCATTATCATTATCAATATCCATTTTAACATCATTATTATCTTCAAAAGTTTTTTCAGTACTTTGAGTTAAATCTAAATTCATATATTGATTATTATCTTGAATATTATTTATTGAATTATTTTCATCATTATAATTATTTATATTTATCACATTCTCTGATTCATTTTTTGAATTTTTAATTAAAATCTTTTGAATTTCATTTATTTCAGAAGACAACAATAAAATTTGTTTCTTAATATCTATTAAAGAATATAATATAGTTGAAGTTAAAGTTAATTTATCATCTAAATATATTAATAAAGTATTATAATCATCTATTTTAGGATCAAAAGCTTGATAAATTTCTTTTTTATTTTCTTTTTTATTTATACTTCTTATCTTTTGTAATAAATCATTTAAAAGATATAAATAAGTATTAATATTATTATTACATCCAATTCCATAAATACATTTTTTTATAAATTTAACTAAATCAAATCTATATTCTTCTTTTAATAAAATATTAGATAAAATTTCTCTACTTTTCATTATTATATTTCCAGATAATCCATCATAAAAAGAATTTTCATTTGAGAATTTAAATAATATTTTAAGTAAATTCTCATTTCTTAAATTTACTTTATTAAAATTCCATAAAATTGTTAAAGTATAATCATTAATATCTTTATAATTCATATCGGAAATAATTTTTAAAACAAAATTAGAATGTTCAATTGAAAAATCAGTCATTAATTCACTAAAAACTTTTAAAATACTTTCTCCAATACTTTGATGTTTTTCTTGATAAAATTTCCATAAGTTTATTATATGATTATTTGTTAATTTATTATTTTTATATAAAAAAACTAAAATTTGAGGAGCTCTTGTTAAAATTGCTTCATGAATATTTTCCCCGAAAATTAAATTATATATGTCAATTTTTAAAAGAAAATTTAATAAAATATCTTTTTTAAATTCATATATATTACAATAATTATTATCTAATAGCTTTGAACATAAATTTGATAAAAGTGATATTCCAATTGTTCTTTTTTCTAAATTATTTGATTGTAATAATTTATATGATAAATTTAAATCTTGTTTAAATAAATTCTTTAATTCTTTGAAATTATTTTCTTTTAATTCAGAATAAACTTGATAAGTAAGATTATACTCAATTTCTGATTTCTTATATAAAAGGAATTCAATAGTATTTCTATTTAAATCTTTCAATTCATCATTTAATATTAAATTATCAAATCTTTTTTCTATTAATTGAATATATTTAAAAACTAAATTATTTTTTATAATATTTTCTTTATCATAACAAATAAATAAATGAGAAATAAAATATAAACAAATAGTAAAATTAATTATATCTAAGTCTTCTCTTTGTAAAGCTTCATCATAGAATTTAAAAAGAAAATTTTCATTAAATAAAAACTCAAGGAAATATTTATATAAACTATTTATATTTTCAAACTTACTATATGAATTATTTAATCTTTTAATATCAGGAAAATAATTTTGAAGAAGAGGAAATAATAATTTTTGTTCAATAATCTTTGAATTATTTAAAGTTTCATTATCATTTTGATAATAAGTATTTAAATTATAAACATTATGACGATTATCAGTAATTTTAGCAATAAAAACAATTTCTTCAATTGACATATATTTTAAATAATTTAATCTAATTCGAATATAACCACATAAATATTTATATATAATTTTTATATAATCTATATCTGGTTGTGGATTATAATTATTTAAAATATTTTCATAAACTCTTTTAATTGTATTTTTAAAATATTCATTGTAAAATTCAATATTATAAGAATATTGTTCAATATGATTTAAATATTGTTCAGTATCATTATTATTATTATTATTATTTTGATTATCTCCATTATTATTATTTTCTATTGTGTTATTTTCTATTCTATTTTGATTATCAATATTTTCAGAATTAAAAACTGAAAAATCTTCTTTGTTATTTATGTTACTATTATTATTTAAACCATTTTCTAAATTTTTTTGTTCTTCTTGACTTATTTGTGTATTGTTTTGTGATTGAGTACTTCCATTTTCGATATTATTATTATTAATTGAATTATTTTCATTTTGATCATTTACTTCGTTTATATTTATCTCTTTATTTTCCATTTTTCTTTTTTAAATTTAATATAAAATTTAAATTATTAATTCCCAAAAATAAAAATTCTTTATTTTTTAAATATTCAATTATAAAACCAAATAATAAAAAAGAATTATAATTAATCATTAATTTAATTAATTTATTAATTATTTTTTTCTCATTAAAAAAACTTTTTTTTACCTTGAAGTAAGTATTTATATTATAATAATATTTCTTAATCAACTTAATGTATTTAATACATCCTTATAATCTTTTTATTAAATATAAAAATTATTATAGTCATTCGAAATTAATTTATTTTTATTTTTTTATTATCTATTATTGATTTCATTAATTTATTTCTTCTTAAAGGATAAATAAAACTTTTTATTAACTTGAACATTAATATTAAGTTTTAAACTCGAAAAATCAATCAAATGTCTTTATTTTCTTATAAAAAAACTCTTTCAAATTTAAAATTTAAATTAAAATATATTTTATTTAAAAAAAAATTATAATATTTATAATTAAATCTTCAAAGAATAAGATAAGTTAAATTTAATTTTTATATAAGATTTACATAAATCTTTTTTAATAAATTAGAAATCATTCCTCTTTTAATATAATATAAAATATGTTTTAATATTATTGTTAAATAAATATATATTAAATAATAATGGAAGTGATTTTTATGAAGAGTAAAAAAACTTAAAAAAAAGGAAAAAAAAAGATTAATCAAAAATGAAAAAGAAGGGAAATAAAAGGTAATTAAATGTAATTTTAATAAAATGAATTTTTAACAAAAAAAAAATTTAGTTTAAACTGATTGAAAAATTAATATGAATATTTAAAAAAATAATAGAAAAAATATTC
>JAEEGK010027747.1_pt1 | contig 11410 bp, 6 predicted proteins | sample 8958771 | NCBI WGS metagenome assembly JAEEGK01 (sample SAMN16246547, study PRJNA631951) | gut metagenome | biome: gut microbiome; feature: rumen; material: SC-attached | host: Bos | place: Iran: Karaj | collected 2018-10 | reverse complement strand
CCGGTGCCACCGTCAAGGCCTCCGACAAGCAGTTGGGCGTCGTCAGCGACAAGAACGGCAAGGTCAGCCTATGGGCAGCCAAAGGCCCAATGCTAACCGTCAGCTACATCGGCATGCAGACGCGATCCATAAAAGTAACCCGCGTCATGACGGGTAAAATCGTACTTGAGAACGAATCGACATCGCTTGACCAGGTAGTAGTAAATGGCTATCAGCGCACCACCAAGCGTCGTGTCACCGGTTCGGTAGCCACGCTGACGGCCGAAGACCTGAAGGACAAGCCATTAGCCAATATCGACATGCTGTTGCAGGGAAAGATTGCCGGTGTCGATGTGAAAGCCCTCTCGGGCCGTCCTGGCGAGAGTGCCAAGATCCGCATCCGCGGTACCAATACCATTACCGGTAATGCCGAACCACTATGGGTGGTCGACGGTGTGCCCTTGCAGAAAGACATTCCCACCATCTCTAGCAGTCAGATACGTGCTGGTGACTTCAACGACATCTTTGCCAATGGTATCTCGGGCATCAACCCCAACGATATTGAGAACGTTACTGTGCTGAAGGACGCCTCGGCTGCCGCCATCTACGGCTCACGTGCTGCCGGAGGTGTCATCGTCGTTACCACCAAGCGTGGCAAAGAAGGTAAGATGAGCATCAGCTACTCTACCAACCTGTCGCTGACCACCCGTCCGCCACGCGATGCCAACCTCATGAACTCACAGGAGAAACTGGCTTGGGAGCAAGAGCTTTGGGACGAGTTCTCAGCACCCTACTATCAGCGTTACCTCAATGGCGAGACCGACTTGCACTATCCCGTTGTCGGCCTCGTAGGCATGATCCGCACAGGCTATGGTAAGTATGCCGGCATGACCAAGGAGGAGCAGGATGCCGAGATTGCCCGTCGCGGCCAGACCTCCACCGACTGGTTCGACGAGCTGTTCCGTACCTCTTTCTCGAACAGCCACTACCTGTCGCTCTCGGGCGGTTCCGACAAAAGCACCTACTACGTCTCGGGCGGCTACAGCCACAACAGCGGACTGGTGAAGCATACCGACTACGACAGCTACAACATCAACACCAAGGTCGACATGAAACCCAACAAACGGGTAAAGGTGGGCGTGTCGCTGAATGCCACATGGCAGAAGTCGGGAGCCTCGTCGCTAGGTGTCAACCCCTTCCAGTATGCCTACTTCGCCAACCCCTACGAGTCGCCTTACAACGAGGATGGCAGCTACCGTGCCGACGAGACCTACTGGGAACTGCGACTCATCAACGGCGACAATACCCTGCAGATGCCCGAAAACGGCTTCAACGTGATGCGCGAGCTGGATCACACCAACAACGAGACGAAGAACTTCAGTATGCAGGCTATTGCCAACCTCTCGGTAAACATCACCGACCACCTGAGTTTCGAGGGCATGGGCAGCTACGGTTATGTCAACGATACTGGCGACAATGTGAACGACCGCGACACCTACGCCGCGTGGGAGGACCGACCCTTCGAGAACAACCAGCTCTACTCGAAGCGTACTTACAGCTCCATCACGCAGAATGCAGCCTATAACACCAACTACAACCTGCGTGGACAGGTACATTACTTTAATACCTTTAACGATATCCACTACATCTCCACACTCCTCGGAGCAGAGATTCGAGGTCAGTATGCCAAGAGCATCTTCGAGAAGCGCTACGCCTACGACGAGCTGTCGGGAAACTCGGCCATGCCGGTATTTCCAGAAACAGGGCGCGACTTCTCCTATAATGAACTGCTGACATACGCAGGAATTATCGACGGTCTCTCAGGACAGAGCATCACTGAAGACCGCTTCGCCTCGTTCTACTTCTCGCTCGACTATGTGCTGATGAAGCGCTACATTGCCAGCTTCACCGCCCGTACCGACGGAAGCAACAATTTCGGTGCCAACGAACAGTTCAATCCTACGGGGTCACTCGGACTGTCGTGGAACGTTGACCAGGAGCAGTTCATGCAGTCGCTGAAGCCTGTGGTGAGCAGTCTCTCGCTACGTGCCGCCTTCGGTTATACGGGCAACATCAACAAGAGTGTCTACCCGCAGCTCATCATGGACTACGACAAGACCTACCGCCGTACCAACGACGACTACTACCGCAAGGGCAGCATCAGTAATGCTCCCAACCCCTCATTACGTTGGGAGAAAACCCGCGACTGGAAGGTGAGCCTCGACGCGGGGCTCTTCAGCGAGCGTATCCATCTGGCGGCGGAATTCTACAACCGCCGCACGTACGATGCCGTCAGCGGTATATCGATACCAGGAACGACGGGTTTTACCACCCAGGCATACAACACCTCTACGCTCGAGAATGTCGGCATGGAGTTCAGCCTGTCAGCGGTCATTGTCAGGAAGAAGGACTATGGTGTATCGCTGAGCGCCAACATCGCCTACAACAAAAACAAGCTGATAGAGTTTGAGTCGCCGACGTCGGGACTGTCGGCAGGCACTCACGTTGGCTACCCCTTAGGCAGTATCTTCAGCGGCAAGGTTGTGGGCATCGACCCTACGTTGGGTATCTACACCTACGAGCTACGTCCCGATGCGCAAATTCTGACTGACAACGACCGCACGAAGTCCGACAACTACCTGTTCTACCTCGGCACCAGCAATGCCCCCGTCAACGGCGGCTACTCCATCTCCAGCCATTACAAGAACCTGTCACTGTCGCTCGGCGGCAGCTACTCTTTCGGAGGAAAGGTGAAGAACAACATTGTATCGCCTGTCGGCTATCGAACGATTTACGGTAATTTGGTGGAGCAAATCCCCACTCAGCAGAACGACCTCTACGTGAACCACCTCAACGTGAATCGCAACGTGGTGAACCGCTGGACGCCGCAGAACCCGCGCACCGACGGCTATCCCCGACTGCTCGATGCCTACGGCGAGTATTACGGGCTGCAGAACCAGATGGTCTATCTCTCGACGATCACGGATGCATCGATGCTCGAGAGCATCAGCTACTTCAAGCTCGGCTCGGCATCGCTCTCCTATTCGTTCACCAAGAAGCTTATCCAACCACTCATGCTCTCGTCGCTGGCCGTGTCGATGACGGTGAACAATATCTTTATCATCACCGACTATACGGGTATCGACCCCGAGACTCCCGGTGCGGTCTACCCCATGGCCCGTACCCTTACCTTTGGCGTTAGCGTAGGGTTCTAAGAAGAATAAACAAATTGATACAAATATGGAAATGAATAGAATAACGAAAAGCGTAGGTAACGGATTCCTGCAGATCATCTATCTCATCCTCCCCGTCATAGCGGGAGGTCTGGTAGCGGTATCCTGTACCGACTACCTCGACGTGCAGCCCTACGGACGTACTATTCCCAAGACCGCGGAGGAGTTCTCGGCACTCGTCCACGGACGGCTTGACGATTTGGACGAAGGCACAAGTTACCTCGTCATGGGTACCGACAGATATGAATACGACTGCGGTTGCGGTGACAACTTCGAAGTCTGCCTCACCGAAAAAAGCGGATCCTTGCTTGCCGTCAGCCAGTCACTAAGTGCCGTCAGCATATCATCAACGTCTATGTGGGACCGTCTGTATGAAGTGATTCGCGACTGCAACATCGTCATTCACAACATGGACGAGGAGGGCACGGAACTAGCCAACAGCACGATGGCGGCTGCTTACGCCATGCGCGGCGTTGCCTACTACGAGCTGATGCGCAACTACTGCGAGGCACCTCGCAGCGGCGAATTCGACAGTCAGCCAGGCTTGCCACTGGTCACCGTCTTCGACATGGAGGCCCGCCCCGTACGCAGTTCGCTGCAGGCCACCGTCAACCTCATAGAGAGTGACTTCAAGCAGAGCATTGCCCGCCACTGTCAGGACGACCTCTACCGCTTCACCGAAGATGTCGTCAAGGGCTACCTCGCACGACTCTACTTCTGGACAGAGCAATGGGAGCAGGCACTACCACTCTGTAACGAGCTCCTCCAGCGCCATCCCCTGCTGGACATCGACAACTTCAAGGCGATGATGTCGGAGCCATACAAGCTCAACGGCAATAAGCTCATCATGACCTATCGCGTCAATACGTCGAACAGCTCCTTTATCTATACCAGCATGATGAACTCGTTACAGTTCCGACCCGTCAGCACCCGCTTCCTCAACAGCTTTGCACACGGCGAAGACACTACCGACGTACGCTACACCCTCGCAGTCAACCGTAAGCGACGGCTCCAGAAACCCATGTTCTGCGGTATGCGGGCCGCCGAGATGCTGCTCATAAAGGCCGAGGCACTCTGCCACCTACACCGCTACGACGAGGCACTGGCAGCACTCAACCACCTGCGATCCCACCGCATAAAAAACTGTCAGCCGCTGACACTACAGACCCTCCCTGCCGTCCCCGCTTCTGAATATATCAAAGTCGACTGCACCGGCGCACCACTCACACCCCTGCTCGCCAACATACTCGTTGAGCGACGAAAGGAACTGTTCATGGAGGGCGACCGCCTGTGGGAGCTCAAGCGAAACGGCACTCCGGAATTCTGGACGGCTTACAACGGACGTAAGTACACCACGCTAAGCTATCAGTACACCCGACCCATTCCCGAAAGGGAGATACGCATCAATCCAGGCATCGTGCAAAACACGGGATATGTTGAACTACGTGACAATTAAACAATGAAGGCTATGAAGAAAACAAGCGTCAAGATGCTGCTCGCATTGCTCACCATTAGCAGTGCACTGACAGCCTGTAATAAGGAGGACGAGGTCGTTCCCCTCAACGACAGGAACACCGTCGAAAAGTATTACAAGGCCCCCGACCCCGTACTGCTCAGCGATGAAGAGCAGGATGAGGTGCAGGCCATTCGCGACGAATACCGCAACGCTACACAATAGCTGCCTTCTCTCGCTCGATTTTATTTGTTTAACCCTTTAAATATCAACAAAATGAAAAAGCTATTCTATTTCTTCGCGCTGATGCTCACCACCGTGGGCTTCACCGCATGTGGTGACGATGACGACGAGAAGGCTCCCATCATCGTTAGTTTCTCACAAGATCAGTATTCTCTTGGCGGACAAATCGGCGACAAGGTGGTAATTACCGCCAACGCCAGCGCTCCTTTCGAAAAGGCAACGACAGTCACCTTAGGCATCAATTCCTTCGTCTTCTCAGGAGGTGCCAGCCTCAATCCCCTTGAGGTAACGCCGGGTTATGCCTTCGAGTTTGCCGCTGGCAGCACCACCGCTACCATCACCATTACACGTAAGACGCTCGGAAGCGGATCACTGTCCGTCTCACTCACACCAAACGCTAGTTTCAAGGTGGGCACTACCCCCACTGCCGAAGTTACCTTCCTCGGTGCCAACGTCTACTCCTTCGACACCGATACCGACGTGCTTGCTGACACACGTGAATACAAGGTCACGCTCGAAACTGCCGACGGCAAGCCTTTCAGCTTCGCTACCGATACGGAGATTCCTGTCGTGTTGAGTCCAAAGACCACGGCAGTAGCAGGCGTCAACTACGAGTTTGTAGGTGGCAACGTGGCAAAGTTCCAAGCCGGCAAGTCCGAGGGTACTGTTACCATCAAGTTCCTGAAGTACGAGGAAGGTAAGGACAAACTGCTCATCGCTCTCGACAACACTAACCTCCGTCGGGGTAACTATGGCTACCTCACCATCTACATCACCGGTACACCCAACTTCGCTGGCGAGTGGCAGTACGCAGGCATCTGGAAGAAGAACGCCGACTGGTGGGCCAACAGTTGGACGGTCGATGCAGAAGCCTTGGCACTCATCGTCGACGGCTCCTCTTCCGACAGCTTCAAGTTTGAGGTCGGTGATGGGGGCTACCAGTTCACTCCCAACTTCGCCGGTAAGCTGAAGAACTACTTCACCAAGGCCACTAAGGCTGCCTATATCGGCGCACGCGACGAGCGCATGCAAGAGCTCGCATCAATGAATCCTCCCACATGGCAGATGTTCCGCTATGAGTTTGATGAGGTCAACAAAGCCATGTCTGCTACCGACAATAAGGCCGCCAAGGGTCGAGTAGGCTTCTTCTTCGCCACCGACGACGACACCAATAAGGAGTATCTGATTATGACCATCTACGACTACGAGCCTACGGACGCCACCGTCTTCGGCTACTATTCGTGGAAGGACGTCTATGATTCGATGGCCTACAGCACCCCCATAGAGACTGTCATGGAGGCTGCCCCCATCCGCGTAGCCTTCACCCGCAAGTAAGACGAATGAGGAAAAGGCAGTAAGCCTTTAGTAATACAAATAATGCCGCGCCCCAGTAACAAAGACTCGGGCGCGGCATTCTTATTTCGTGCCACCGCCCAATGCAATGTAGAGGGCGATGACGGCTTGGGCACCGTTGAACATGTTGGAAGCTTCTGAGAGCTGCGCACTGAGCAGATTCTCCTGCGCCGTAAGCACCTCCAGGTAGCTGGCCTTGCCATTGTCCATCAGTTCGTGGGTGCCGTAGTAGGCATCATGGAGAACCTCCACCTGACGGTGGTAGACCTCATGCTTCTCACGGGCAGCGTAACAGTCCGCGAGTGCCTCGTTCACCTCGTTGCCAGCATCGATAACAGTCTGCACATACTGCTTCTTCAGGTTTTCCTCAGTAAGCTGTGAAATCTTGTAGTTGGCCCTAATCTTTCCTCTCGCGAAAATGGGCTGGCTCAGGGAACCGATAAGGTTAAGGAACATCTTGGCGGGGTTGATGACAACGCCCCCGCCGCTATTGGTCCATCCTCCCTCAGCCGTCAAGGTGATGCTGGGGAAGAAAGCGGCACGAGCAGCCTGCGTGTTGTAGAAAGCCTCCTCCATGTAGGCGTTGGCCAGGCGGATGTCGGGACGAAGCTCAAGCATCTGGGCGGGAACACCAATCCTTAGGTACTTGTTGTCGAACATTCGCTGGTCGGCCGACGACGTGTGATATTTGGCAGCGGAAAGTAAGTGACTGCGCTCAATGTGCTGAGGTGTGATGCCGATGAGCTTGCAGATGGTGTTCTCAGTGGACTGGATACTGCGGCGGATATCGACAATCTGTGTCTTCACACTCAGCCACGATGCCTCCTGCTGACTTACGGCAGTTCTTTAAGTCTGGCCGTTCTCATACAGCGCCTGCTGCGTTTCCAACGACGCTTTCCAAAGACTGTCGGTCTCAGTGAGAATGTCCAACTCGCGGTCGAGCAGCAAAAGATAAAAATACTGCTGCGCAGTCGTGGAGATAAGATTGGCACGGATGGACTCCTCGCTCAACTGGGCCTGCAACAGCACGGCCTTAGCGGCGCGCTTCTTGTTGGTAAGCGAACCGAAGACGTCAACGTCCAACGACAGCTGCAAAGGCAGCGAATAGCTCTTCGTGAAGGCGCTCTTGTCATAGCTGGACATCGTTCCCTGTGGAGAGAAATAGAGCGACGGCAGGTAGGCCAGCTTGGCAGCCTTCAGCGAGGCCTCGCTCATCTCCACGGCGATGCGCGCACTGTTCAGGTCGGTATTGTTGGCCAGCACCTGCTCAATCAACTGCTGCAGAAGCGGGTCGGTAAAGAACTCGCGCCACGACATCTGCGCGAGCGACTCGCCCTCGGTGGAGGCCTCTCCAATCAAGCCAGTTCCGAATGGATCGGCAGGGGCGTCGACCTGCTGTTCGTACTTATTGTATAAGCCGCAACTCGTAAGCGTGAGGCAGGCGGCAATTATCAGAATGATGTTCTTTCTCATTGTTTATATCATTTTGTTATTTGTTAATTGTCAATTGTGAATGATGAATTGTCAATTGTGAATTGTCATATCCGCAGACCGAAGAACGTTCGGACGCGCCACTTGGTGTTCTGTAATTCGAGGTTATCTTTGTCACCTGTGTTAGTGTAGTTGAACACCATCGACAGCCCAATGAACTTGTTGCTCCACTGGCGAAGCACCGCTCCCCTACTGGTGATAATCACTTCGGGGAAGTGGTAGTGTAGTGGTACGTTAGTGTCTCCGAAGGTCATCGAAGTGTTGGTGTAGACGATAAACGTGGGCAAGACTGATATATGCAACAGCCAACCTTTTCCAGGTACAAAGTTGTAGCCGTAACCACCACCGATACCGATATGAGTCATCTTCAGATCCAACTTCTCTTCCCAGTCGAGCGAGGCGTGCTGTCCCATGCCCGACATCGCCAAAAGGAAACTGCCTGCAGAGCGCTTCTGGATATAGCTCTGGGAAAAGGCTGCCGGATAGGAGAACCGACGGCTGTTGAATACATAGAAGGCATTCACATTGAGCGTCTTCACCTTCAGCATGTCTTCTGGCAGTTCAATGCGGTCCATACCATCACCATCGTGCCAACCCGTATAGTTGTGGGCATCCTGGTAGATAATATCGAAGCCGAAGCGTTTGCCGTAGCTGTTGAAATTCAGTTCATAGTCGCTGTACCTGCCCATCATCTTTGCTGGATTGAGCGCTGCGCTGAGCGAAAAGCCGAGGTAGCTGACGCCCACGCTGAGCGTCGATTTGTAGTCGGCCTTCAACTCCGAGTGGAAATGCTGCTGACCGTTTTCCATCCCCTCAGACTCAATCTTTGCTCCTGAGACGTTAAGGCGTGCCGTAACAGTCCATTTGGTCTGTGGGCGTACGACATAGGCAGTATCAATGTTGCCTCTATTGTATTTCACAGACAGCAAACTGTCGAAACGGTGAAGTATGCGCTGCGCTGACAGGGGTTGACACAGAAAGCCAATCAAAGCAAGCTGCAACACAGCAACCAACCGAGTTTCATGCACTTCACGCTTCATTCGTCACTCTTCACTTTCACTTTTCACTAGCAAAGCGCCTCACTCTTCACTTTTCACTAGCAAAGCGCTTTCATTCTTCACTTCCACCACTTTCTTTCCCTGGAACTTCTCGTGCAGTTTCTGGAACACGATGAAGAAGGCGGGAACGACGAAGAGCAGGGCAATGGTACCCACACTCATACCACCGATGACACCCAGGGCGAGGGCACGGTTACCGTTGGCACCGGCACCACCCTCGATGACGAGCGGTATCATACCGATAATCATCGTGGCAACGGTCATCAGAATGGGGCGCAGACGCTCCTTACAAGCTTCGAAGGCTGCCTCGGGGATGCTGAGTCCCTGGGCACGGCGCTCGGTAGCGAACTCCGTAATCAGGATGGCCGTCTTAGCCAACAGACCTATCAGCATGATGACACCCGTCTGCAAGTAGATGTTGTTATCCATGCCCGGCAGACCCAGTTGATTGCCAAAGTAGGCGAACACGAAAGCACCCATCAGGCCGAACGGCACGCTAAACAGCACGGCCCACGGAGTGAACCACGAGTTGTAAAGCGAGGCCAGGATGAGGTAAATGAGAATGGCGCAGATGACATAGATGAGAGCCGTGGCGTTAGAGCCGGCAGCCTCCTCCAGTTCGCGCGACATACCACTGTACTCGAAGGTAGCCGTGTTGGGCATCGTCTCTTTGAACACCTCGGCAATGGCTTTGTGGGCGTCACCCTCAGTGTAGCCGCTACCAGTCGTGATGTAGCAAGTGATGTTCTGGAACAGGTTGAAGTGTTCGATATTGGCAGGACCGACAATCTGCTTCAGACTGACGAACTCCGCGATAGGTGCCATCTTGCCGCCCTTCACCTGTACGAAGATGTTTTGCAGCGATGAGGGATCGAGACGGTATTCGGGCGAGGCTGCGGCCATGATACGGTAGACTTTACCAAACTGGTTGAAGTTGCCTATGTAAGCACCGCCGCAGAAGGAGCCCAGCGTATTGAGTACATCAGCAGGCGATACGCCGGCGCGGTCGCACTGGGCAGCATCGACATCGACTTGATACTTCGGGAAACGCTCGGAGTAGGTTGACATGGCGGAGGCTATCTCCGGACGTTCTGTGAGCTTGGCAAGAAAGTGCTCGGTATGCTGGGCAAATTCCGACAGGTTGCCGTCGGTGGGGTCCTCCACCACGAGGCTCACGCTGTTACTCGTGCCATAACCGGGAATCTGCGGCATCTGGAAGGGTAGCACTTGCAGATTCTTGATGTCTTTACAGTCGAAGTAGAACCGGTACATGACGAGGTCAATCAGATGGTTCATACCGGGACGGTCGTCCCAGTTCTTCAATCGGACGATAAGCGTGGCATAGTTAGAGCCGGCTCCGGACATCATACCATAGCCGCATACTACAGCGAAGCTCTCCAATTCAGGAATATTCTTCACCTTAGCCTCCACTTCCTTCACCATTTCGCGGGTTTGCTTCAGCGTGGCACCCTCCGGGGCTTGTATCTCAGCCAGGAACACGCCCTGGTCCTCCTGTGGCACGAGGCCCGACGGCAGACTCTTCATGAAGAACACCAGCAGCACGGCGGCCAAAGCCAGCAGGCTCCAAGCCAGAACGGGGCGCTTGATGAACTTCTGTACGCTTTTGCTATATTTGTTATAGATGGCGTTATAGCTCGCTGTATAGGCTTTCTTGGTATAATAAGTCAGCCCCTTGCCTTCCTTCTTTCCATCCGTCACGCGCATCATAATGGCACAGAGGGCAGGACAGAGTGTCAGGGCCGATATGCACGACAGACCGACGGACGAGGCAATCGTCACACCAAACTGGGTGAAGAATGTGCCTGAGGTGCCCGGCATGAAGGTCACAGGAATAAAGACGGCCATAAATACCAAGGTACACGAGACAACGGCTACCGACACCTCGCTCATGGCCTGACGGGTGGCCTCGCGGGCATCGCTGATGCCGCCCTCCATCTTCGCCATGACGGCCTCGACCACCACGATGGCATCATCCACCACCGTACCGATGGCGAGCACCAGAGCGAACAGTGTCAGAATGTTGAGCGAGAAGCCTGCCAGCGAGACGATGGCAAAGGTGCCTAACAGCGAGACGATAATCGATATAGAGGGAATAATCGTGGCCTTGAGGTTCTGCAGGAAGAAGAACACCACGAGCACCACGAGGATGATGGCAATGACAAGCGTCTCCACCACGTTGTGGATGGCGGCGAACAGGAAGTCGTCGCTGGTCATCATGGTGACGAACTCCAGTCCGGCTGGCATCGACTTCTTCGTCTCCTCAAACAGTTTGTTGATGCTGGCGTTCACCTGAGTGGCATTAGCACCAGGAGCCGCAAACACCATGCAGAGGGCACCTGGCTTGTCCTGGATGTTCGATGTGAAGTTGTAGCTCATGGCACCAATCTTCACCTCTGCTACATCACTCAAGTGCAGCATACCGCCGCCACTGGTGCGTAGTACGATGTCATTAAACTCCTCGATGGTCTTCAGCGTACCCTTGTACTGCATAGAATACTGGTAGGAGTTCTCCGACTGTTCACCCAAGGAACCTACACCAGCCACGAAGCTCTGTCCGCCGATGGCGGCAAAAATCTCGT